>Ga0070679_100001771_pt1 | contig 19440 bp, 16 predicted proteins | sample KBSC63BmetaG_FD_65652 | JGI IMG/M metagenome (GOLD analysis project Ga0070679, IMG submission 65652) | Corn rhizosphere microbial communities from Kellogg Biological Station, Michigan, USA - KBS C6-3B metaG | ecosystem: Host-associated > Plants > Roots > Rhizosphere | place: USA: Michigan... | reverse complement strand
CCCGTCGACGAGGTCATTCGTATTCGGACCGGCGAGACCGGCGAGGACGCAATCTGATGTCACCCTCAGAGCTCAAGGACTACATCGAGAAGCACAACATCAAGATGATCGACGCGAAGTTCGTCGACTTCTTGGGGCAGTGGAAACACCTCACGTATCCGATCGAGCGCCTCGAGGAAGGCATCGAGGAGGGCTTCGGGTTCGACGGCAGCTCCGTCGCGGGCTGGCGCGCGATCAACTCGTCCGACATGTTGATGCGCCCCGATCCGAGCACCGCGGTGCTCGATCCATTTTTGAAAACCCCGACGCTGTCGATCCTGTGCGACGTCGTCGATCCCATCACGCACGAGTCGTACGCGCGCTGCCCGCGCTCGCTCGCGAAGCGCGCCGTGTCGTACTTGAAGTCGACCGGCATCGCGGACACCGCGTACTTCGGCCCGGAGGCCGAGTTCTTCATCTTCGACTCGATCCAGTACTCCGAGGATCCGAACCACGCGTTCTTCCAGATCGACTCCGACGAGGCGGGCTGGAACAACAAGCGCAACGAGGCCGCCGGCAACAAGGGCTTCAAGCCGGCGACGAAGGGCGGCTACTGCGTCGCCGGGCCGACCGATCAGCTCTCCGATCTGCGCACGCAGATGGTGATGACGATGCAGTCGGTCGGCATCGTGATCGAGACGCACCATCACGAGGTCGCCTCGGCCGGTCAGGCCGAGATCGACATGAAGTACGACACGCTCGTGAAGATGGCGGACCAGGTGCTCTGGTACAAGCACATCGTCAAGAACACGGCGCGCAACGCCGGCAAGACGGCGACGTTCATGCCGAAGCCGCTGTTCGGCGACAACGGCTCGGGCATGCACACGCACCAGTCGCTGTGGAAGTCGGGCAAGCCGCTGTTCGCCGGCGATGGCTACGCCGGGATGAGCGACCTCGCGCTCTATTACATCGGCGGCCTGCTCAAGCACGCGGCTGCGATCTGCGCGTTCGCGAACCCGACCACGAACAGCTACCGCCGGCTCGTGCCGGGCTACGAGGCGCCGGTCAACCTCGCGTACTCGGCGCGCAACCGCTCCGCGTCGATCCGGATCCCGATGTACTCGAGCTCGCCGAAGGCGAAGCGGCTCGAGCTGCGGTCGCCCGATCCGTCGTGCAATCCGTACCTCGCGTTCGCGGCGATGATGATGGCGGGGCTCGATGGGATCGAGAACCGGATCCACCCCGGCGACCCGCTCGACAAGGACATCTACTCGCTGTCGCCGGAGGAGCTGGCGGAGGTGCCCCACGTCCCGGGCTCGCTCGACCTGGCGCTCGAAGCCCTGGACCGGGACCGGGCCTTCCTGATGAAGGGGGATGTGTTCTCCAACGATCTCGTCGATGCGTGGATCGCCTACAAGACCGAGAGCGAGGCAGATCACGTCCGATTGCGCCCGGTTCCGTCGGAGTTCCAGCTCTACTACGACTGTTAGCCTTGCCCCTGCGAGGCTTGTAACTTGGCTTCACCCCTGGCAGAATCTGAAAGGTCAGGGGCGAGGGTTGCGTGCTGAGCACGTTACCTAGCTGCCCGGGAGCCGCCGAGTTACCCGCGTGGAATTCAAGAAGCCTGGTCCCGCTGTAACGACGCCGTTCGCGGCCTGGGCGACGTTGGTTGGTTTCGGAGCACGTGCACGCGTGCCGAACGCACTCCGCGGCCCCGCGTATCGCGCGTTCGCGCGCGCCGTCGGTGCGAATCTCGGTGAGACCGAGCTCGAGCTCCGCGCGTACGACACGTTCGGCGACTTCTTCGCGCGCAAGCTGCGGCCGGGAGTACGCCCGATCGACGCGAACGAATCGGCGGTCATCTCGCCGTGCGATGGCGTCGTGGCAGCGCGTGGCATCGCCGAGCAGGGCGAGCTCATCCAGGCCAAGGGCTTGAATTATCGGCTCGAGGATCTCGTCGTGGATCGGACGATGGCCGCGCGCCTGACCGAGGGTCCGTACACGACGATCTACTTGTCGCCGCGCGACTATCATCGAGTTCACGCACCGGTCGATGCACGTCTGGTGGCGTACGACTACGTCCCCGGCGAGCTGTGGCCGGTGAATCTCAAGTTCGCCGCACGCAAGGCGAACCTCCTCGCGCGCAACGAGCGCGTCGTGATCTGGCTCGAATCGCCGCGGCTCGGCGTCGTCGCGGTCGTGATGGTGGCGGCGACCGGCGTCGGCAACATTCGCCTCGCCCACGCCGAGGACTCGGTGAAGTGGCGACATGCCGGCGAGCTCCGCCGGATCGAGCTCGACGAACGCGTCAAGCGCGGCGACGAGCTCGGCGCGTTCCGGCTCGGCTCGACGGTCGTGATGTGCTTCCAGCCCAACAGCGTCGAGCTCGAGGGTGAAGTGGGGCAGGCCGTGCGCTTCGGCGAGCGCATCGGGGAGATGGCCGACTAATGGCCAAGCGCGACGAAGATTCGCAGGCCGACATGGAAGTCGGCATGACCACCGCGGAGCGCCGGCGCAAGCGGCGTCGCGGCGGTGGCCTCCGCGTCCCGAGCGATAACGTGCCGCGGACCCGCGCTCCGACCGCGCCGCCGGCGCCGCGCCCCGAGGATCCGTCGCTCGCGATGTCGATCGCGTACAGCTTTTCCAACGATGGCTCGGCGCCCGTGCGGATGGTCGACGACATCGACTCGGGTCCGATCGCGCCCGAGGCCGCACCGACGATGATCGATCCGCCGACGGACTCGACCGCCGACGGCGTGGACTTCGACATGAAGACCCGCGAGATGGCCGCGGTCGATCTCGAAGCGCTCGGGCTCGCGAACACGAGCGGCGACAACAACCCGGCGACGACGCTGCGGATGGAGCGGATGAGCTCGCCCGGGCTCGAGATCCGGACTCCGTCGCGGCCGACCTCCGACGTCGAGATCGACGTCAGCGTCGACGGCGACGGCGTCGATACCGCCGAGCAGGTTGCGGTGCCTCCGGTCTCCGCCGCGCTCGCGCAGGGCAGCGACGAGCGGATGCCGCGCGCGAATCGCAACGACGATAGCGGCGGCGTCTCGGTCACGTTCGGCAAGCGCGAGCGGCTCCAGACCGTCGCGCTGTCCGATGCGGATCTCGAGGAGCTGCGGATCGCGCGCGCGGATTCGACGCCGCTGCCGGTCTCGTCGACGCCAGCGCCGGTGAATCCCAAGCCGATCACGAAGCCGCCGCCGATCGCGGCCGCGCGGACGAGCAGCAACGCGATCCCGATCGAGCGCGCGACCTCCGACGCGGGCAAGACGCAGCAGCTACAGGCGGTCGATATCGAGGTCCTGTCGAGCGACTCCGAACCGGTCGCCGCGCCGAGCACGGCCGCGCCCGCGCTCGCGGCCGTTCCCGAGGTCGTCGCGAAGACGCCGCTCAGCGAGCCGATGTCGGTGCCCGAGATCGATATCAACGAGCTCGCGGATCGCGCCGAGAGCTCCGGCGAGATCGACGTCGCCGTCGACGACAGCGAAGAGATCACGAAACGGCCGCCGATCGGCGACGCGCCCGCGAACGGCCAGGTGCCGCGCCCGCCGGTGCTGCCGCGCGCGCAGACCGCGCCGCCGGTCGCGCCGCAGGCCGAAATCACGAAACCGAAGATCGTGCTGCCAGATGGCAGTGGCGCGCATCCGCCGCCGACCCCACCGCCGCCGCCCGCCGCGAAGGCACCGCCGGCACCGCCGCCGAAAGCCGCGCCGAAGCCGCCGGCGGCCGTCGCCGCGGTCGTCACCGCGAAGGAACCGGCGGGCAAGGGAGGCCGCAGCAAGCCGTGGTTCGTCGATCTGTTCGACGAGGATTACCTGCGCACGCTGCCGTTCCTCACGCCGCAGGCGACCCAGTCCGAGGCCGAGTTCGTGATCGAAGCGATGAACCTCGCGCCGGGTGCGCAGGTGCTCGACGTCGGCTGTGGCTACGGCCGTCACGCGATGGAGCTCGCCGCGCGCGGCTTCCACGTCGTCGGTCTCGATCTGTCGACGCCGCTACTCGTGCGCGGTGGCGAAGAAGCGCACCGCCGCGGTCTCACGATCAACTTCATCCGCGGCGACATGCGCGAGCTCGACTTCGAGAACCAGTTCGACGCCGCGTACTCGCTGTTCTCGACGTTCGGTTACTTCGACGACGAGACCAACAAGAAGACGCTGCAGAACATCGCGCGCGCACTCAAGCCGAACGGCAAGGTGCTGATCGAGATCCTCAACCGCGACTACGTGATCCAGGATTTGCCGACCCGCGTGTGGTGGGAAGGCGACGGATGCGTCGTCCTCGAGGAAGTCGAGCTCAACTACTTCTCGTCGAGGATCCAGGTGAACCGCTCGGTCGTGTTCGACGACGGCCGCCAGCTGGAGCAGGAGATCTCGGTCCGGGCATATTCGCTGCATGAGGTCGGTAAGCTCATGCATGCGGCAGGGTTCCGCGTCCTCGAGGTCTCGGGTGGTTATCAGATGCGGGGCCGATTCTTCGGCAACCAATCGCGCCACATCATTGTCCTAGCCGAGCGCAAAGAGACTCCCGCCAGCTAAGCGCGCCTAAGTGCCTGTTGCCAAATAGGCAATGGAATATCCGCGCGCACCGACGTGTCTCTTTTGTGTGCGACTTGAGCCGGTCTCGACGCCCAAAACATTTGAGCGCTTCGAGCGTCTACAAGTCTGGGAGAAACGATGCCGGTAGCTGTCAAAGTTGCGCCGCTTCCACACACACACCAGTCGCGTAAGTCGCGCGTCGCCCGGGTCAGCGCCAAGCGCCCGAAACAAGACAAGCGCGAGAAGGTCGACGACGACGAGGTCGACTTTACCGACGAGGCCGTCGAAACCGAGGCCAAGCCGCAGCGTCCGGACAACGGTACGTACCTGTCGATGTACTTCCGCGACATGGCCGCGCTCGACGTCCTGCGCCCGGAAGAGGAGTTCACCTCCGCGCGCGAGATCGAGACGCTCGAGATCATGCTGTGGGAAGCGGTGCTGTCGCATCCGCCGGTGATCGCGCGCCTGCTCGAGGCGATCGCGACGGTGCCCGACTACACGATGTCGGCGGAGCTCAAAGCGCTTCGTCGAGCGAGCGAAGGGAAGGACGCCAAGCTGCTCTCGCGCGCCTCGGCGAAGGCTGCGCGCAAGCTCCGCGCGACCGACACCGATCACATGTTCATCGATGCCGCGCTCGGCGCGATCGATCGGATGTCGCTCGGCATCGGCATTCGCGGTGAGGACCTCGGCTCGCTCGGCAAGGCGCGCCAGGTCGAGGATTGGCTGCGCCGCGTTCACGGTGCGAATCGCGCGACGATGGATGCGCGCAACGACTTCGTGAAGGCGAACCTCCGCCTCGTCGTGTCGATCGCGCGCCGCTTCAACCACGGCCGGATGGCGCTCGCCGACCTGATCCAGGAGGGCAACCTCGGTCTCCTGAAGGCGGTCGAGCGCTACGACTATCGCCGCGGGTTTCGGTTCTCGACGTACGCGTCGTGGTGGATCCGCCACGCGATCAGCCGCGCGCTCGCAGACAAGGGCCGCGAGGTTCGTCTGCCGGTGCACATGATCGACGCGCAGCACCGCCTGACGAAGGCGCGCCGCCAGCTCACCGGCGAGCTCGGCCGCCAGCCGACGTCGGAGGAGCTCGCGAAGGCGACGAACATGCCGCTCGACAAGGTCGAGAAGATGCGGACGTGGTTGCTGGAGCAATCGATCTCGATCGACAAGCCGGTCGGTGACGACGAGGGCAGGGTGCTCGGCGAGGTGCTGGAGGATCCGGACCGTGAAGAGGTTTCGCCGACGGGCGACCTCGAGTGGGAGGCCCTCACGAACGAGGTCCGCGACCTGCTCCACGAGCTACGCCCGATCGAGGCCGATATCCTGAAGCAGCGGTTCGGCCTCGGCACCGAGCAGGAGCTCACGCTCAAGGAAATCGGCGACAAGTACAACCTGTCCCGCGAGCGGATCCGTCAGCTCCAGGAGCAGGCCCTGGCCAAGATGCGCCGCGCATTGGCACGCCGAGACCTGATGTAGTAGCGTCGTAGGACCATGCGCCGCCTGCTCACGCCCCATCTCACCCTCTTGGCGCTGGTGTTGTCCGTCGCCGCCGCTTGTGGCTCGAGCGACACCAAGCTGAAGGTCACCGGGATCGAGCCGGACAAGGGCGACATCGAGGGCGGCACCTACGTCCGGATCAAGGGCAACCGCTTCATCGCGGATGGCGCGCGCAACGCGAAGGTCTACTTCGGCTCGCACCAGGGCACGGTCGTGCGGTTCGCGAGCGATAGCGAGCTGATCGTCGAGGCGCCCGGCGGCAAGGCGAACGAGACCGTCGACGTGCTGATCATCTTCGAGCCCGGGGGCGAGCTGAAGATCCCGAAGGCGTTCACGTTCGTCGAGAAGAACAACACCGCGCCGTCGGTGAACGACCTCGATACGAAGAAAGCCCAGTAGGCTCTCTTCGCTACGAGAAGTTCAGCCGGAACAGCTGCTGGCCGAGCAGCACGAACGAGTCGTGCCCGACCGAGCGCTCGCCGTTGACCTTCACGAACGTGCCGTTCGAGCTGCCGAGGTCGGCGAGGAACACCCGACCATCGCGCAGCGTGACGCGCGCGTGGAGTCCCGACACGTAACCGTCGTCGGGGAAGTTGATCTCGCCGCGCTCGCGGCCGAGCGTGACGCTCTCGCCGAGCAGCGGAAACACCGCACCGGTGACCTCGCGGCCGATGATCACGGTGAGCTTGCCCCAGTAGCCCGGGTTCGGGCTGCCCATCAGCTCGGTGCCGTCAGCCGTCGGCTCGGGCGTCGGGATGACCTCGAAGCGGAGCAGCTCCTGGCCGATCCGGATGATCTGGCCCGACTGTAGCTCTTCCTCGCCGGTCATCTTCACGAACACGCCGTTCAGGCTATCGAGGTCGCGGACGACCGCTTGCTGGCCGCGGATGTCGAGCATCGCGTGGACGGGCGAGAGGTAACCGTCGTTTTCGAACACGGGACCGAAGCTGCGGCCGAGCTTGTTCTCGCCGGGGCGGAGATCGTGCGTGCCGCCCTCGGAGCCGTCGGGACGGATCAGCGTCATCGACAGGCGCGCGCGCTGCGGCTGCGGCGCGGGCTGCTGCATCAGCGGAGCGCCGCCGGCCGGGCCTTGCGGCATCGGGTTCGGCGCCGAGCCTTCGTCCATGCGGAAGCCGCACGTCCCGCAGAACCGGAACGACGGCGGCACGTCGCTACCGCACGACGGACAGCGGCGCATGCCACCGGCGGCCTGCGGCGACTGTGGCTGCGGCGGCGCGAAGCCAGGCGAGAACCCGGGGACGCCGGGCGGCGGCCCCATCGGCTGCGGACCCATCCCGGGGCCGGGGCCCATCGGCGCGCCGCCCATTCCACCCATCGGACCCATGGGGCCGGAGCCAGGGCCCATCGGACCGGGACCAGGGCCCATCGGACCGGTGCCCATGCCCGGGTTTCCACCCGCACCGAGCGGACCGGACGGCGGCATCCCCGGCATGCCGCGAGGCTGCGGCATCTGCGACGACGAGCCGCGCAACGGCGCACCCGGCGCCGCCTGCTGCGATGGATCGGCCATCATCGTCTTCATCATCGCCACGTCGCCACCGCCGGCCTTCGGCACGGTGAGCTCTGCTCCACAGCCGAGACAGAACTTGTAGTGGTCTTGGTTCTCTTTGCCGCAACGGTTGCAGACGGTCATAGGGTGGCTCCTCAGACGATTTCGACGCGCAGTAGCTGCTGACCCAAGAACACGTAGTCGCCGTGCTTTAGCACGTGCTCGCCGGAGACCCGGACGAACGTGCCGTTGCGCGACCCCAGATCGGTAACGGATAGCATGCCCTGGACGAGCTGGATTTGCGCGTGCCGGCCGGAGATGAACGGGTCGTCGGGGAAGTTGATGTCGTTATTCTCGCGGCCGATCGAGACGGCCTCGGTGTCGACGCGGAACACCCAGCCGGGTGTGCCGCCGCGCAGCTGCTGTGCGATCTCGATCGTCGCGTGACGGATCATGCTCGCGGAGTAGTACGTGCCCTCGGCATCGGGGACGTCGTCGGCGACGGCCGCGGGATTGATCGTGAGGACCTGCTCTCCGACGAGGATCGTCGTGCCGGCCGTGATCTGTACGGTGCCGCTGATCCGCACGAACACGCCGTTCAACGAACCTTCGTCGCGGACGACGAGCTGGTTGTTCGAGTAGCGAAAGTTCGCGTGCATCGGCGACAGGAACGAGTCGTCGGGGAACGAGATCGGGCAGTCGCCTCGACCCGCGAGGTGATCGGTGCCGGCGAGCGTGAACGACACGCCATCTTCGCCGTCGCCGCGGATCAGCGTGAGCTTCGCGCGCGCGGCCTGCATCGCACCGCCGAAGAACAGCGTCGAGCGGCCGGGCTTCTGTGCGCTCGGATCGGTGCGCGGCCCGACGCGGGTCTGGACATCGAAGTCCTGCTGGCCGCGCGATGCTGTCGTCGGCGACACCTTGTTGCCGCACGACGGACAGAACTTGAAGTTCGGTGGGATGTTCGAACCGCATTTCGCGCACGCGCTGCCGAGCGGCTGCGTGACCGCCGGCGGCGACGCAGTACCGTTCGCGCCCGCTTGCGGTGGCTGCACCGACGCGCGTTTCTGCCGCGGATCGAGTGCGACGGGCTGCCCGCAACGCGCACATTGCGGCACTCCGATCGGAGTCAACGCGCTGCACGCGTCGCAGACCAATCCTACGTCCATCTCGCTGGGATCCTACCTGGTTACAGATCACCCCGTCAAAGAACGGAGGGGCTGTAGATCAGCTAGTGGTGGGTCGCGGATCCCTGGCCGACGGGACGGCCAAGTGACCGGGTGGCCGCCTCGCGGACCTGCGGAACGTCGTCCTTGGCCAGCCGATCGAGCGCATCGGTCGCTTTGCCCCCTCCGACCTTGCCCAGGGCGATCGCGACGGCCTCGCGGACGAAGCTCGACGAGTCGGTGGCGGACCTCGCGAGCATGGTGACGTCCCCGGCGGGGAGCAGCGGGCCGAGCTCGCCCAGCGCCAGTGCGGCGCTCCGGCGGTCCTCCCAGGCGGGCGAGCCGAGCGTCTTGACGAGCGCGACGACCAGATCTGCCGGGGCCGCGCCGCGGCGGTGGGCGATCACGGCGACCGACATCATCGCGGACGCGCGGACCTGGGCCGCGGGGTCGGCGAGCGCCTTGCCGACCGCGGCATCGGCCGGCTTGGCCTTACTATCGAGCTTGGCCTCGACGGACACCGCGAGCGCGCGAACCTTCGGATCATCATCCGCGAGGTGCGCGGCGACGCCGGGCTCGATCATCTTGCCGATCGTGTCGAGCGCAGCGGTGGTCTTTGCATCCGGCGGCGTCGGCGGGCCGAGCGCGCCGAGCGCGAGGTGATCGGGCATCGCGTCGAGGTCGGCGAGCACGGACACGACGACATCGCGATGCTCGCCGAGCGCCTCGGTCAGGCCGGCGGCGATCTCGTTCGCGTGATCCGCGACGAGCTTCGCCGCGGCCGGCGAGTGCGGCAACGGACCCGGCAGGTCCGCGATCGCGTCCTCGGGGAAGTACTTTCCGGCGTGCATCGGATAGTTGCCGAGGTCGGCGAGCGGCGCCGGCGCGAGGCCCGCGCCACTCGTCCGGCCGATCGCCCACACGAGCTCGTCAGCGCCCTGGCCGGCGCGCGCGAAGTACGCGCGGACGAGCGGGCCCAGCGCCTTCGGCTCCGCGAGCTGGCCGAGCGCCCAGGCCGCGAGGCGCTGGGTCTCGGCGCGGTTGTCGTCGAGCGCGGCGAGCAGGGCAGGCGCGCCAGCCGTGTACTTGCGCGTGCCGATCGCGAACGCGCACGCGGCGCGAGTCAGATCCTTCTGGGTCGCATCCTTCAGCGTCGCGACCAGTGCGGGACCGACCCGCGGATCGTCGATCTGCGCGAGCCCGAGGCACGCGAGCACGCGAACCGAATCGAGCCGATCCGCGAGCGCCTTGATCAGCGGCGCGGCTGCGCGGCGATCGCCGGAGCGACCGAGCGTGAACGTCGCGGCCTCGCGCATCGCACGCTCGGCGCCCGCACCGGTCGGCTCCATCAGCGGCAGCACGTCCTCGATCACGCCGGCGTCGCCGAGCCGGCCGGCTGCGACGAGCGCGTCGACCCGGACCTCGCGATCGAGCGTCTCCTGGAGCGTGCCGATCCGGCGCTGGTCCTTGCTCGGCTCCTGGCGCGCCATGTGGACGAGCGGCGGTGCCGCGCCCTTGTTGCCGAGGTGGCCCAGCACCTGGACCGCGATCCGCTGCTGGTTGACGTCCTTCTCGTCGCGCAGCGCCTCGAGCAGCGGGCGCAGGCCATGCGCACCCACGCGATCGAGCTCGGCGCGCGCGGCCTTCTTCACCTCGTCGTTGCCGTGGTGGATCCGCTCGACGAGGCGCGGGACGTAGCGCAGGTAGAGGCGGACGAGCACGCGGCGATACACCGGCTTGTGCGCCATCATGAACGACAGCGGCGACAGCACCTTCTCGAGATCGCCGAGCGTGTCGGTCATCTCCTCGAGATCGATCGCCTGCTCGCCGGCGCGCGCGATCACGTCCTCGTTCGTGTCGTTGCGCAGGACGTTGCGGAGCAGCTCGCTCGCCTTTAACGGCGTGCCGGTCTGGACGTACAGCTGGGCGAGCGCGAACGCGGCCTTCGAGTTGTGCGGATCGAGCTGGACCGTCTTCTCGTATGCGGCGATCGCCTCGGGCAGGCGCTGCATCTCGACGTAGCGCTCGCCGAGGCCCTCGTACGCGGACGGATCGTTCGGCGACTTCGCGAGCGCCTTCTGCTGCCACTCGATCGCCTCGTCGTCCTTGCGCGCCTCGGTCTTGATCTCGCTGATCTGCTTGTAGACCTCGCGCTCGCGCGACGGCACGTTCTTCGCGAGCTTCAGCAGCAGCGCGACCGCCTCGTCGTACTTGCGCGCGTTGCGATACGCCTTCACGAGGTCGAGCGTGGTGTCCTGATCATCGGGCACCATCGTGACGAGCTTCTCGAGTGTCTTGCGCGGCTCGCCGTCGAGCGCCTTGCCGGGGCGGTTGTAGTACTCGACGAGGAAGTAGCCGGCATCGAGCGTGTCCTGCGAGTACGCGCCATTGACCGCGGGCTTCGCGAACGCGATCAGCCACTGGTTCCTCGTGTTGATCTCGGGCTGGTTCGGCTTCAGCAGCACCGTCACGATGTGGCGGCGCGCATCGCGGCGCGCGAGCCGATCGGTCGGCTTCGTCCCGAGCAGCGCGAGCGCCTTCTGCCAGTCCTCGAGCGCCTTCGCGTACTGCTTCTCGGCCTCGAACAGCCCGGCGCGGCCCTTGTAGAACTCGACGTTCTTGGGATCGAGCTCGATCGCCTTGTCGTAGTTCTTCTGCGCCTCGGTCTGGTACGAAGGGCCGTGCTCCGCGAGCACCTCGCCGAGCTTCGCGTATGCGACCGGCTTCTTCGACGCGATCAGCCGCTGCCAGGTCGCGACGGCCTTCGCCTTGTCGCCCTTCTGGAAGTACTGCTCCCCGAGCGTGACGAGGTGGGTCATGTCCTCGGGCTCGAGCTTCGCGAGCCGCTCGTACTCGACGATCGCGAGGTCGTCCTTGCCGAACCGGCTGTACGCCTCGGCGATCGCGCCGAGCACGCTCGGGTCCTGCGGGAACCGGCCCTCGAGCCGGGTCAGCGCGTCGAGCGCCTTCTTCTCCTGGCCGCGCCGCCAGTAGCGATCCGCGAGCTCGAGCTGGAATCGCGCCTCGCCCGGTGCGGCACGGACGACGGCCTCGTACTGGGCGAGCGCCTCGTCGTCGCGGCCGGAGTTCTCGAGCAGCGTGATCAGCCGGCGCTGGGTCTCGAGCTCGAACGCGGACTTCGCGACCGCCTTCTTGAGCGCGGCGATCGCCTTGTCCTGCGCGCCGGTCTCCTCGTAGAGCTTGCCGAGCGTGTTCCACTCGAAGTGGCCGCGCGTGCCCTCGGGCCACTCCTTCTCGAACTGCGCGAGCAGCGCGGGGAGCGCCTGCTTGCGCCGATAGATGTCGATGATCCGGCCGGTGAGCTCGACCTCGAGGTAGTAGCCCTTCGGCGCGAGCTTGATCGCGCGGCGGTACTCGGCGACGGCGTCGTCGTCCTTGCCCATGCCCTCGAGTGCTTGACCGCGGCGCGCGACGACCTCGACGCGACGCGCGGGGTCGCTGCCGAGCAGCTTCTCGGCGCTCGTGTAGCTCTCGAGCGCGACGTCGCGCTTGCCGGCGGCGAGCATCGCATCGCCGCGCTCGATCCAGAGCTGGGCATTCTGCGGATCGAGATCGAGAAACTTCTTGAAGTAGGTGTTCGCGCCTTCGTTGTCGCCGGTCGCGAGCGCGAGGTCGGCGAGCGCGCGCAACGCCTTCTTCTTCATGTCCTTCTGCGAGGCGTGCGCGAGCGCCTTGTCGTACGCGGCGCGGGCGTCCTGGTTGTGACCGGCGCTCTTGTCGAGCTCGCCGATCGCGATCCAGGACTCGGCGTCGTCGTCCTTCGCCGCGACCGCCTTCGTCCAGAGATCGCGGGCGCGCTGGTCGTCACCCGTCGTGTGCATCAGCCGGCCGAGCACGACAAGCGCGGCCCAGTCGTCGGCCTTCTTGTCGAGTTGCTTCCCGTACTCCTCCTTCAGGAGGTCGACGGTGCGATACCGCCGATACATCTCGAGCAGCTTCGCGAGTGCCGACGCATCGTGCGGGCTCTTCGCGAGGATCGCCTTGTAACGAGCGATCACGTTCTTGTCGAACGGATCGCGGGTCACGCCCCAGTCCGCGGGTTGTGCAGCAGCCACGAGCGGCGTCGCGGTGGCGAGCGCGCAGGCGAGCAGGAAGGGGAGGCGCCTCATCGCCCCGAAAGCATAACCTACGGGGGCTCGAGAGCCAGCCGCGTCGACGACGACCCGGCGATCAGTTGCGGATGCGCGACAGCAGCGAGCCGAGATAGGTACGCCGGCTCTCGATGCAGAAATCCCGGACCATCCGCGCCTGGCTCTTCGCCATCGCGATGAACTTCACACCGAGGCCCGATGCGATCTTGTCGTCCTTGCGATAGCAGATCTGACCCGACGCCCAGATCGACTCGTCGGTGCCGGGGAGGTCGATCTCGAGCCCGACGACCAGGCCCGGCGGCGGCGCGAGGACCGAGATCGAGGACATGTTGAGTCCGGTATCGGAGAGGTTCGATGCGAGCGCGCGGATCGGGCGATCGTGGACGTAGGAGGTGACCATCGATTCGAACGGGATCCGGTAGCCAAGTCGTCGCTCGTGCATTGAAAACATCCCCTGGTAGGCAGGTGTAGGATAAAAGCGTACCAGGCCTGGCGGTGAGCCCAAGTTTTCGGCGTCGGCGCCGGGGCGGCACGGTCGAGCGCTGCCGGTCGCGTCCCGCGCGTCGCGAGCACGCGGTGCCACGGCAGGCGCTGCTGCGCACTCGCGGATTCGCGGAGTCCCGGTCAAAGCGCTGCCGGTCGTGTGCCGCGCGTCGCGAGCACGCGGTGCCACGGCAGGCGCTGCTCCGCACGGAGCCGGCCCGGCTGCGAGTCTCGCTTGTTCTCCCGGGAGACCCACAGCACCGAGTAGACCGCCCACTCGCGCGCTTCGCGCGCTCTCCACCAGTACGTGGCGTTGCACCGCTTCGACGTCGCGACGCCGGTTCCGGCCCGTGCTCCGCCACGCGCAGCCGTGGCACCGCGTGCATTCGCGACGCCGCGGCACGCGACCGGCAGGCGCTTTGACCTCGGCGCCCGATGATCGCCATGACAGGCCCGCGCTACGTCAGCGATCGCCGTGCCCCGTAGCGATCGTCGCGGCCCATAGCGATCGTCGCGGCCCATAGCCATGTCGCGCCCCATCGTCGCGCCCCATCGTCGCGCCCCATCGTCGCGCCCCATGTGGGATCCGACGATGGCGGGACATGGATTCGGCACGGCGCTGGCTGCTAATACTCGGTCGTGGCCGTCGCCGCGTTTCCGTTCGATCAGCTTCCACGTGTCTCGCGTGACGGGCTCGCGGGAAGCAACGCGCTCGCGCGCTGGCTCGCGGTTCGGCCGCTCGGTCGGCGGGTCGCCACGCTCGTCGGTGGTGATGCCACGCTGGCGATGCGGAGCGGTGCGCTCGAGGATCTCTATGCAGCGACTTGCGAGGTCCGAGTGCAGGGTCAAACGGTCTTCGTGCGCGGCGCGAGCGCGTTTGTTCGAGCGTTCGCGCAGCGGGTGCTCGGCGGTCCGGAGGAGGTGACAGCGCCTCGCCCGCTGACGGACGTCGAGCAATCCATGTGGGTGCTGCTGGTGGCGGCCGCCATCGAGGACCTGGGAATCGACGGTGAGGTGTGGGACTCGGTTCGGGGACCCGGTTCTGGGGCCGCATCCAGTGTTGTGCTCGACGCGCGCTTCGCGGGGAAGCCCTGCGCGATCGAGCTCCGGTTCTCGCCGAGCCTCGTGCTCGCCGCACCGCCGGCGCGCCCGCTGCCGGCGTGGGCCGCGCGGCAGACCGACGTGCCGATCGTGGTCGGCCGGTGCTCGCTGGCTCGCGAGGAGGTGGGAAGGCTGCGGACCCGCTCGGTGATCACGCTGGATCGCCCACTTGGCACGGCCGAGCTCGTTGTCCTCGACGGAGCGATCGGCCTACGTGCGGATTCCACCGATCCTCTCGTCGCGAGGGTCGCGACCGAGTATGTTCCGCGCGCGATGGCACTCCCGGAGGACGCGCGAGTCGAGCTGACCGTCGGTGTAGGCACCGCGCGGCTGTCTCTGCGTCAGATCCTGGGGCTCGCCATCGGTGAGACGATTCCGCTCGGCCGGCCGCTCGCCGGTCCCTTCGAGATTCGAGCGGATGGCACGCTGATCGGGCAGGGCGAGCTGGTAGACGTTGACGGCGAGCTAGGCGTGCGCATCGTTAGCCTCGCGCAGGAGTAAGTACATGCCGGTCTACGAGTATCAGTGCAAGAAGTGCAATCGCGAGTTCGAGTACCAGCAGCGGATGAGCGACCCCGACAAGACGCTGTGCGAGGCGTGCGGCGCGGAAGCGCTCGAGCGGATCATCTCGCGCACCGCGTTCACGTTGAAGGGCGGTGGTTGGTACAAGGATCTGTACTCCTCGACGAAGCCCGAGAAGAGTGAAGGGGCGAGCTCGACGGAGAGCAAACCTACCGCGGCGGCGGAGAGCTCGGCTCCGGCGGCTGCACCGGCCGCGAGCACGCCTTCGACCAGTTCAAGCACGGGCTCGAGTGGCTCGAGCGGATCGACGGGATCGGGAGGCGGCTCGACGAGCGGCGGTGGCTCGGCGACCAAGACCGCGAGCTCGACGTGATCGGTCAGATCATCGACGGCACCGCGATCGCCGCGAAGTTGCGCGGCGAGGTCGCGACCGCGGCTGCGGCGTTGCGCGCGACGAAGAATATCGCGCCGACGCTCGCCGTCGTGCTCGTCGGTGATGACCCCGCTTCTGCGGTCTACGTGAAGTCGAAGACCAAGGCCGCGCGCGAGGCGAACGTCGACGTTCGCGATCACAAGCTGCCGGCGACGACGAGCCAGGCGGAGCTGATGCAGCTCGTGGCTGCGCTCAACGCGGATCCGGTGGTCGACGGCATTCTCGTCCAGCTGCCGCTGCCGCCGCATCTCGACAGCGATCAGGTGATCCGCGCGCTCGATCCGGCGAAGGACGTCGACGGCCTCCATCCGATCAGCCTCGGCTACCTCGCGCAGGGCCGGCCCGTGTTCGTGCCGTGCACGCCGAAGGGCTGCATGCGCCTGCTTCGCGAGGTCGGCGCCGATCCGGCCGGCCAGCGCGCGGTCGTGCTCGGGCGCAGCGTCCTCGTCGGCAAGCCGATCGCGCTGCTGCTCCAGAACGCGAACGCGACCGTGACGATGTGCCACTCGAAGACGCGCGACCTTCCGGACGAAGTGCGTCGCGCCGATATCGTGGTCGCCGCGATCGGCCGGCCCGAGATGGTGCTCGGCGACTGGATCAAGGAAGGCGCGGTCGTGCTCGACGTCGGCATCAACCGGACGAGCGAGGGCAAGCTCGTCGGAGATGTTCAGTTCACATCGGCCGTGCAGCGTGCGCGCGCGATCACACCGGTCCCGCGCGGAGTCGGGCCGATGACGATCGCGTGCTTGCTCGAGAACACGGTCGAAGCCGCGCAGCGTCGCCGCGGCTAGCGGCGCGTCGGTTCGAGATCGAGCGATGGCTTCATCGTCTCGAGGTCGAACGGCACTGACACGTGCTCGTGGATGACCTTCCACGCGCCGTGCTGCTTGCGAAAGCATGCGGTCCAGCGGACCCACATGGACACGTGGTTGCCCTGCTTCGTCGTGCCGGCGCTGCGATTGAAGCTGCGTGCGAACGCGATGTCGCCGTGGCACGCGATCGTCAGATCTCGGACCTCGAAGTCGATCGGCCCTTCCCAGCTGTCGAACCAGGCGCGCGTGGTCGCACGCACCTGTGCCGCACCGTGCTGTGCCAGCGCTCCCGTGACGTCGAACTGAACGACATCCTCGGCATACGCGGACATCATCCGATCCAAGTTTCTCGTGCGAATCGCTTCCGCGACGTGGTCGCAGAGCGCTCGCACCTGCTTCTCGTCTTGGTCACTCATAGTGTCGTGACGAGATGCATCGCGCGTACCGCTACTTCGTCTTCACCGCGAACAACAGCTCCGTGTAGCCGCGCTGATTCGCCGCCGCGATCACCTGATTGATGCTCGCGGCGGATGTCATCGCATCGGCCTGGAGAATCAGCGTCGGATCTTTCGGATTCGCCGGGAGCGCGGTTTCGATCTCGTTTTGGAGCGTGCTGTCGTCGGGCTTTCCGATCTTCTTGCCGCCGAACAGCACCTGCGTCTTCGACACGATCAGCACCGGCGTGGTCTTCCAGCGATCCGCGGCCGCCATGCGGTGCTCGACCGTGCCCTCGAGCATCGGCTTGCCGTCGGGCCCGAGCTTCCACACGCCGGTGATGTCGCTCGCGTGATCCGGATGCTCGGGCTTGTCGTGCGCGGGCGGCGGATCTCCGGGCTTACCGAGCGAGACATCGACGATGCCGTCCTTGACGAGCGTGTCCATCACGAGGATCACGTCCTGGTACTGGAGCGTCGGATCCGCGGTGACGAAGGCGGAGCACTTGCCGGCGAACGGCTTCAGCACGTTCAGATTCGGTGCTTCGCCCGGCTTGCGGTCGACATTGCCCGCGATGCCGCCACCGTCGTACGTGATCGTGCCGGGCCTGATCTGGATGACGATCACACACGAGCCCGAGCCCGAGCCCGAGCCCGAGCCCGATGCCGATCCGGATCCCGATGCCGATCCGGATCCCGATCCGAATCCCGATGCCGATCCGGATCCGGTTCCGGGCTTCTCGCCTTGCTTGCACCCGACCGCCAGCACCACGCACGCCACGATCGCGAGCTTCATGCGGTGAGTCTACACGTCGACATCGAAGCCGCCCGAGCCTTCGACAGGACCGATCGCGACCGGCTTGCCGAGCGCGCGCACGAGGACGATCTGGAGATCCGCGAACGCGGGCGGGTTCTGGAGCAACTCGTCGGTACCGGCCTCGACCGCCTTCTCGCGATACGACGCGTTCGACGTGATCGCGATCGCCGGCACCGGTGGGTGCAGCCGCTTCGCCTGCCGGATGATCTCGAGGCCGCCCTCGAGATCGAAGTCGACGTCGACGATCACGATGTCGAGCTCGCTCGTCAGCACGCTGCCGGCGACGTTGCGATCCGCGGCCTGCGTGATCTCGGCGGTGCTGAAGATCGACTTGATGTTGCGCGCGAGCGTCGTGCGGTCCTGGCGGTCACCCGAGAGCACGAGCACCTGGACGCCGCGAAAGCTCGCCGCGAGCCGGTCGATCAGCGCGCCGAGCTGGGGCGTGATGTCCTGGAACTCGATGCCGATGCCCGGCGGTCCCGAGGCCGCGTCCTCGAGTGCGCGGCGCCACGCGACGGTCCCGTTGACCGAGGTCACTCCGACGTTCGGGACCGAGAAGTCGAGCGTCATCGCGGCGCCGGTCGGCACTTCGGCGTCGGTCTCGAGGAACAGGCCGCCGCGCGATAGGTTGATCGAATACGCGACGAGGAACGACGACGCAGTTCGAAACTCGACCTGGACCGTGTACGGCATACGTGGATGCTCGCGTTCCGACACTCGTGCGGCGAGTATCGCTTCCTGCGACTGCGGAGAGCAACCGATCGGCCACGCTGGTGACGTGTGCGTGTGAATCCGATGAGTGCGCTTCCGCTACAGCAGGCGATCGAGCAGGCGCTCGAGGTGGTCGAGGCTGAGATACCGGATCTCGATCCGGCCGGCTTTGCCTGGCTCGTCTTCCGTGATCGCGACGGGACCGCCGAGGGTGCGGGTCAGGCGCTCCTCGAGGTCGCGCACCGATGCGGTCTTCTGAACGGCGGTCTTGCGCGGCTTGGCCTTCGCCGGCGAGCGCTGCTTCTTGACCAGCTCCTCGGTCGCCCGGACCGACAGACCCTTCGCGACGACGACGCGCGCGGCCTGTTCGATCGCGGCGGGCTCGTCGAGGCCGAGCAGCGCCCTCGCGTGCCCCATGCCGAGGCGTTGGTCCTCGACCAGCTGGCGGACCGGGAGCGGGAGCTTGAGCAGGCGGATCGAGTTCGCGACCGTGCTGCGGTCCTTGCCGATCCGGTCGGCGACCTCTTCGTGCGACATCGCGAACTCGTCGACGAGGCGCTGGAACGCCGCGGCCTCTTCGAGCGGGCCGAGGTCGGCGCGCTGGAGGTTATCGACGAGCGCGCGCTCGAACGCGCCCCTGGTATCGACCTCCTGGACGACGACCGGGACCTCGTGGAGGCCGGCGCGCTGGGCCGCACGCCACCGCCGCTCGCCGGCGATCAGGAAGTAACCCTCGGCGTTCGGACGTGGCCGCACCACGAGCGGCGCGATCACGCCGTGCGTCCGGATCGACTCGACGAGCTCGGCGAGCTGCGCTTCGTCGAACTTGCGGCGCGGCTGCTCGGGGCTGGGATAGAGCTGCTCGATCCCCGCGAGGAAGTACGTGCGCTTGCCCTCGGGCGCGATGCGGGCAGGCGAGGGCGACGCCGCGGTCGGCAGGAGCGCGCCGAGGCCGCGGCCGAGCCCGCGCTTCTTGGGATCGTTGGCCGCCATCATGCGCCACGCACCGCGGCCGGCGCCGGCTTGGTCTGCACCGGGACGGTCCGCGCGATGAACTCGTCGGCGACCGCGAGGTAGCTCTTCGTTCCGGGGCAGCGGAGGTCGTACAGCATCACGGGCTTGCCGTGGCTCGGCGCCTCCGACAGGCGGACGTTGCGCGGCACCGTCGTCTCGAGCACCGAGTTGCCGAAGAACTTCGAGACCTCCTCGCGGACCTGGTTCGCGAGGTTCATCCGGCCGTCGAACATCGTGAACAGGACGCCATCGATCTGGAGGTGCGGGTTGTACGCCGCCTTGACCTTCTCGATCGTCGCGGT
>Ga0070679_100001770_pt1 | contig 19452 bp, 15 predicted proteins | sample KBSC63BmetaG_FD_65652 | JGI IMG/M metagenome (GOLD analysis project Ga0070679, IMG submission 65652) | Corn rhizosphere microbial communities from Kellogg Biological Station, Michigan, USA - KBS C6-3B metaG | ecosystem: Host-associated > Plants > Roots > Rhizosphere | place: USA: Michigan... | reverse complement strand
GCAGGACGTACGGCCAACGGCACCACCCTGCCCCGCCGCGCCGCCGCCCTGCCCCGCGAGCCCACCCGCGGCACCTCCGACACCGCCGCCCCCGTACGCCGCCTCGCCGCCCTGACCGGCACTGCCGCCGCCTGGGCCGCCACCAACCCCGCCGTCGGTGCCTCCCTGATTCGGCAGCCCGCCCTGGCCACCTGGTGCGCCGAGGGCACCGCCGGTACCACTCGGGTTGCCAATGGTGCGGCCCGCATCGCACGCCATCACCGCCGCCGCGACCACCAACAACACCACGTGTGGCCGCGCCAGCATCCCCCGTCTGATCCCCGCGTCCGCTCCCATCGCGTCAGCCTCCCCGGCTGCGGTGATGCAGCCGTGCTGATGGTCCCATGGACGGGGGCGCGGCACCAGCGCCGCGGGTCACATCAGTGCGAGGCGACCAGGCGGATGGGCTCGAAGGCGACGGGCTTGTCGGCGATCGTCACGGCGTCGGCCGGCTCCAGGTCCAACGGATGGTGACAGTCGAGCGGGCCGGTGCGCTGGAAGTCCAGCGATACCAGCTGGCTTTGCCCCGGCTCGAGCGTCAGCTTCGTCGCGCCCAGCGGCGGAATCTCGGTGTGGGCGCCCGGCCCGTCCACGGCCAGCCGCATGTGATCGGCCTGCACGACGGCGGTGCTCTGCGAGTCGTTCTGAAAACGAACCGTCACCCGCAGGTGCAGCTTGTCGTCGTTGGCGGGCGGCGGCAGCTTCTCTCCCTCCCGGGTCAGGAAGCACCGCTCGTCGGAGACGACGGTGACGGCCACGCCGTCCTTGGTGACGGTCGGCGCCGGCGCCTGATAATTCGAATGGGCGCAAGCCATCCCCGCCGCGGCCAAGATCAGGTTGGTGACCAGCAATGGGCGGATCGTCATGACGCCCAATCTGGGCACTCCAGCCCACCGGGAAAGCGCCCCTGCTGATCGCAGACGGTCCGGGACCGCCTCAGCGCGCGCGCTTGGCGGCCAGCTTCACCGTGATCGGGGCCGCCAGGCGGGTGGACAAGCGCTGCGCCTCCGCGTGCCACGCCGCCAGATCGCCCAGCGGCGTCGCCTCGCTCCAGGCGCTGCCCATGTAATAGACCAGGGGCCCGTGCGCGGGCGCCTGCGCCAGCAACAGGTAGTCGGTCGGCGTCTGCGCCGCATCCGCCTTGCCACCCGGCGGCAGCATCACCGCGCAGCCCAGGTGCCCGCTCTTGCCGCCTTCCAGGGGCTCCCAGTCTCCCTGCCAGGCCAGCTTGCGATCGAACTTCTGGGCGTTGCCGGGGTGCTTGGCGATGCCGATCGCGACCGTGGGCGTGGCGGCCCGGCGGGCGCCGTTCTTCTTGGCGTCCTCGGCGGCGGCCTCGTCGGTGAACGTGCTCTCGATGCGGTTGAACAGCATGCCCGCGTCCAGCGTCACCCGCTTCGTCTCGGACAGGCGCGCGCTGCCGGCGTCCCACGGCGCGTACGTCAGCTCGAACACCAGGCGAATCGGTCCGTTCGCCAGCACGCGCGAGGTCGCGAAGTTGTGCGACGTGGCCAGGTTGCCGCCGGTCCAGATGCCGGTGCCGCCGCAACCGCGCGTCTTGCCGACCGAGTAGAAGTCGGCGCCTTCGCCGTGGTCCTGATGGTAGTCGTCCGTCATGTACCACTCGTTGATCAGCAACTTCGGCACCCGCTTGACCCAAACGTCGATGCCGCTCGAGATCAGCATCTCCTTCGGATACGTCTCCAGCGCCGGACCGTACACGCGATGCGCGACGCGGTCGTTCTCCCAGGCGAAGTCGTCGTGGCGCTCGCGTACGAAGCGGCCGTAGGCCTTGTACTCCGAAGGCGCGGCGGGAATGCGCGCGCCCGAGTCGATCTCGAACGTCTTGGTCTCCTTGGCCGCGAAGTCGGTCTGGAAAACCAGCTCGTCGGGCGTCTCGTCGCCGTCCTCGTCCAGCACCTGCGACAGCACCGGGGCGCCGTGCGGGTCCAGGACCAGCGCCTTTTTCACGTCGAAGCCCGGCACGACCTTCGCCAGCGCGGCCGCGCCGAGCGCGATCGTCTCCCCGGCGCGAGCGACCGCCAGAGGGTTCGCCAGCGTCACCGCGATGCGGTCGCTGACGGGCGGAGCCGTCGCACCGCCCGCGCCCGCCGTAGCGGGCGCCCCCGACGGTGGCGTCGCGGCGATGGCCGGCCCGGCCAGCGCGCCCAGACCGAGCAGCGACGCAACCACCGTGAACATGAACGGGCGATTCAAGCGAGTGCGCATCGCCCGCGGATTATCACAGGGCATTCCACCGCACAATCACCGGCCCGTCTTCGCCGGCGCGTTCCCGGCCCATGTCGGTTGCGCTAGACTGCGCCCGCCATGACGAACACGACGCTCGATCCGCAGAAGCTGATCTTCTCGGGCACGGCCGCGCACAGGGGGCGCGCCGTCGCCGTCTCGCCGTCGAACAGCACGCTGGCGCATCTGGCCTACGCGCGCACGCGACTGGACGCCGGCACGCCGCGCGCGACGTTCGAGACGGGCGGGCGCGAGACGGCGCTGCTGTGCATGCAGGGCACCTGCCGCGTCGCCGTGAACGGCACCGGCTACGATCTCGCCACCTACGACGCCATCTATGTCCCGCGGGGCTCGGCGGTCGAGATCACGACCAGCGGCGAGGCCGACGTGGTCGAGTGCGCGGCCGACGTGACGGGCGACTACCCGCTGCAGCTGATCCGATACGCCGACGTGAAACAGGACCCGAAGCTGAAGTTCACGGCCGGCGGCGCTGCCACGACGCGCGATCTGAACATCATCGTGGGCGACAACGTCCGCGCGGGCCGCATCCTGATGGGCTTCACGCGCTCCATGCCAGGGAACTGGACCAGCTGGCCTCCGCACGAGCACACCAAGCTGGCCGAGGAGCTGTACGTCTACTTCGACATGCCGGCGCCCGCCTTCGGCATCCAGCTGGTCTACACGCAGCCCGACAAGCCCGAGTTCGTGAACCTGGTCCACGACGGCGACGCCGTGCTGATGCCGGCCGGTTACCACCCGAACGTCGCCGCCCCCGGCCACAGCATCAATTTCATCTGGATGATGGCCGCCCATCGCGAGGTCGAAGATCGCCAGTTCGGCGTCGTCAATGTCCAGCCCGGCTTCGACAAGGCCGGCTCGGGACTGGAAGCCAGCCGCAAGTGAGCGGGACCTCGTCCTCCATGGCGCTCGACTGGTTCAAGCTGGACGGCAAGGTGGCGCTGGTGACCGGCGCGACCACGGGCATCGGCGCGGCGATCGCGACCGGTCTGGCCCGCGCGGGCGCCGACGTGATCTGCCACGGCCGCGACGCCGAGGGCGCCGGCGCCACCAGCGCCGACATCCGGGCGCTGGGCCGTCGTTCGGTGGCGCTGACCGCGGATCTGGCGGATCGCGCGGCGCAGGACAAACTGGTCGCGCGCGCCGTCGCGGCGTTCGGCCGGATCGACATCCTGATCAACAACGCCGGAATGATTCGCCGCGCCCCCGCCACCGACTACAGCGACGACGACTGGGATCTGTTGCTGGAGGTGAACCTGTCCGCGCCTTTTCGTCTGGCGCGCCGGGTGGGCAAGCTGATGGTCGAGCGCGGCAGCGGCCGCATCGTCAACACCGCCTCGCTGCTGGCGTTCCAGGGCGGAATCCTGGTGCCCGCCTACGCCGCGTCGAAGGGCGGGATCGCTCAGCTGACCAAGGCGCTTGCGAACGAGTGGGCGTCCAAGGGCGTGAACGTGAACGCCATCGCGCCGGGCTACATCGTCACCAACAATACGGCCGCGCTGCGCGCGGACCCGGTGCGCAGCCGGCAGATCCTGGAACGAATTCCGGCTGGACGCTGGGGTGAGGCCGACGACATCGCCGGCGCGGCCGTTTTCCTATGCTCCGACGCCGCCCGCTACGTGACCGGCCACGTCCTGGCGGTCGACGGCGGCTGGCTGGGCCGCTGAGCGACGCCCGGCGCGTTTATCGCTCGTTGAGCTGAACGCGCTGGAAGCGTGGCGCCAGCAGGTGCCCGAGCGCGAACGCCAGCAGGTACGCCGATCCGCAGAACGTGAACAGGATCGCGTAGCCAGCGCCGAACTTGCCGGCCGCCTGGAAGTGGTCCAGCAGTTCACCCGAGATGATGGGGAACATGATGCCGCCCACTGAGCCGGCCATGCCCCCCATGCCGACGACCGAGGCGACCGCTTCCTGCGGGAACATGTCCGAGACAGTCGTGAACAGGTTCGCGGACCAGGCCTGATGCGCCGCCCCGGCGATGCCGATCAGCACGACCGCGCCCCAGTTGCCCACCCGCGTCGCCATCACGATGGGGACGACGGCGATCGCGAAGATCAGCATCGAAGTCTTGCGCGCCCGCACCGCTGACCACCCCGGCCGGCGCGCCAGCGCTCCCGCCAGCCAGCCGCCGGCGATGCTCAGCACCGTGACGATGACGTAGATGGAGACCAGGTGGATCCAGCTCTTCTTGAGATCCAGGCCGCGCGTCTTCTTGAAGTAGTCGGGCAACCAGATCAGGAAGAACCACCAGACGGGGTCGGTCAGGAACTTTCCGACGATGAAGGACCAGGTCTGCCGATGGCCGAGCAACGACAGCCACGGCGTACGGATCGTCGCGGGCGCCGGGGCAGCGCCGCCGCGGATGTAGTCCAGCTCGTCCGGGGACAGGCGGCGCGTGCGTTCGGGACGTTCGTAAAACGGCAGCCAGATCAGCAGCCACAGCAGGCCGGCGCCGCCGGCCATCAGAAACGCCGCTTTCCATCCCCAGGCCGCCGCGATCGGCGGCACGAGCGCCGGGGCCAAGATCGCCCCCACGTTCGCCCCCGAGTTGAAGAGCACCGTCGCCAGCGCGCGCTCCTTCTTCGGGAACCAGTCCGCGACCGCCTTGATGGCGGAAGGGAAGTTTCCCCCCTCGCCCAGCCCCAGCGCCATGCGCGCGCGCACGAACCCGCCCACACTGCCGACCAGCGAGTGCCCGATGGCGGCCAGGCTCCACATCGCGATCGAGATCGCGTAGCCCAGCTTCGTCCCGAACCGATCCACCAGCAGGCCGAACAGCAGCAGCCCGATCGCGTACGCCCCCTGGAACGCCGCGTTCGCCTGCCCGAACTCCGCGTTCGTCCAGTGCAGCTGCTCGTCGAGCAGCGGTTTCAGCAGCGCCAGGATCTGCCGGTCGACGTAGTTGACCGTCGTGGCGAAGAACAGCAGCAGACAGATGAACCAGCGGTAACGCCCCAACGTCCGTGGTCCGGACTCCATGGGCCGAGGTGATTACACCTCGCGCAAGGGTCGGGCAAGCAATCAGACCGTGCCGGACGCCCCGCCGCCGCGATCATGAAAATCCGCGATTGCGCTGATCAAAATCCGTCTTTGAGGGAATGACCGCGAACGCCTCGAGAAGGCGTTTTCCGCACCCGGACCACGCTTGACACCAACACAGCACCAAGGCAGTACACATCCACAGCGTCCGGTATCCGGACGGTCTCCCCCCGTTTTCCGACATCCGGCCACGAGGTGTCTCCTCGCAGCCGGCCCCGAGCAACTCGATCCCGAGGAGAATGTATGAAGCGTTTCGTATTTCTGGGCACCATCTGCACTGGCCTGATGCTCGGCGCGGGTTGTTCCCAGCAGGGCCCGAGTTCGACGTCCGGATCGGGAGGCGAGACCAGCACAGGAAGCGGCGGCAGTACAGGCTCCGGCGGGGCCACGAGTTCGTCAGGCGGTAACACGGGCTCAGGTGGGGTGACCGCGAGTGGTGGGACCTCCAGTTCGGGTGGGTCGAGTGGATCGGGGGGCAAGGTCGGAACAGGCGGTTCCGCCAGTACTGGGGGTACGACGGCCAGCGGCGGCTCGACGGCCAGCGGCGGCTCGGCGGCCAGCGGCGGTTCGACAGGCTCGACTGGCGGAACCACCGGAAGCGGTGGGGCGACGACGGGCGCTTCTGGCGGGGCGACGGCGACCGGCGGTGTGAATGGCACGACCGGGTCAGGCGGTGCTCCCGCGACCGGCTCCGGAGGCTCCTCCGGTGGACCAACCGTAGCGGACATCGTCCCGGATCTCGCTGCCGGCTTCTACTGGGAAGACACTTGCCATGACAACTTCGATGCCGGACCACACCAATGCTGGTCCTACGCGACGAGCACGACCTGCCCGACCAGCAGCGGGGGCATCAATCTAGACAAGACGCTCAACGTGAAAGGCACTGCCGGCCAGAAGTACACCGTCACCATACAGGTCGCCGGCGTGGTCGGGACGCGTTGCTACATGGGAGGGACGCCAGCGTCGACGAGCAGCCTTAAGGACACTGACTACAACAATTGGTGGTATGCGGGCGGAACGCCATACAACTCTACCGGCTGGTGGAACACCTACGAACTCCATGTCAGTCCATCCACAGGCGATGCCTCCAAAGACGTGTATTATTTCAACAGCTCATCCCAAAATCTGATGAACGGTGGGGACTGCGAAAAGGAAGCCACCTATTTGGTCAAATACACGGCCAGCTTCAAAGTGGTCGGCGGCGGTTCCATGCTGTTCCGAATCCACGACAACAACTGCAAAGTGCAGCAAAACTGCGGCCCGAACACTGATCCAAACACTACTTGCGCCCCACGCACCGTTGACTTGAGCGGCATTGTGCCGCAACCGCCTTCCAATTCGCCTGCCGCTAAGCAACCGCCTTCCGATGTCTTATCATCAACGTTCTATCCCCAATGGCTGTGGGTTGCCGCCACAAACGTAACTAGTCCGTAAAGACTAGCGACATCGTCGTAAGTCTCGCCAGCACTTCGTGCTAACCGCCGTTCATTGTAAAGGATCGCTCATGTCACGCCGCCCGCGGGCTCGCATGCCGAAGACCTACCGATTACTACTAATTGCAGTGGTCGCAACTTGGGCACTTCCAGGGAGTGCATCAGCAGAGAAAGTCATCTCTCAAGGTGATGAATGGCAAGTCTTCACCGATGGTCGGGTCGGCAGTTTCTTTAGTTGGGTGCACGGCGACGGCGCTCCCACCGCCGACCCGAACGTGATGATTCAAGGCCACAACGAGAGCATCATTGGTGGATCGTGGCCGATCCCGCAAGAGCCACACAGTGGTAGCGGCCCCGGAACCGTCAACATGATGCGTCTTCGGAGCGGCTTCCTGGGAAATCAGGTTGCCCTCGGAGTGCGAGGGAAGGTCACTCAATGGACGACGGTTACGGGTTATGTCCAGGTCTGGGCGTACATTGAAAGCGATCAACGGGACAAGAGCCAGCCGAACTACCTGGATGCGCGACAAGGATACCTGAAGTTAGAAGGTCCCTGGGGCTCGCTTCTCGCCGGCCGAACCCGAACCCTATTTTCCCGTGGCGCCACAGATATCGACGTTCTGTACGCTCACAAGTGGGGCGTGGGTTTTCCGAATACGGTCGACAGGAAGGGCCCGACGCTTGGCATGGTCGGTTTCGGCGTGATGGGGAGCGGATTCGGCGCTGGGATGATTTACGGAACCCCACTGCTCGGTGGCCTTCAACTCAACGTCGGAATCTTTGACCCTGCCGCTCTTGGCGGACCGGGTTGGAACGGGACTAAGTACGTCCGTCCGGAGGCGGAGTTAACGTTCGAGAAAAACTTGGGCCAACTTGGCAAGTTGGTTCTGTTCGCCGACGGCGTCTACCAAAAGGTATACAAACCTGGACAGTGCACGCCAACCTCCGATAATCCCTGCGAAGAGACAGTCGAGGGAGTTGGATATGGAGGCCGTCTGGAGTTGGGACCGTTCCACTTGGGCGTAGCGGGCTTTTATGGCAAAGGTCTCGGATTGAGCTATGCGCTAGAGAATAGCTACGCTGCAGCGGACATGGATACCTACCTACGCTGGTCGGACGGCTACTATGCACAGACTCAACTAGTCCTAGGTAGATTTGATTTTTTTGCAGGCGCCGGAATCGTCCGATTGTTTTTGACTGCACTCGATCAGACCCAGCCCTGGAACAGTTCAGTCAAGTACCAGACCGGCGCTAACGCAGGGATTGTTTACAACATGACGCCCTACATCCATTGGGACCTGGAATATTTCCGTGCCGAGGACAAATGGTTTCTCGGTGAACAGCAGGTTCTGAACTGCGGCGCATTCGGGGTGACATTTAATTGGTGAGTGATCGCTGAGGACATTATGGCGCCAATCTTGATCGTCCCCCAGTTAAAACCGACTCTGCGGGGCAAACTCGGTGGGGCGTGATCCCAAGCTTCGCTGACACCGAACCGTGCGTCCAGTCGTCGGTCCCGGAATGAATCTCCGGGGCGATGGGGTCGGTCCGTCGTTGTTTCCACGTCGCGCCCGGCATAAGGCCGGTGTGCTCAATACTGATTTACGGCATTGAGATAGAGCTGATCGACGTTAAGATCTAGCCCGTATACGGCGAACTTTACGGTGGTTGTACCCGCCGGAACGTTGACAGCAGTGGATTGAGCCGACCAGACAGTGGACGATAGCGGCACGTACAAGGTGTCCGATCCCACTTCGGTATTTCCCGACGATCCGCAGGGCAAAGTGTAATAGTGCAGTCGGACGAAGCTACCGCTATTCGGATCGCCCTTGAACAATCCACCAATGTGATAGGTGCCAGGGGAAAGGGAAACGCACTGCTCTGGATCTTGGTCGTTGTCCGTGTGCACCGCCTTCGACGTCGGACAGCCCTCGGCATCGTCGATGGCAGTGGCTACGAACGTCGTCCAACCAGGGAACTTTTGATCGCTGGCGGAGTACTGGTCGAATCCTGGATTAGCCAAGAGATTTCCAACGCTCGGTCGTCGGCACACGCACGTGTGATTTGAGATATCGCAACTCGGCGTTGCCCCCGAGCACTGCTGGTCCTTCGTACATTGAACGCACGAGCCCGAGAAACAGTACGGTTTCCCAGTCTGGCAGTTGGAATCGGCACTCCCATCTGGAACATTCTGTGTGTAGTTACAGCCTCCGGCCGAGCAGGTCGTCACCTGCCTGCAGGCGGGTGGCGAGTTGCAAAACATCTGTGTCCCTATGCAACTTCCGCTTTGGCAGGAGTCCGAGGTCGTGCACGAATTCTGATCGCTGCAGGTTGCACCATCTGCCTTCACCGGATTCGAACATAGCCCCGTCGTGGTGTTGCACACACCCGGCATGTGGCACTGGTCGGTCGCGGTACAGGTTTTCGGGTTCGAGCCGACGCAGACGCCGCCTTGGCACGTATCTGTCTGCGTGCAGGCGTTGCCGTCGTCGCAGCTGCCCGTCGTAGGTTTGCAGGTACCGGAGACGGCGTCACACGCGGTGCAGGTGCCACAGACGGCTCCCATGTTCTGCCAGGTTCCCCCCATGCAGACCTGAGGCTGTGAACCGGAGCATTGCACAGCGCCTTGCGAGCATCCGCCCGCAGTGGTTCCACCCGTGCCAGCTCCGCCGGTGCCCGCGCCCGAGCCTCCTGTGCCGAAGCCACCTCGTCCGCCGCCAGCGTTGGCGCCAGTCGCTGCCATTCCGCCCGAATTCGATCCGCCCACTCCAGAGCCGCCGGTCGACATGCCGCCCGTCCCGGTGCCATCGATGCCGGAATCGCCAGGCCCCGCATCGACACCACCGGAACCCGGATTCCCGCCCGATCCCACGATGCCACCTGACGATGCCCCGGCCGACCCTGTAGCGCCGCCTGTTGACGTACCGCCACTGCCTTTGGTGTCGCCGCCGTTGCCGCTGCCGGCGCTTCCCCCCGTTGCGAACTTCGACGGGTCGTAGGGTCGCGGTGACGAGCAGGCCGACAATGCGAAAGCCATAGCCAGAATCCACACTCCCCAGTACCGACGAGCGACGATCATTGATGCTCCTCTCCGTGTGGCGCAATCCCTATCAGTCGTCATGACCGCCGTCTATCGGAGAAGATCGGCCACGGTTGCGCAAAAAACTTCGCGCAGAAAGGGCGTCCGAAGATCGGAACCTCCGTTTCAGACGATCTTCGCCTCCAGCCCCGGCCGTCGACGCCTGCGTGGGGACTACGGCTCCATCGAGTAGTAGTCGCCGTACAGCTTCGCCATCACGGGCTTGCCGGCCGTGGAGAGGTGGGGCGGCTTCATCGATGAGTCGAAGTCGTCGCAACTGGGCGCCGTGAACTTGGGCGCGGCGGTGACGAAGCCCGGATACTTGGCGACCACCATGGCGATGGCGTCGTCGACGTAGGACGGGATCATGCTGAACATCTGCGAGTCACCGCTGCACACCATGTTGTTGGGGCCGCGGGTGACCGTCAGCAGGTCGACGCGCTTCAGGTTCGAGTACTTCTTCTTCAGATTCTCGACGACCTTGGTCATTCCGGTGACCCAGCCGGCGGCGGCCGAGTAGCTGGAGTCCGACGGATCGGCGAAGGCGTTGAAGATGACGCGTTCGGGGTTGTCGCTGTCCATCGTGCAGGCGGACGTCGCCGCCTGCGACCAGACCGCGTCGCTGGTGTCGGCCCAGTCGCTGATGTAGCCGGGGTGGTGATAGATGATCTGCCACTTCGCGTTCGGGACCTCGTTCTCGAAGCCGCCGGAGAACCACTCGTTGGTCGAGTCGATGCCGAGGACCGTGTTGCAAGCGAAGCTGCTGGCGGGCGGCACGCCCGCGCCACCTCCACCGGTCGACGCGCCCCCGGCCCCGCCGCCGCTGCCCGTGCTGCCGCCGCTGGCGTTCCTTCCCCCGCTGCCTGTGGCGCCCCCGCTGCCTGACACGCCCCCGCTGCCGTTCGCGCCGCCGGTCACCGCGCTGCCGCCGCTGCTGGCCTGCATCCCGCCGCTGCCCGAGGAACTTCCACCAGTCCCCACGGCTCCGCCGCTCGCCGATGCGCTTCCGCCTGACCCTACCGCACCACCGGTCCCCGCGTTGCCACCGCTGCTGGATGTCGTGCCCCCCGAGCCCGTCTTGCCCCCGCTGGACGACGTCGCGCCGCCGCTGGACGAGGTCATGCCACCGCTGCCGGTGCTGCCGCCACTGCTGGACGTCGTGCCGCCCGACCCGCCGGGGCCGCCGGACGAGGAACCGCCACAGGAGGCAGCGAGGAGAGTGGTGACCGCAAAGAGGGACAAACGTCGCATGATCTTCCTTGCCTGAGGGGGGTTAGCGGAAGTGGATACGATCGGTCTTCGGACGATCGCTCATCGGACGCCGGGGCAGTCGTTACGCAAGAGCGCGGCCGCCGACCACAGCAGCGGCGCCTGACCGTGCATATCGCCCGTCGCGAAGGTGATGGTGTCATAGAACTGCTGCTGGGAGCTGAGGCTGCCCGACGGAGCCGCCCCCGTTCCTGGGCAAACGTTCGACAGCTTGCCGCTGCTGCTGGTCTTGTTGGCGACCGCCAGCCAGCCCTTGCGAGCCGCGGCGGAATACTTGGAGTCCGTCAGCCAGCCATTCTTCACGCCGTTGGCGAGCGCGTACGTGAACATCGCCGTGCATGAACTCTCGACGGGTGCATTCGACACATCCAGCACCTGCCGCCACATGCCGTCGTCATTGCCGCCGCTGACCTGGACCGCCAGCAAACCGTCCATCTGCTTCTTGTAACCGGCCATGATGGCGTCACGGACGCTGCCGGTCGGCAACTCCAGCAGCAGTTCGGTCATGCCCGATGCTACCCAGCCGTTGGCGCGCCCCCAGTAGGCATGCGAGTCCTTCGTATGCCAGAACAAGCCGTCGGACTGCTGCAGCGCCGCGAAGTAGGCCATCATGGTCTTCGCTGCGCGATCCAGGTACTTGGAGTCCTTCGTGGCACGGTAGGCCTCGACCTGCAGACCGGTGATCATGAACATGTCATCGGCCCAGTAACGCGCGTCCTTGGTGATGCCGTCCGAGGTGGTCATCGCCCACTGCGCATCCGCGCGGTCCAGGCCCAGCTTCAGGCACCGCATGTCCATGTTTTGTTGATAGATCTCAAGGGGCAAGTCTCCGAAGGCCCGCGTGTCGACGGTCGCCGACGACGAGTTATCCGGCGCCGCGGTCATCCCCGATGCGTAAGGCTCGAACGCCGTGATCAGGCCCATGTTGCCGGCCGTGTCGCCACTGACCCGCGTGAATCGTAGGGCGCCGAACCAGCTGAAGATCAGCGCGTACCCGGCGCCACCGTAGCTATCGCCCGTGTGCCCCTTGAAGTCCATCGCCGCCAGCTTGCCGATGTCCGAGGGCCCCTTGCCCGACGGCCAGGAGGCAAAGTCGCTGACCACGGGACAGTTTCCAGAGGACCCGCCGCTGCCGGCGCCACCCGCGCCGGTGCTGCCGCCGCTGGCCACGCCGCCACCCGCAGAGCCGCCCGAGGCCGAAGCACCACCCGACGCCGTGCCGCCACCGGACGCCGTGGTCCCGCCGGAGGCGCTGGCGCCGCCCGAAGCCGTCGCCCCTCCCGACGCCGTCGCGCCGCCGGAACCCTTGGTTCCTCCGGAGTTCGTCGTCCCGCCCGTCCCGATCGTCCCGCCGGAGCCTACGGTCCCGCCGGAGCTCGAGCCGGTCGTTCCGCCGGATTGGGTCGCGCCACCCGACCCTGTGGTGCCGCCCGAGCTCGACGCTCCCCCGGAACCGTTGGTTCCACCGCTGCCGCCGCTCGATCCGCCGCCGGACGAACCGCACCCGGCCAGCGTCAGGGGCGCGATCAGCACGGCGATGGCCGTCGAGCGTAGGAAATTGGCCGATCTCATCAGGTTCTCCGCAGGTTCGAGGGGTTCAAAGAAGGCGGGGCTCACCCATGTCGAGGAGCGAGCGCCGCGGGTGCGCTTCGGGCGACTCGGATCACTTGTTCGAGATGGTGCCGACCACCTTGAAGTTGTAGCTCTGGGCGCTGGTGTACGTGCCCTTCAGCCAGATCAGCGCCGTGTGGCTGCTGTCCCACTTGGGGACGATCGGCCGCAGGTTGTCCGCCGTCGAGTTCTGGGTGACGTTCGTCCAGGTGAACGTCGCGCCGTTGTCGCAGGTGGTGCCGCGGTAGATCTCGTGCTTGCTGGTCTTGGTCTTGTCGTCGCGCGGGTCGTAGACGGTCGAGATGTAGATGGTGTGCGGGTCGTCGGGATCCAGCGCCGCCAGGCCGGTGTAATCCTCCTCGTCGGCGTACAGCTTGGGGCCCATCTTCACCAGATACGTCAGGTTCCACTTCGTGCCGTCGAAGCGGGCGTAGACCGCGCGCTTGTCGGGATCGGAGCCGGAAGGCGTCGAGCTGCAGTTGTCGGCCCGGCCCTGCATCAGGATGGCGATGCTGCCGTCGGCATAGCGGGCCATGTCGTAGTTCCACGCGCGGCACAGCTTCACGCCGCCGACCATCGACCCGGTCTTGAAGACCTGCGTGAACGCGGAGATGTCCTTGGCGTTGGTGGTGGTCGGGCTGCTGTCCTTGAACGGGGCGATGGCCTTGCCGGAATCGTCGTAGACCATCCCATCCTGGATGTAGCCGGCCCACAGGTTGTTGTCGTTGTCGCGGGGATGGGCCTCGGTGCCGTTGAAATCGATGCGCCCGGTGTTGTCGCCCCAGTACTTGAAGTAGCCGGCCACGTAGCCGACCTGCTTGCTCGAGGCGAGCTTGCCGTTGTAGCTCCAGGTCTTGCCGTCGTCGCTAGAGATGAGGGCGGCCGGATCGGTGGCCACCGAGCGAACCATGCTGAAGATGGTGCTGCCGATGTACCAGGGGTTCGAGTAGGTCACCATGTTCGTGCTGGCGCCGGCCCAGGGGCAGCCGTACGGCGTCCAGTCGACCTTCTGCTCCGCCCCCCAGGCGGTGCCGTCGAAGATGCTGAAGCGGGTGATGCAATCGACCCGGTGACCTGACCACTGCGCCAGGTACTTTCCGTCGGGGCGGATCAGCAGCGCCGGCGAGTTGTGATCGTCGACGTTGCTGGTGGCCAGTGATGACGGCAACGTGAAGCGCGTGGCCATCTTGGCCGTCAGGTCGTAGATGACCGCTTCGTTCTGACCGTTGCGCGAACCACCGCTGGCGGTCGTACCGATGACCAGCTTGTTCGCCTTGGTGTCGACGACCGCGCGCTCGTCCTGGTACCAGCACCAGCCGCCGTTGTCGTTGAACTGGATCAGGGTGCCCGCCACGGCGTCGTTGCCGGTCAGCGTGACGGTGGGCGCCGCGCACGCCACCGGACCGCCCCCGCCCGCCCCGCCGCTGGACGAGCCCGTACCCGCGCCACCGCCCGCGGCGGAACCGCCGGCCCCCCCCGCCGCCCCGCCGCTGCCGGTGCTCCCGGACGAACCGCCGCTGGCGCTGCCGCCGCTGCCGGTCGCGCCGCTGGAACCGCCGCTGGCGCTGCCACCCGAGCCGCTGCCGCCGCTGCCCTTGCTGCCGCCAGAGCCGGTCGTACCACCGCTACCGCTGGTGCCGCCGGAGCTGGCATTGCCGCCGCTGCCGGTGGAGCCGACATTGCCCCCGCTGCCGCTGTTGCCGCCCGAGCCCCCCGTCGTTCCCCCCGAAGCCTGGCTGGAGCCCCCCGAGCCCGGATTGGCGGGTCCGGACTGGCTGCACGCCGTCAAGAGCGCGAAAAGGGAAACGACTGCGCTGGTCTTCTTCATCACCGGAGCTCCTTGCGTCACGGTTGGGCAAAAATGTGACGGATTGGTATTCCCGCGGCGCCGAATTCAGATCTTCGGATCCGGAGAAAACAGAATGTCCAGGGGAGGATCCCTATCCGGAGGGGGAGCCCGATAGGAAAGCGCAGTTCATAACCCGCGGCCGTGGCAATCGCCAGCAGCCGCCCGCTATGATGCGCCCCCGTGACGTCGCCCAGCTCCCCCGCTGCCAGTCCTCACCGCTTCGATCTCGTCAGTCTCGGAGAAGTGATGCTGCGCCTCGATCCCGGCGAGGGTCGGATCCACACCACGCGGGGCTTCCGTGCCTGGGAAGGGGGCGGCGAGTACAACGTGGCGCGCGGCCTGCGGCGCTGCTTCGGCCTGCGCACCGCCGTGGTGACGGCGCTGGCGGACAACCCGGTGGGACGGTTGATCGAGGACCTGATGCTGCAAGGCGGCGTCGATCTGAGTCACCTGAAGTGGGTGAAATACGACGGCGTCGGTCGAAGCGTGCGCAACGGCCTCAACTTCACCGAGCGGGGCTTCGGACCGCGGGGGGGCGTCGGCTGCTCGGATCGGGGCCACACGGCCGCGTCCCAGCTGACCCCCGGCGATGTCGACTGGCAGGCCCTGTTCGGCGCGCCGGATCAGGGCGCGCGCTGGCTGCACACGGGCGGCATCTTCTGCGCGCTGTCCCCGTCGACGCCGCTGGTGGCCCGCGCGGCGATGGAGGCCGCCCGCCGAAACGGCGCGCGTGTCTCGTACGACCTCAACTTCCGCGATTCCTTGTGGCGATCCCACGGCGGGCAAGAGAAGGCGCGCGAGGTGAACCGCTCGCTGATGCCGTTCGTGGACGTGCTGTTCGGCAACGAGGAGGACTTCTCGGCGGCGCTGGGCTTCGCGGTGCCTGGGTTGCAGGCCGGATTCCATGATCTGTCGGTAGACGGCTTCAAGCGAATGATCGGCGAGGTGGTGAAGACCTTCCCCAACATCACCACCGTCGCCACCACCCTGCGCACGGCGCACTCGTCGACCGTGAATGGCTGGGGCGCCATCGCTTACCACCAGGGCGAGTTCCACGAGGTCCCCCAGCGCGACGTCGAGATCCTGGACCGCGTGGGCGGCGGCGACTCGTTCGCGTCGGGCTTCATCTACGGGCTGCTGGGCGACAAGGGCGCCGCCTGGGCCCTGAAGTGTGGCGTCGCGCATGGCGCGCTGGCGATGTCCACCCCGGGCGACACCAGCATGGCCAGCCTGAACGAGGTGCTGCGCTACATGGACGGCCCCAGCGCGAGGATCGATCGATGACGACCACGATGAAGACGGACGCCGAGAAGGCACAGGTGCTGCGCTGGATCACCGACGTGGGCATCGTCCCCGTCGTTCGCGCGCCCTCGGCCGCCCTGGCGTTACGCGCCGTCGAGGCGCTGATGGCCGGCGGCATCTCGGTCTTCGAGATCACGATGACCGTCCCGGGTGCCGTCGAGGTCATCCGCGAGCTGGCCGGCCGCCTGCGCGGCCAGGCGATCGTCGGCGCCGGCACGGTGCTGACGCCGGACGTGGCCCGCGCTTGCCTGGAAGCGGGCGCGCAATTCATCGTCAGCCCGGGGCTGAATCCGGACGTCGTCGCCGCCGCACGTGCCGCGAACGTCGCCGTCATGCCGGGCGCGCTGACCCCCACCGAGGTCATCGCCGCGGTGGCCTGCGGCGCCGACATGGTGAAGATCTTCCCCTGCTCCGCCGTGGGCGGGCCCAGCTACCTGAAGGCGCTGAAGGGCCCTCTTCCTGACGTGAAGCTGCTGCCCACCGGCGGCGTGAACGCAAACACGGCGCTCAGCTACTTCGAGGCGGGCGCCTCCGCGGTCGGCGTGGGCGGCGAGCTGGTGGACATGAAGGCGCTACAGGCGGGCGACGACGCCGGCCTGACCGCGCGGGCGCGCGCGCTGGTGGGCATCGCTCGCGATGCGCGGGCGCGCAAGGCTGGCGCCGCCTAGAATCTTCTCGATGATGCCCTCGCGGGCCCTGCTGGCCCTGCTACCGGCCTTGTTGCTGAGCGACGCCTGCGCCACCACCGGCGGTGGCGACTTCAGATTGCCCGCGCAGGAACGCACCGCCGACGTCCCGGACGACGTGCGACCCGGGTTCGGCAATCCCCAGCTCCACACCTGGTGGCCGCTGACGCCTCCCGAGGAGGCGGCGCTGCGGAACCTCGAAGCCGCTCGCCGCGGCGACGCGCACGCCCTGCTGGCGCTGGCCCTCGCGGCGTCGGGCGATCGCCGCGACGCCGCCAGCTATGCGGCCTTCCAGCAGCGTGTCGACCGGTTCGTGGCCGAGGTGCGGCCGACCATCGCCGCCGCGCGCGACGACTGGCATCGCGGATACGAGCTGCACCGGGCGATGCACCGGGCCTTCTTCAAGGGTGGCGCCTCCGAGCTGGGCGGGTACGCGGTCGATCAGGCGCGCGTGACCGGGATCTTCAGCGGCGGGCGTTACAACTGCCTCAGCTCGACGATGCTGTTCCTGGTGCTGGCGCGCAGCTTCGAGCTTCCGGTGCGCGCCGGCGCCGTGCCCACGCACGTGTTCGTGGAGCTGGGCCGTCCCGGCGAACGGACCATCGACATCGAGACCACTTCGGCGACCGGGTTCGACTGGGTCCACGACGCGCGCTTCTTCCGCGAGCAGGCCGCCAACTGGTCGGGGCAGCGCGGTCTGCGCCCCACGACGTTCGAGGAGTACCAGCACCGAAGAATCCTTCAGCCGTATCAGGTGATGGCGCTGGCCATGCTGGACGCGCACTCGGGCGGCGGCGAGCAGGATCGCCAGCGTCTCGACGAGCTGGCCGACGTCGTCGATCCCGGTTCGGCCGACGCGCAGCAGGCACGGATCGCCACCTACGGCAACGAGGCGAACGCCCTGTTCGAGAAGAAGGCGTGGCGCACGACCGTGAAGCTGTTCGACATCGTCGGTCCGGCCATCGCCCAGATCGCCGCGAGCAACAAGGACCCGAAGACGCTGGAGGTCGCCTGGTTCACGACGTGGTACGACGCGCACGCGCTGATGATCGAGGGCCAGCCCGACCGGGCGCTGGCGATGATGACGACCGGCCTGGCGCACCTGGACCCTGGCTGGGGTCAGGCGGCGGCGCTGCGTGGCAACTTCATCGGCCTGCTCGTCAGCCGGCTGGCCGAGCTGATTGACCAGCACGACTACGCCGCCGCGACCCAGGTGTTCACGAAGCATCGGGACGCTTGTCTGTCCGAGCCGACCTGCGCGAACGACGCCGGCATCGTGTACACGAACTGGTCGATCGATCGCCAGAACGCGGGCGACTGGCAGGCGGCCCGCCAGATCCTGCAGGAATGCGCCGCCCAGCTACCGGCCGACACGCGTTGCCGGGATCAGCTGGCCGATCTCGAGAGTCGCCACCGATTCTGATTGACCCTCAGGCGGCCCCGCGCCGCGAAGCGATGGCCGCCCGCAAGTAGTCCCGGTTCAGCCGCGCGATCGACTCCATCCGGATGCCCTTGGGGCAGACCGCCTCGCACGCGCCGATGTTGGTGCAGCCGCCGAAGCCTTCGCGCTGCGCCTGATCCACCATGCCCAGGGCCCGCGCGCCGCGCTCGGGCTGGCCCTGGGGCAATCGCCCCAGGTGGACCACCTTCGCGGCGGTGAACAGCGACGCCGAGGCGTTGGGGCAGGCGGCCACGCAGGCGCCGCAGCCGATGCAGGTGGCGGCGTCCATCGCCGCATCGGCGTCCGCCTTCGCGACGCGCGCGCCATTCGCCTCGGGCGCGCTGCCCGTCGGCGCGCTGATGTAGCCCCCGGCCGCGATGATCCGGTCGAGGGCGCCGCGATCGACCATCAGATCCCGGACCAGCGGAAAGGCGTGGGCGCGCCAGGGCTCCAGCCACAGCTCGTCTCCGTCGCGAAACGACCGCAGATGCAACTGGCAGACGGTCGTCTCGGGCCGTGGCCCGTGCGCGACCCCGTTGATCATGAAGCCGCAAGCGCCGCAGATCCCTTCGCGGCAGTCGCTGTCGAAGGCGATGGGCGCACGGCCCTCGAGCGTCAGGCGCTCGTTCAGGATGTCCAGCATCTCCAGAAACGACAGATCGGGAGACAGTCCGTCGACCGGGTAGCGCTCGAATCGTCCGGGCTCCGACGGCGCGCCCTGCCGCCAGACGTTCAGGATCAGCTTCACTTGTAGCTCCTCTGGCCGGGCTGCACCGCCTCGAAGGTCAACGGTTCGACGTGGCGGCGCGGCGGCGCCCCGTCGCCGTCGTGCTCCCAGACGGCGACGTGCGCGAAGCGGCCATCGTCCCGCTTCGCCTCGCCGTCGGGCGTCTGGTGCTCCTCGCGAAAGTGGCTGCCGCAGGACTCGTCGCGCGCCAGCGCGTCACGGCACATCAGCTCGGCCAGCTCGAGGAAGTCGGCCACGCGCCCCGCCCGCTCCAGCGCCTGGTTCACCTCGCCCGCACCTCCCGTGACGTTGGCGTCGCGCCAGAATTCCTCGCGCAGCGCCGGCAGGCGTCCGAGCGCATCCTTCAAGCCCGCCGCCGAGCGGGACATGCCGCACGCGTCCCACATCAGCCGGCCCAGCTCGCGGTGAAACGAATCGACGGGACGCCGACCGCGGATGGCCAGCAGGCGTCCCAGCCGCGCCCGCGCCGCGTCCTCGGCGGCGGCAAACGCAGGCTGCTCGACGCCGGCGGAGGTCGGCCGCGCCGACGCCAGGTAGTCGCCGACCGCGGGCGGGATGACGAAATAGCCGTCCGCCAGCCCCTGCATCAGCGCCGAAGCCCCGAGACGGTTCGCGCCGTGGTCCGAGAAGTTCGCCTCGCCCGCCACGAACAGCCCCGGGACCGTGCTCATCAGCGCGTAGTCGACCCACA
>Ga0070679_100001769_pt1 | contig 19458 bp, 15 predicted proteins | sample KBSC63BmetaG_FD_65652 | JGI IMG/M metagenome (GOLD analysis project Ga0070679, IMG submission 65652) | Corn rhizosphere microbial communities from Kellogg Biological Station, Michigan, USA - KBS C6-3B metaG | ecosystem: Host-associated > Plants > Roots > Rhizosphere | place: USA: Michigan... | reverse complement strand
GCGACCGCGGCGGCGAACAAAACTGCCCCTTGGTGTAACTGGCAACACGCCTGACTCTGGATCAGGAGAGTCCTGGTTCGATCCCAGGAGGGGCAATCGAGAGCCCGACATCCGTCATGTGGTGTCGGGCTTTTTGGTGTTTTGGTGAATGAGCCACGAGTTGGCCACTTCGCACGCGATCGGGTGCGAAGTGCGCGCTACGTCACCCCTGCAACAGCTCCGGCTGCATCGTCCAGCGCGATACCGTTGTCCCATCGGCGCGGCGGATTGCTCGTCGCATCCAGTACCGCAGCCTCGTCGGGAATGTCGTAGCACCGGAGCATCGTGGCGAAGTCACTCCAGCCACCACCCGTGTGGCAACAGCGATGGGCAGTGGTTGCGCTCCGTCCTCCACTTTCGGCGATTACGGATGACAGAGGCTTTGAGCTTCGGCAGCTCGGCCTCGGTCTCCGCCTTGAGTTAAACGGTCCGGTTCACAGTGACAACGTTCGCTCCGGTCGCGTTACCGCTCCATACACACGGAGCTTGCCCTGGCGGCTGGCGACCACGGGCATCCGAAATGATGGCCAACGACCATGCCAAAGTGATCCCGTTTCAACCTATAGGTTTAATTAGGCGAATTCAATGTATAGGTTGAATGTGCAGAATTAAACGTATATGTTCAATTCGGCTAATTAAACGTATAGGTCGAAACCGGATCAGCTCATGTTCGTCGTCACGAACCCATCCCAGCTCACAGCATACCTCCGATCCCTCCGACGCGCCCGGGGCCTCACGCAAGCCGCCCTCGGAGCCAGGCTCGGTGTCACGACGGCTCGGGTCAGCGCGATCGAGCGGAATCCCGGCGTCCTCAGCACCGCATTGCTTCTGCAAGTGCTCAAGGCATTGGGCGCCCGGCTGGCGCTCGACACTGACGTGCCCGGATCACCGAAAACCACGCGCAAGCGCACGCCCTCCATGGGCGAGTGGTGACGCATGGCCCCGCGCGAGCTCGACGTCTGGATGAACGGTGAGCCGGTTGGCGTGTGGTACGCCAGCCGCTCGGGGACGCCGCTGTTCCGGTACCACGCGGACTGGCTGACTTCTCCCCATGCCCGACCGCTGTCGCTGTCGTTGCCGTTCGTTCCCGGAAACGAGCCGCACCGTGGGGCGGTTGTTGCTGACTGGTTCGATAACCTCCTGCCCGAGAGTGCCGCCATACGGCAACGACTGCGACGCCGATTCGGCACCGATTCCACAGGTGCATTCGACCTACTAACGGCGATTGGGCGCGATTGTGTCGGTGCCGTTCAACTCACTCCGTCCGGTGCAGCGCCGCCAGATCCACGTCGCATCGAAGCCGAGCCGATCGCAGATTCCGAGGTTGCGGCACTCCTACGTGGCGTCACTGAGACGCGACCGTTGGGCATGGACGAGCGCCCCGACGAATTCCGCGTCTCAATAGCCGGCGCGCAGGAAAAGACGGCACTCCTTCGCCTGCGTGGACGCTGGCATGTACCGTCCGGCTCGACTCCAACGACGCACATATTCAAGCTGCCGCTCGGCCTCATCGGGCACCTGCGTGCGGACCTGCGAGACTCGGTTGAGAACGAGTGGCTCTGTATGCATCTGCTCGGAGAACTCGGACTTCCAGTTCCGAACACCGAGATTGGCCGATTCGCCGATGCCGTCGGAGAAGAGAAGGCCCTGATCGTCGAACGCTTCGATCGCGAGTTCGCTGCGATATCCAGCTCAGGCCGCAAATGGATCACTCGGTTGCCGCAGGAGGATTTTTGTCAGGCGCTCGGCGTCTCTGCAACGCGGAAGTACGAGGCAGACGGAGGCCCGGGAATTCCAGATGGCCTGTCGTTGCTCGCCGGCGGCGATCAGCCGACGGAAGACAGCATAGTTTTCGCGAAGGCGCAGCTCGCGTTCTGGCTGCTCGCCGCGCCCGACGGCCACGCAAAGAACTTCTCCATCTTTCTCCGCCGTCACGGCTATGCGCTCACGCCACTGTATGACGTCATCTCGGCGTGGCCTATCGTTGGGCGCGGCGCGAATCAGTGGGCGCGGCAAAAAGTGAAACTCGCCATGGCGGTCCGCGGGACCACGCCTCATCGCGAGCTGAATCGGATTGCGTACCGCCACTGGCTTCAACTCGCCTCGCAGACCGGTGCTCCAGATGCGCTCGAGCAAATGGCCGCTATGGTCGAGCGCGCGGAGGGCGCGCTGCACCGCGTCGAATCAATGCTGCCGGAGGGATTTCCCGAGCAGGTTTGGACGACTATCTCTCGCGGCGTTCTTTCACAGCGCGACCGATTCCTCTCCGGCGCGGCCCCAGGGCGCTGACGATACTCCGGCCAGCGCGCACCCGGGCAAAGACGGAATCCCGTCGAACATCTCGACGCTTCATCGGTTGCGTGCATGCCCGACGCAGTCGCGTCAAGTTAGCCACGACGTAGCCAACTCAGCGCGGAAAAGTGCGGAACTGGAGGAAGTGTACGCCCGCAAACTGTCCGAAGAGGCGCGCACCATGTCGACGCGCCTCGGAAAGAAGTTCACGGAGATGGGCTTCGAACTGAACCAACGCACGCTCGCGTAAGTACGCTCGATGCGCGCGATTGATCCGCGCTCGCAGTTACTTTCCTCCTGCCATGAATCGGTCGAACGGTGCATAACCGCGCAGTGCCAAGAGATCCGGCAGTGCGTGAAGCGAATTGAAGCGCTGGCCTTCGCCGATGGCCTGTTTGAGAAGGGTCACCGCATCATCCTTCCGGCCGAGTATCGCGGCGATCTGTGCTCGGGCAAGGGTGTTGGCGCCGCGCATGTACGGCTGCGGGAGCGCCGCGAGCTTGGCGGACATCGCCTCCGCCTCGGCGACATCACCGCGATGTGCGGCGACCGCGCCGTGCAGCTTCAGATACGAGATGTCGTTCGGCGTCTCGGCAAGCTTTGCATGCGCGATGGAATCTGCTGCTGCGAAGTCGCCGTTGTGATAGAATGCATTCGGGACGACCATTCGCGCGCCACCGAGCCGCAGCTCCTCTTCGGAGCTCGTCGTTGCCAGCGCGAGGACACGTCGAAAGAGTTGCCGTGCTTCGCTCGGGTGACCGTGGATCAACATCTCGTTGGCAACGTTGAACACGGCACCGACGGGCAGGCGTCCCGGTGCTCGTCCCGATTGAACGATGCGATCGACCAGCTCCGATGCTTCGTGCATTCTCCCTGCGGCAACCAGCGCGCGCGCATGCTCTTCCATCGGGTTGATGGCATTGGGTTGCCGCGCAAGGCGACGCGCCGTCTCGCGAACCTCTTGGTCGTGGCGTCCGGCGACGTGGTACGCGGTCCCGAGGTGCGTGCCGAAATTGTCCCAAAGCAGCGGTGAACTTTCCACGGGGATCCGGCGCAGCTGCTCGATCGCTTCGTTTGCGCGGCCCGCGTAGAGTGCGGAGACGCCGACGAGAAAGATGGCGAGCTCCGAACCCGGAGCGGCGGCGAGCATGTCGTGTGCGGCGGCATACTGGGCCTGGTTGTCCCCGCGGAGGACGCCGATCCACATATCGAAGAGGCCTCGATCGTACCGGGTCATCTGGCTGTGCAGCGGCATCAGCGTCTGGCCGATCGAATCGACCATGCGGTAGTTGCCCATGTTACCGTAGGCAGCCATCGCCCAGATCCGCGGTGTGACGAACGACGAGTCCAGCGATCCGGCGCGGAGGAAGACGGGGATCGACGCCCGATAGTCGGTTCGGGAAAAGAGGTCGATGCCTTCGATCCACGCCAGGTACGCGTCGTGCGTGGGCGGCTGAGCCGATCGGGTCGCCAATCCCGCGAGCACGGGATCGAGCTCTGTCGCCATCGCGCCGGCGACGCGCTGTCGCAGGAGATTCACGGCCGAGAGTGGGGCTGTGATCGATGCGACGGCTGGCTGTGTGGAACGCAACACGCGTCCAGTGTTGGCGTCGACGATGCGAGCGTCGATCGCGATCGAATCACCCTGGCGCTCGATCGATCCGACGATCACGGTCCCGGCGCGCACGCTCTGCCCGATCTCGCGCGGATCAGTAGTCTCTCCTCGTGCTGTGTTCAACAACGGATCGGCGACTTCGACTGCGTGTGTCTCCGTCAGTCCACGGCTGATCCAATCGGCGGCGACGGCGCCGAGCGGCGATAATGTGGAATCACCCGTGCGATTTTCGAAAACTGCGACGATTACGCGGTGAGGATCGAGGCGTTGCGCGCGCTTCATTGCGGCGGCGCCGAGTACGACCAGCACCAGCCCTGCGGCGACGACGCCCATCGTTCCCGCGCGGAACGACCGAGCACTGTGAACGGGTTTCGGTACCGGCGGAGCCGCTTCGGCTACGACGACAGGCTCTGGGGCCGGCATCGCGGCCAGGTGAGCCGCCGCGTCCTGCGCGATCGCGGCAACGGATGCATCGGGCGCGATGCCGACGTCGTGCTCCAATCGTCGCACGAGCGCGTGATAGGTCGTGACGACCTCTGCGTACGCGGTGCGCGTTGCGGGCGCGGCGATCGCGCGCAGTAGCATCGACGCCGCTTCGGTGGCCGCGGGTTCCGCATCGAGCCAGCGTTCCGCGAGCGGCCGGCATTCGTCCCACGACGCGGAGTCGGCGAGCTTCTCGCATTGCCTGGCGGCGCTCGTCGAGAAGACGCGCGCCATCCGCGCACGCTCGCGATCCCGCCAGTCATCGAAGTCGGGTGCGTCGTTGATGTAGAAGCCGTCGAGAAATGGTCCCTGATACAGCGCCGCGACCTGCACGTGATCCTGACGAGCGGCGGCGCAAGTCAGCTCGATGCAATCGACCGTGAGTGGCGCGTCGTCGGCGATCGCGATTTCGTTGGCGCGCGTCTGGATCGCATCTCGCCCGAGCACGCGGCGGAGGTGGCTCACCGCGTCCGAGAGCGAGTTGCGCGCGCGCTCTTCGTCGCGGTCACCCCAGAAGACGCCGATGATGCGATCGCGCGTGGCGCGCTTTGCGGGACGGAGCGCCAGCCACGCGAGGAGCGCGAGCTTGCGCGGCCGCGTCGACAGTGACGGATCGTCGCGGCCGCCTTCGTCGGTGAGCGCGAGCCGGCCGAACGTGGTCAAATGGAACCGAGACATGCGCGAACGCCTCCCTCAGCGAGCGGCGAATGTACGACCGCACTCATTCAACTTCAATAACCGCAGCTTGTTGAGCCATTGGACTCCAAATCAGGGCCGTCAGCTATGATCCCGCCGCCAACTCACCTGCCTTCCGGAGGAAAGCATGCGGGATTCGATGGGCATGATCGTGGGCGTGGTCATGTATGGATCGGTCGCGACGGCCGTCAACACGGCGCAGGACAACGTGTTGAGCCGTTGGGAATGAATTCACGACCCGATCGCAGTTTTTGCGGCGTCTCGATCAGGAGAGTGTGATGTCGTCCACGGTTTTGATCACTGGAGCCAGTACGGGTTTCGGCCGCGACGCCTCCGAGCGGCTCGCGCGCCGGGGTCACCGCGTCTATGCCACGATGCGGGATGTCGAACATCGCAACGCGGCCAACCGCGCGGCGCTGGAGAAGGTCGCGCGCGATGAAGACCTGGAACTCCACGTCCTCGAGCTCGACGTGACACGTGAGGATTCCGTTCAACGGGCCGTCGACGCGGTGCTCGAGGACGCGGAGTACGTCGACGTCGTGATCAACAATGCCGGATTCGCCGGCATCGGGGTCTCGGAGGCGTACACGCCCGAGCAGTTCCAACAGTTGTTCGATGTGAATCTGTTCGGCGTCGTCAGGGTCAACCGCGCGGTTCTGCCCTCGATGCGCGAGCGCCGCAGCGGTCTGTTGATCCACATCAGCTCCGCCGCTGGTCGTGTGACGGTACCGGCGATGGCAGCATACTGCGCGAGCAAGTACGCGCTCGAGGCGCTCACCGACTCGCTGCGCTACGAGCTGCTGCCGTTCGGTATCGATGCCATTCTCGTCGAGCCGGGGATCTATCGCACGTCGATCTTCGATCGGCTGCTCGAGCCGTCCGATCTGCAGCGCGTCGCCTCGTACGGTGAAGAAGCGCACTACGCCGATCGCGTGCGCGACACGTTCCGGTCCGCGATCAACGCTCCCGGAGCGCCAGGAAGTGAGGAGGTCGCAGAAACGCTCGTGCAACTCGTCGAAGCGGACCCGGGCACGCGGCCATTCCGCACGGTTGTCAGCGCGCCGATCGTGCCGTTGTTGTCGCCCTACAACGAGACGGCCGACGCGTTGCGGCCGATCGTCGCACAGATCTTCAACGTATCCGAGCTTGCGGGATCGCTCGCGACCGCGCCCCAACCCATGTGAGGACCGAATTCAATGATCAAAGTCAGCGTGCTGTACCCGAACCGGACCGACGGTCGCTTCGACTTGGACTACTACACCAAGACGCACGTGCCGCTCGTCCTCGAGCGCTGCGGAGACGCGATCAAGCGTGGCGAGATAGAGCGGGGGACCGCCAGTGCCGGAGACAACTCGTCGCCGCCATTTCGAATCGTGGCACATCTGCTGTTCGAATCGACGGAGGCCATGCAGGCGTCGTTCGGTCGCCACCTCGCGGAGTTCGTCGCCGACTTGCCGAACTTCACGGACATCGAGCCGGTCGTTCAGGTAAGTGAAGTGCTACTCTGACTGCGCCGCCGTCCCGTCCGTTCGGCGAGGAACAACGCGAACTCCATTCGTGTCCATCGTGCGCGTGCTTCTTCCGACTTCAGGTCGGCGCGCAGGTTCTGCATCGCCGCGACTGTTGCCTCGTACGCTCCCACGTCGCCGCTGGCTGCTTCCTGTTCTTTTCTCGAATCCTCTTCACCCCAGCCAGTTCGTTGCGACTGAGTAAATAGGCGCCGTTTGAACTCCTTACCGTCATCGCCCACAGCAACACGCCGTGGAGCAGGGAAACGTCTAACTCGGCCGATCGTGCGCGTGTCTTTTGCGTCGTGTCGCCGTTCTCAAGTACGATGCCGCCAATCATCCTCGCGCTCGAATGCGCGTTGCCATCCTTTCCGAGGTCATCAACGAGACACCCATCGCCGAAGTGGCCGATGAGCACTCGCGCGCTGGACTCTGCGCTTTTCTTGCTTCGCTCCTTGTTGTCGAGGTACTCAGCGCACTCGCTGGAGTAGCGTCGCCAAAGGATTCCCAGCGTCAGCGCCAGGGTGGGCGCTGCCGCGATCTCGCCGCGAAGTAGCTCGGCCAGTAACAAGCGGCCGCATTGCAGCGCCTCGGCTTTCTTATTACGGCAGCCTCGTCGACCGTGGACGCGCGGGCATCATCGACGACGCTCTTGCTCGCGCCTTGGCGCCCTCGGTGGCGCTCCCGAGCTGCGCATCGACACGCGCCTCCAGCTCCAGGGCCGCCGCGAGATACGTGCTCTCCGGGAAATACGTCATACGCCGCCGCACCGCCGTGAGCGCCCGATTCGCTCGACCGTTGATCTCGTACAGCCGCGCCGCCGCGAGCGCGGAGTAGAGGCCCGGCCACTCGTACGGCGCCGCGACGTTCATCGCGAGCAACCCGTCGAGCGAATCCACACTCGCCACATTGCGCGAGCCGCCGGTGTTCGCGGCGATGGCCTTCAACAGCGCGCCACCGATGTGGTTGGCGACCTGCCGCCGAAGCGAATCCTTCGCCAGACCGGCATCGCCCAAGCGCGCGAGCGCGCGCGTGAGTCCGTGCCTGTCGCCATGCCAGAGTTCCCACTGCGTGACGACCGCGATATCCTCGTACTGCGCGGAGCGCGCGCGAACGTCACTCGAGAGCCGCGCGCCGGAAAAGCGCCGGAGCGTGTCGACGGCTGCCCGCGCCGCCGCCGAATCGCCGCCCGCGTAGAGCGCATCGAGCACGCGCACGCGAAGGTGCCAACGCGGGGCCGGATCGTCGCCCGCGATGGCTTCCGTCGCGCGCAATGCGTCGCTCCACCGGCCGCGATTGAGCGCGTACGCATGCGCGTGGATGAGCGTGATCGTGCGCTCACCCGGCGTCGTGGAACGGCGCAGAAGCGCGGCAATCGCGCGGTCCGCGTCATCGAGGCCGATCGCGTCGCATTCCGCCGTCATGAGAATCAAGCGCAGCGCGCCCGCGGGCATCTCATCGAACCGCGAGCGGATGCTCCGCAGCGTCGCACTGTCCGCGAGCGCAACCGCCATGCGCCACTGAACGAAGCGCGCGGACTCGCTCGTCGAATCGCGCTCCAGCAGTTGCGTCGACACTCGGCGGACGGTGGCCGTATCCCCTGCGCGGGCCGCGAGCTGCACGAGATGGATGACTGGCGGGATGAACGCCGGGTCGAGCGCGATCGCGCGACGAAATGCTGCCGCGGCTCGCTCGTCCGGCGCGGTCAGCCCCATCGCGCGACCGAAATGCAAATACCTATCGCCCAACCAATACCACATCTCGGCGTCGTCCGGATTCGCCTCGACGGCACGCTCGGCGGCGGCGATCAGTAGCGTGTCGGGCGCGTAGCCGGTCTCGAGCACCCCGCTGCCGCCGACGCTGGCGGTGAGGATGAGACTCGCCCGACGAGACAGGCGGTCGCGGTGGCGCCAGGCGAGACGAGTGCCTCGTTGAATGATCGCCTCTGATGCGCCGGCCCAGCCGGCGGATTGCGCCAGTCCCAACGCGGCCGGCGCGAATGTCGAATCGCACGCGAGCGCGCGCTCGAAATACTTCACCGCGTCGTCGTAGCGGCCTGCTCGATACTCCGTCTGTCCCTGGATATAGTCGCGCACCGCCGTGAGCGGCGTGCCCGCGAGAGCCTTTCGCGCCGCTTGCTCCGGTGCAGCGCTTGGGTCTTCTACGTCGAGGAGCAGCATGCCGGCGAGGCGATCGACGAGCACACCGAGACTGTCCGCGGTTCCGGTCACGGTTGCCTGCGCGAGCGCCTTTCCGCTCGGCGCGGCGCGCATCTCGGCACTGAGCGTGAGATGGGCTGGTGTTCCGACGACCGTACCCGCCACGACCCGGCCAGCGCGGAGCTCGTGCGCCACCTCGGTCAGCGCCGACGTCGAGTCGGTTCGTCGTGCGGCGCGCTCCCACGTGCGGAGCACAACACTCGGCGCGATCGCCCGCGGACTGCGCTCGGGATCGCCGCTCAGGCGGATGGCGAGGAGGTCGACCATGCCCTTTTTCAAGAACTCTAGTCCCGTATCGGCGGCCGCGACGTCGAACGGGAGAACCGCGATGGACTGTTCGTCGGCCGCCGTGTGCGCGGACGCGGCACCGCCGGGGCGCAGAGCGATTCGAATTGCGCCGAGCGCCGCCCCGATGAGTAGCGCCGCGCCGCCGCCTCGGGCCAAGACTCGCGCGTAGACTCGAGTGAACCCTCGGGCAACGACTCGCTCGCGCAACGGGCGCGGTGGGTGCCGATCGGCGGCGACGCTCGCGACGCTCTCGCGATGCGGCTGGTTCGCGGGTTCGGTGTTCTGAGCGGCCGCGAAACGCGCCGCGAGTCGTTCGCGCTCGGCCCGCGCCCAGCGATCGAACTCGGGGACGCCGCCGAGCGAGACGCCGTCGAGCAATGCGCCGCGATAGAGCGCTGTCGCGCGTTCGGACTGGGCGCGATCGAGCGCAGCCTCGAGCTCCGCGACGTCGTTCGCGACGACGGCGGAATTGAGGCGCAGACGGTCCCGGTCTGCCAGCACGACCTCCGGCTCGCCGAGGTCGCGGCGGAGGGCGTAGATCGTTTGCTTGAGGACGTTCCGCGCGCGGGCGGGGGTGCTCTCTGGCCAAAGGTGCAGCAGCACCTCGTCGCGAGACCGACCCCGATCGCCGGCGGTCGCGAGAAACGCAAGCAGCGCGAGCGGACGCCGTTGGTTCGCTGCGCCTATGAGCGCGCTGGTCGCCGGCAGCACGCCGTCGGCAGCGGAGGCCGACGTCGCGCACTGCTCGGTCACGTGATGGATCGAGAGCCCACCGAGCATGCGCAGGTAAAGCATTGCAGCGAGGTGCGAAAGGTGAGCCTGGCCGCCGGTTGACCGCCTTTTGACCGGCATTTGACGGGCGCTGAGATGCTACGGTGCAGCCGCCTGTTGCGCAACGCTTTGCGACAGGGAAGTATGCGCCGCGGTATCCAGATTGTTAAGTGCCGTCGTCGGCCTCACTCCAGACCGGACTCCATGATCGTCCTGCGCCATTCGGCCGTGTCGCATCCGCGAATCACCGGCCAGCCGCCAGTCGTGTTGCGCGCTCCGTCGCAGTCGCCGTTTGCCGCTTCGCAACCCAGAAATCGCATTAAGGGATCGTTTTTTCGGGAACCGGTGAGACTTCCAGACGCTGCTCCACGAGGTGTTGGCCTATGAGTGTTCAGCGCAGTGTCGATAGGGTCGGCAGGAACGCTTCACGTTCCCCCAACCGGATGCTCGGATGCGCGAAGCTCGCGCTCGTCGCGCTGGGCGCCGTGTCCTGTCACATCGACTTGAGCTCGAGCTCGGACGCCGGCTCGAATGGCGGCCGCGTCACCCTCTCGCTCGGCGCGCCGTCGCTCATCGTCTGGAAGGGGGATGCGGGCGGCAGCGTCAACGTCACGCTCGCGCGCGAGCACTTCGACGGCCCGGTGACATTGTCGACGTCGACCACGGCCAAGGGCTTGACGATGACGCTGAATCCGGCCTCGCTCGCCGGAAGCGCGCTGTCGGGCACCCTCACTGTATCGGCGGCAAACGATGCCGACGGCGGACAGCAGGTCGTCTCCGTCACGGCGCGCGGCGCGGGCCTCGATAGCCAGACCGTCCCGCTCCAGCTCACGGTCATCCCACCCCAAATCGTCGTCACGAAGGCCGGCACCGGCGCGGGCACGGTCACCTCCGCTCCGTCGGGCATCGCCTGTGGCAACTCGTGCGCGGTGTCTTCCTACGTCGGTGCCAGCTTCACGCTCACCGCCGCGGCGAGCGCTGGAAGCGTATTCGCCGGCTGGTCGGGCGCCTGCACGGGGACGACTTCCACCTGCAGTCTGACGTTGGCAAAGGCCAATGCCGCGGTGATCGCGACCTTCAACTCGACAGCGCCCGAGTATTCCGTCGCCGTCACGCCCTCCGTCGTCAGCGTGCTGCAGGGCGGCAATGCCACGGCGACCGTCGGCATCACGCGGGTCAACGGCTTCAGTGGGGCCGTCAACCTTGCCGTGAGCGGCGTGCCGGCCGGCCTGAGTGTGACGCCGAATCCGGCGAGCGTCACCGGCAATACCTCCACTCTCAACATCACTGCGCCGGTGTCGGTTGCCGCGGGCAACTATCCGCTGACCGTGACGGCGACGGCGGCGGGACTTCCCCAACACAGCGCGACCTTCAACGTGCAGGTCACGCCGGGGGCCGGCGGCAACAGCATCGCCTTCAGTTTCGCGAGCTGCGATCCGACGCAGGTTCCCATTTGGTTCGCGGTGCAGAACGGAACCGGCGCGTGGACGCGCGTGACCGCGGGGCCGAACAACACGTTTGCGTTTCCCATCAGCGCAGCGGCCGGAGTGGCGTTCGTTCAACGCGACGGTCCGAACTTCACGACGACCGTATTCTACGCCGGTGGCGACGAGCTCACGTCCGTTGCGACCGGCGATCCATGCGGCATCACGGCGCAGACGGGTACGAAGACGGTCAAGGGGACGTTCAACAACTACGGTAACACGCCCTTGTTTTCGACCGTCACGATCGGCGGCGCGCCCGGAGACACGACGTTCCCGGCGCAGGGAGGTCCGAACTTCTCGCTGTTCAACGTTCCGGCCGGAGCGCGCGATCTCATCGCGGCTCGCCATTCAGTGGGCAACGGGTTCACGGGCATTCAAAAGATGATCCTGCGGCGCTCCGTCAATTACTCGAACAACGCAACGATGCCCTTGCTCGACTACGGATCGGCGGAGGCGTTCGTACCGCCGGCGTTCGCGATTCTCGTTGGGAACCTCGGAGCGGACCAGGCGTCGGTCACTGTCTCATTCACGACCGCGAACGGAGCGTCGGCGCCATTCCATTCGGACATCGGCGGGACATTCGCGGGTGGGCCCGGAGTCCGCATCTTCGCCATGCCCGATTCGCTGCTCCAACCCGGCGACTTCCACCAGATCGAGATCGAAGCGCTGCCCCAAGGAACCAATGTGTCATCGGAGCGCTTGGCGATGCTGATCCTCCACAGCGTCAACTCGACGACGGTCGGTGCGGGAACCGCCCCTCGGACGATCACGTTCGGCGCGGCGTTGGCTTCACCGACATTCTCGACCCCATCCAGCAGTCCATATGCTCGCCCGCGCGTCCAGCTTCCGTCGCAGAGCGACTACAAGGGCGGCGTGGCGGCGGGGTTCGAGAACGCGGGAGCGAACTCGATGGAGATCGTGGCGACGGCCGCGTACTTCAATGGAACGCCTGCAAACTGGACACTCGACGTTCCCGATCTCACCGCCGCCGGATACGATGTGACGTGGGCCCTCAAAGACAGCGCAGCGCTCGACAGATTCGTGTTCGCGTTTTCGGGTAACCTGTCGGTGCTCGCGGGAGCGGCGCCGAGCGATAACACCCTCATCCTGGGTGCCGGAGCCGGCAGCTCCTCCGCCAGTTCCAGCGCCCTGCGCCGGCCCCGCTCGCGCGTCGTGCGCCGCCGATAGGCGATGCGCACGACGTCGCGCGCTCGACGAATGCAGCGATGGTGTTCGGAACGGTGAGCCAACGGAGACGGCCCGGTGGCCGCTCTCATTCAGTCGTTTCGCTTCGACGGAGAGAATGCCTATGCAAAGGAAGCCGGCGGTCATGTTGTTCGCGGTCCTCGCGAGTACCGGGCTTGCGTCTGGGGCATTCGCGCAGTCGGTCGCGCTCTCCGGGCGATTTGGGATCCTGGGCGTCGGCGGCGAAGCAAACGTCGATTTTGGACGCCGCTTCGGAGTTCGGGGCGGTGTCGGTGCTGTCCCCCTGTCCGTGAGCGGAACCGACAGCGACGGCGAGACCACGGTCCATCTGCCGTCGGCGCTCAGCAACGTCGGTGCGGACGTCTATCCGTTCGGCGGGCATTTCCGCTTGAGCGGCGGAGTGCTGTTCAAGCACGACATCTCGTTCTCCGACCGAGTCACCGAGACGATCGATCTCAACGACAGGACGTACACCGCCGCGCAAGCGGGGACGATCAACGGCAAACTCGCCTGGAGCAGCGTCGCGCCGTATACGACCTTCGGCTTCTCCAGCCGCGGCAAGCGATTCGGCATGTCGCTCGACGTCGGCGCTGCCTTCCTGGGTGCGCCAACGTTCACGCTCACGTCGAGCGGACCGGCCACCCAGAACGATGCACAGTTCCGCGCCGACCTCGCGGCCGAGCAAAAGAAGACTCAGGGCGACGCAAACAAGTATTTGAAGATTCTGCCCGTGCTGTCGTTGGGAGTTCGCTGGGGGCTCTGATCGCCCGGCCGCTTCTCTCGTGTGTGCCCAGCATGACCATCGACCTGGGGGTGAAAGTCCTCTCGGAAGCCGATCGTAGCGACTGGAGTGAACCGCAAGGCGCCGACCACGCAGGACGCGCTAAAAGCAGCGGGGAGCGGGATCCGCGGGATGACGAACAGAAACCGGATAAAAGGCGGGGCCAATCAGGGCGAGTGGGCACATGACCACGAAGCTCTCGCGATCAAGGAGCGGTCTCGTAGATCCGGCATTCGTGCGGGGACAGTCGACGAGTCTTACCTCCTGAGAAACTGCTTGGTCGAGGAGCTCTCCGGTTTGCAGATCAACGAGGGCAAATCCCATTTTGGAGGCACGGTGGCGCAACCGGCGAACGAGCTGTTCCCGATGTTGCGCATCGTGGGCGTCCGCGCCCGGATCGCGGTAGACCAGATCGCCCTTGAGCGCTCGATAAATCAGGATCGCTAATTTGCGCGCCGTGGCGGTGATCGTCTTGGCATTGCCGACCCGTGCGGCCAATCGCCGATAGAAGGCGCCCGAGGCAGTCTGCCCGCGACCGAGCGACATCGCGGCGACGCGGAGGAGACTCGCCGCCCGATTGGCGGACGGTTGGGTCTGTGAGCTCAGGAGTCGTCCACCAGAAATCTCATTCCGAGGGGCGAGCGTCAGCCACGAAGTGATGCGCGGCCACTTTCATGGCACGTCCGCGTGTTTGAGTGCGTTGTTCCGCGCTGGGCGTTACGCCGAGATCATCGACATCCTCAAGACGCAGAAGCTCTGGCACTACACGCAATGGGCAGTGAAGGCGCACGCCGCCCGCGGAGAGACAGCGGAAGCGATCAAATATGCGGAGTCGCTACGCACCCCTTGGACGCCAGACGGCTCCGTTGATCGCGTGTGTGAGGAGATTCTTCTGTCGTCCGGGTTCAGCGATGAGGCATACGAACGATACGGGCGCGGCGCCAACCGTCGAGGAACATACTTGGCGACGTTCCGTGCGGTCGCGAAGAAATACCCGCACAAACAGCCGTCGGAGATTCTCGCCGATCTTGCCGCGGACACGCCGGGCGAGGAAGGGAAGTGGTTCGTGGCCGCCAAAGAAGCGAAGCTCTACGACCTCGCGTTGGATCTCGCCCGCCGAGGTCCGTGCGACCCACGGACGTTGGTGCGGGCTGCGAGAGATTTCGCCGCGCGCCAGCCTGAATTCGCAGTCGAGGCGGGGCTCCTCGCCCTGCATTGGATCGTCGAGGGCCACGGATACGATATCACTGGCCGCGATGCCTTGGATGCGTTCGCACACGATGCGAGCGGCCGAGATTGATGGTGCTTCAGAAAAAACGCGCGAGCGGATCGGGCAGCTCGTGGCCCGCGACACGCCTGATGGAATCGTGCGTCGAATCCTCGCGACGCGCCACGGTTAGGCTTCGTAGTTCAGCGGAATTCGATCCGGTCCATCCATGAGGCGCAAGTGATCCGCTCGGCCATCGATGTACAGATTGAGATTCCTCCCGACATCGAGCGCGGCAGACGGCGAGAGAATCGCATCGTATCTTCGAGACGCGCGATGTCCGCGACGATTCGACAACTCTCTAAATCATCCTCGGCGTCGCCGGTCAACGTCTCCAACGCGATTCCGAAGTGCTTTCGCCGACCCGCATCGGTGAGGTCGAGCACGCGCGCGACGCCGACAGTCAATGACACCAGGTCCTTTGGCTGATCCGCTCCAGCGTCAATGCCGATCCGGCGTAGTTCCTTTGCGTATTCAGCCCGCGCCTTCGGGTGAGAGCGACGTATAGAGGCAACCGTACTCCGCGTATCGATTCCAACGACCGCGCGCGAGCAAGATGAATCCGATGTGGAGTGCGTGCGCGTCGCGGGAGACGTATCGCCAAACCAGTCCCTCAAAATCCACGAGTCGAGCGGCTCAGGTGATGCGCGCGGATGATCGCGTGCTCAAACGTGAGCGCCCGACGCGTGCGTGCCGAGCACACCGAGCACGCCGTCGATGTCTCCCTCGATGAGGACAGACATGGGCGTACGTCCGCGCAACGCAGGAACCGCTTGATGGAGCCAGCGTTTGCCTTGGGCGGCCGTTCGAAACGAGTTCTCGAGGAACCATTTCAGTTGCGTGAGCTTTTCCATTCGCTTGCGCTGCTCGGGCGCCGGGGCGCTCTCGCGTTTGCGCCAGTGGTAAATCGTCTTCCGATCGACGCCGAGCGTCTGGCCGATTTCCGGATCGGTCATCTCGAGTTCACGCTCTACCCATCCAAGGGCCGCGCCGGCAAACTCCATTTCGAGCTCAGTTCGCGTCACTGAGGTTCCTCCTGTGGACTAATCTACGCCACGCTACTTGTCCCGTTAAATGCCACTGTCCATGCCCGACTGTCGGAACGTAAGACTGGCTGGGCGACAGCCACAGCAGGCGCGACGGTGTTGGGGTATGTGGGGTATGTTTTGCGCCTCAAAAGGCGCCAAAACCATTCGCGAATCCGTAGGTAGTCAGGTGCGGTAACGTGCGATTCTGCGCGAGTTTGCAGGTCTGGAGCACGTTGTCGGACCGGAATGGGGTTCAGGGGGTCGCGGGTTCAAATCCCGCCGTCCCGATTCAACACATTGTAATTAAACGACTTACGGCGACGTTCGGTCGCCGTCATCGTTTCGGGTGAACTTACACCGCAAGTGTGCCTGCCTAAGTAGAGCAGCAGCACGTGATTAGAAAACCGTGAGGCGCGCAATGCCTAGTCTCGACCCGAAAGTGCGGTCGATTCTGGTGTAAGTTTCGCGGCAATTTCGAGCGATTTCGCTCGATCTGTGCGCCGAAGTCGGATTCGCGCACGTTCGCAAGTCATCTGATGACTGCGAGTTCGCCAGCATTAGAGTCCTTGTATTCTGCCGCGCCTGAATGATTCGAAGGCGGTGTGTAGTGCGATTCGCTCCGACAACCCTCAGATCCGGCCGAAACTCCCGGGCAGTATAGACGCCAGGGGTGAAGGCGGAGTGCTGCCAGAACATTTGCCGAGGAGCCTCCCCGACCCGTTCCGCGATCGAAAACACGACGAGCGCCAGATGCGCTTTCCCATCGCGCAGGCTCGACGGCAGCGCCGCCAGCATCGTCTTCGCGTCGATCCCGTCCTTCGCGAGAAGTGGCCAGAGTTTCGCCCCAGGTACTCGGTGCAGCGTATGGCGCGATCGCCGGTGCGGCGCTGAGCCGAATCCAGAGCGCGCGGGACACCTCCGGCGCTTCGCCGACCGCATTGCCCCATCGATGTGCATCGCGGAGCATCTGGAAACTCTCACGAAGTCCTTGCCGCTTCACCCGTCGATCGCGTTCTCGCGCGCGGAACTCGCGCGACCGCTCAAGGATCATGAATCCTGTACGCAACGACCCGCGCCCGAGCCAAGCGCTCACGGAGCGGACGCCTCCATCGTAGCGTGATCGCGCGGCATAGCGCGCGCTTCCTAGCCGGGCGCTCGCGTAAGGACGCTGGGATCGATGCGCGAGGCGCGCCGCGCTGGGATCGCCGCCGCCGCGAGTGCAACGACGGCGAGCACCACCACGACGACTGCGAACGTCGTCGGATCGGTCGCGGTGATCTGAAACAGAAATCGCCCCAACACGCGCGTGAGCGCGAAGGACGCTCCGATGCCGACGACGATGCCTGGAAGCACGAGCGTCGTCGTCCCTCGCAGGACCATCCGCGCGATCTCTTCCGGCGACGCGCCAAGTGCGATGCGAACGCCGAACTCCCGTTGGCGCTGCGAGAGGTTGTACGACAGCACGCCGTACACGCCGATCATCGCCAGCAACAGCGCCGCGAGCGAGAACGTGAGCAGCATGCGCGACTGGAAGCGCGGCTCCGCAGTCGTTCGGCCGAGGATATCCGACATCGACGCCACGGTCTCGAGCGCGAGATTCGGATCCGCCTCGCGGAGAACGTGCGTCGTCGCGACGGCGATCGGCGTCGATGGCGCGTCCTCATGACGTCGCACGACAAACGTCATGCGACGGAGGAAGAACGGAACGTTAGTCTGTGCCAGCGGAACGTAGTTCGCGGAGGCGGGGCTCGACGCCACCGCGCCCGCTGGGCCTCTCCGGCGGAGAACAGAAGCGGCTTGCACGACGTCGTTCACCACGCCGACCACGGTCATCCAATCCGAGGGATCGGGCTTTTCGGATGACGTGATTCGTTTCCCAATGGGGTTTTCGCCGGGCCAGAACTTCTCCGCGGCCGAGTGACTGAGGATCGCCACGCGTGCGCCGTTCGCCCGATCGTCGTCGGTGAACGCGCGTCCGCGCTCGATGTGAATGCCCATCGCGCGAAAGTATCCGGGACTGACGGAGAGCGCGCCGACGCCGTAGCCCGGAAATTTGCGTCCGTCCTCGGCGAAGAGATTGCCGGAGACGCCGCGGTTGCCAAACGGCGACCAATTGATCGCGCCTGCCGATGCGACGCCGGGTATCGCGTTCAGGTTCGCGAGGACGCGCGCGTCGAATTCACGCATGTCGGCCGCGCCGTTGTACCGCGCCGCTGGAAGGTCGACGGTCACCGCGAGCGTGTTGCGAGGATCGAACCCGAGATCGACGGAGCGCATGCGATCGAAGCTCCGAACCAGGAGTCCCGCGCCGGTCAGCAGCACGAGCGCGAGCGCGATCTCGCCACCGACGAGGAGCGACCGTAGCCGCTGGCGTCCGCCAGTGACTGTCCGCGTCCCCGCGGCCAACGAATCGCGCAAACGATGCTCTGACGCATGCAGCGCCGGAATCGCGCCGCACACGATGGCTGTGACGATCGCCAATCCCGCCGTGAACGCCAGCGTCCACGGATCGATGCGAATTCCGTCCGCTCTCGGCAACATGTTCGCCGGAGCGAGCACCAACAGGAGCCGGAGAGTGCCCATCGCCACGGCGATACCGGCGACCGAGCCGAGCGTCGTGAGCACGAGCGTTTCGGTGAGCAATTGACGGACGAGTCGCCAACGTCCCGCGCCGAGTGCCGCGCGGACCGCCATCTCTCGGTCGCGCGTCGCGACGCGCATGAGCAGGAGATTGGCAACGTTTGCGCACGCAATCAGCAGCACGAACCCGATCGCACCGGAGAAGATGAGCAACGGCGTGCGCACATTGCCGACCAGCACCGTCTTGAGCGGCGTGAGCGCAGCAACGAGTCCCGGTCGGGGCGGGCCCTCGGCCGTGGGGAGATGCGACGTATACAGCGCGAACATCTGGCCCGCCTGTTTGTCCGTGAGCCCCGGCTTCAACCGTCCGATCACCGGAATGAAGCTGATGTTCGTCTTCGGATCCGAGATGATCCGCCACGGTTGCCACACGTCGGCGCCGGCGGGAAAGTCGAACGACGCCGGCATCACGCCGACCACCGTTCGGCTCACGCCCTCCAGCACGATACTGGTGCCGATCACCGATGGATTCGCGTTGAAGCGACTATGCCAGAGCGCATCGGAGAGAATGATCGACGTGCCGTCTTCGCCTGACGCTTCGCTCTCCTCGAACAGGCGGCCGAACTGCGGGCGCGCACCGAGTACGGAGAAGAACTGATCGGTCACGCGCGCCGCGCTGACGAGCAACGGATCTCCAACGCCCGTGATGGTGAGCGACCTCGTGCCGTATGCCGCCAATCGCTCGAAGATCAAGGTATCCTTCGCCAGCTGGACGTAGTGATCGTCGAACATTCCGGTCGCCAACCCGACGGCGGCGCGCATCTCGTATGATGGAACGAACAGTCGATCGGAGTCGGCGAATGGCAGGGGACGGAGCAGCACGCCGTGCACGACGGCGAACATCGCCGTGTTCACGCCGATTCCGAGCGCCAGCGTGAGCGACGCGACGATCGTGAACGTCGGCGAGCGCCAGAGCGAGCGGGCCGCGAAGCGGAGATCCTGGCGCAATCGCTCGAGCCAGACGCCGCCCCACATCTCGCGCGTGATTTCCTTCACCTGTCCCACGTTGCCGAACTCGCGTCGCGCCGCGGCCTCGGCGTCGGCGCGCGATTCGCCGCGCGCCATGCGATCGCGCACGGCCATCTCGAAGTGGGACCGAATCTCGTCATCGAGGTCGAGGTCGCGCTGCGCGCGCCGCGTC
>Ga0070679_100001766_pt1 | contig 19484 bp, 18 predicted proteins | sample KBSC63BmetaG_FD_65652 | JGI IMG/M metagenome (GOLD analysis project Ga0070679, IMG submission 65652) | Corn rhizosphere microbial communities from Kellogg Biological Station, Michigan, USA - KBS C6-3B metaG | ecosystem: Host-associated > Plants > Roots > Rhizosphere | place: USA: Michigan... | reverse complement strand
TTCGAGCTGTCCCAACGCCCACGCGGACTTTAGACGAACGTCGGTGTTCTCATCGGAGAGCAGCCGCAGAAGTCCCGGCGGCGCCTTCACGTTTTCGTCCAGCTGGCCGATCGCCCACGCCGCCGTCCCGCGCACGCTTGGATTGCGGTCGCCCGTGGCCGCGGCGAGAACGTCCAGGGACGAGCGATCCTCCAGATTGCCGATCGACCAAACCGCCGTCTCACGCACTCTTTCCTCGGAATCGCCGCGCAGCGCTGCGCTGAGAGCGGGAACGGCACGCCGGTCCTGAATGTTGCCGAGCGCCCAGGCGCTCATTTCCCTGACCCGCGCATCGGCATCGTGAGCCAGCACTCCGGTGAGCGCATCCACTGCTTCGCGGGCCTCGAGATTTCCGAGCGCCCAGGCGGCAACCCGGCGTACCGATGCAGCGTTGTCCTGGCGCACTACCTTGATCAGCGCGCCGACAGATGCAGTCGATTCCATGTGACCGACGGCCGCTACGGCCGCTTCGCGCACCTTCTCCGCATCGTCGCTAAAGAGATTGATGAGAGGATTCAACGCGCGGCCATTCTCGATCCGACCGAGCGCCCACGCCGAGTTCGCTCGCACATCAGTGGACTGATCGCGAAGCGCGCGGATGAGCGGATCGACCGCGTTGGGCACGTCGACCAAACCGAGCCCGAGCGCGGCGATGGTTCTCATGCCGGCGTCCGAAGATCCCAGCCGGCTGACGAGATCGCCGCCGACGGTCTCGGCCTTCTGCGTCCCGATCAGGCGCACCGAGAGCTCACGCACGCACGCGTCGTCCGATCCCAGCCCCGCGAAGAGCTTCTGGATATCGGTCGGCGGCAACGCATCGCGGAAACGACGATCATCGCTCGTCGGCACCGCCGGCGTCAGCGGTGTGACGGGCGCATCGCTGCCACTTCCCCAGCCCCAGTTCCCCACCGCTCGCGAGGCGAGTGAACAGATCGCTGCCGGCGCGCCGCGTGCCGCGGTGAGCAGCGCCCCAACATCAATGGGTCCGGTGTCCGAGCTAGCAGAAGCGCCAGCCACACCAAGATCCATCTCGGCAGCGCTCGTGCCCATCGGCGCGCCGCTGAGAGACGAGAACGCGATGGTCGCGATCGTCATTCCTATCAGTCGTTGCATCGTTGCTCCGGTCATGGTTCCCGCCTCGTGCGGGTAAGTTGAAAAATCAGCACTACGTCTCGAAAGAAAGGGCGCTCGTCGGAGCGCCCTCTCCGATAGCTAGTTCGGATACGGGCGCGGCTCCGGCCACGGCCGCGGCCATGGACCGGTCGCATTTCCGCCCGCCAGCGCGCGCACCGCGATTGTCCTGATCTCCGGATCCTTGGACTCCAGCAGACTCTTCAGGGCATCGACCGATTTCTCACCGACAGCGGCAAGTGCCCTGATGTACGCCACCTGCAGATCCTTGTCTTGCTCGCGCTTGAGCGCGGCCTCGAGCCCCGAAATGGCGGCCGGATCTTCGATCTGGAACAGCGCCCACGCCGCGAGCTCCCGCATCTCCGGGTCCTGGTCGTTGAGCAGATTGATCAAGGCCGGCGGCGCCTGTCTGAGATCCGCGTTACCCAATGCCCAGGCAGCGCGCTTTCTGACTTCGACGCTCTTGTCCGCCAGCGCAGCTGCCAACGCATCGGCCGCCGAGCGGTCGCCGACGTTGCCAAGCGCCCACGCCGCCCTCGCCCGCACCTCGGAGCTCGCGTCGCCGCGCAGCGCCTCCGCCAGAGCTTGCTCGCCAACCGAGGAGCGCTCGCCCTCGGCAAGCGCCCACGCCGCCATCTCACGAACGTCGACGTTGGAATCGCGGCGCAGCGCGTTGGCGAGCGCGTCGATCGCCACCTGCTGGTCGGCGTACTCCGCCAGACCCCATGCGGCGATGCGACGCAGCTCGGCGCTGGTGTCGGTGGCAAGAATCCGCGCCAGCAACACCGGTCGCTCGTCGTTGCGCTGCGCTTTCGGGCTGCGCTTGCTCAGCGCCTCCATGATCACGGCCGGCTTGACGGCGGTCGACGCTTGCGCAATCGCGCTCTCCAGGTAGCTCGGCACGGTCTCCTGCAACGCACTCGTCAGCGTCTTTTCCACAGTGCGCTGAATCGTCGACGTCTGGATGGACTGGTGAGTCCTCGAGCCGTCGATGATCTCGCGCGAATCCGGATAACCCTTCGCGTCCGGCAGCTTCTGCGACGTCGCCAGCTCGAGACTGTCGACTGCCACCGGAGAAGTGACCACCTGTGGCTTCGCGGCGACGGGCGCACGTGGCGCCGGCGCGGCTGCGCCAACTACGATCGCAATCATCGCCAGCGACCCGATCAGCGCCAGGGACTGCTTCCGGCTCGGACTCACGTGACGCAGCTCGGGATCTAGAATGGCTAGCATGCGGCCCTCGAATTCCTTGCGCCGCGCCATCGCCAGCGCGACCGACGGCGTTGCATCGCCGCGAACGCTCGTAACGATGTCCAGCAGATGCTCGGCGTAGTCCGTCGCGCGGGCGCCGCACGCCAGCGCCAGATCGTCGCATGCGCGCTCGCTCTCGTTGCGGAGTTGCTTGGCTGCGCTCCAAACCAGCGGGTGGAACCAATAGAAGGCACAGGCGAGACGGCCGAGGGTGTGGCCGGCGAGATCGTGACGACGCACGTGCGCGAGCTCGTGGAGCAGAACGGCGCGACGGCGATCGAGGGACCATGTATCGCACTCTGCGGGCAGCACGATGGTCGGATTGAAGACGCCGCAGGCAAAGGGCATCTTGGCATCCTCGCTGCGCAGCAGGCGCGGCGGCTCCTCGAGAGAAAGCCTGTCCGACACTTCCCAGAGGGGAGTGACCCAGTCCTCGCTGTCGAGCGGACGCGAGCGATTGACGATGCGCTTCACCAGCATCGCCGCGTAACCGAGCCACGCTGCAATGACGAGGACCACCGCCGCCCAGACGATGAGAACGATCGACAGTCCACTGAGCAGCGGCGACGTCGATTCTACTCCGGTCGCTGAAGGAGCGCTTGCAGGCCCGGAAGTGGGAGCGGTCGGCGCAGTGACACCGGCAGCCCGATCGGTCGTGACGGGCGCGGTGCTGGGCGCATCGGTTACAAAGGTCGCCTGTCCCGCTGTCGTCGACGCTGCAGCCGGCAGAATGCGCAATGAAATCGGCGCCCATGCAGTGAGCACCGGCACGAGCAGCAATGCCGTCAACGTCACCAGCCACACCAAATGCCGCGCGCCTGCGGACGTGCGCTGCATCGTGAAGGTGATTCCGATTGCGACGAGCAGGATGAGCGTCGCCTTTACCAGCAGCAGAATCATCGACGTGCTCGGCCCGGTGAGGGCCGCGGCGATCGTTGAAAAGGTGGTCGATATCATGGCGTTATCTCCCGCTCTGCCGCGCGCGGCGGATGCTGTTGCGGAGCCGCTTGATCTCGCCTTCGCTCAGATCGACGTCGGACATCCGAAGCAGCGCGGTCACCGCCTGCTCGGTGCTGTCGCCAAAGTAGGTCCGGACGACGTGGGCGAGGACGTCCTCGCGCGCCGTTTCGGTCGGCTTGGCGGGATAGTAGATGTAGCGCGGGCCATCCTCGCGATGCTTGATCAGCTGCTTCTCGCCCAGGATGCGGAGCACCGACCTTACCGCCGAGTATGTCGGTGGATCGGGGAGATCGGCCATGATCTCGGCCACCGTCGCGCCGGAGCGGCGGTGCAGAATGTCCATCACTTGTCTCTCACGCCGGGAAAGCGAAGAGGTCGCTGGTATTGCGTCGGATTGTTTCGGCATCAGGGTGGCAGCCATGGGATCGCCCGCGGATGGGGCCCGGGAAAGGGTGTTGAAAAATCAACTGTGCTGAAAATTCAACAGCGGCCCCCGTTTGTCAATAGCCAGTTTCTGGGAGTCGCCGGCAGTCGACCGGCGGGGAGGCTAACCCTTCCGGCGGATTATGACGTCGCCGTTGACGGTGCGAACCCGGATCACCGCCCCGCCACGGCCGACCGACTGGCGCGTCCTGACAAATTTGCGCGGCGTGCCCTGGCTCCTGTCCCAGTCGGGCGACTCGGTGACCTGCACCGGGAAGTCGCTGATGATCCTGGTCTTGTGACCGAGGTTCTCGGTGTACGCCGTCTCGAGATCGAGAATCGCGTCGAGACCGGCAGGCACGAGCAGCGTCACGTTGCCGGTGCCCGAGCTAACCTTTACCGAATGACCGGACGCGCCCTGCAGCTCGATGCTGACGTCACCCGCGCCAGTGCTGGCAGTCACCGATCCCGCCGCCGGACCGACGTCGATCCGACCGCCACCCGTTGACACGTAAAGATTGCCGGCCGACGAGCCGACTCTGATCGGCCCCCCGCCGGTAGTGATGCGAGCGCCATCGGGAGCTGACGGAATCGCCAGCGCTCCGCCTGCGTCACTGATGGTGACCGGCGCCCCGCCAACGGTGGTGGCAGCAGTTGCCCGACTGCTGGACGTCGCACTTACGGCCGTTGCACCGACGCCGGTGCCGCTACCTGAGCCACTGCCCATGGCAATGATGTTCACGCCGCCTGCGCGGGTGACGGTGGTGCCACTTCCCTTGCTCACGATTACGGGTCCGCCGCCCGAGTAGCCCTTGAAGTCTCCTGTCACTCCTTCGATCCTCACCGTTCCACCGCCGGTGCTGACGGTGCCGTTGAGATGCGAGTTGGTGACGTGTACTTCGCCACCTCCGGTCTTGATGTCGGCTTCACCGGTCGTTTGCGAGATGATGATGTCGCCCCCGCCGGTGCGACCGCTGAAGCTGCCGTTCAACCCGGTGAGTGAAATGTCCCCGCCAGACGAGCGCAGCTCCACGTTGTAGTTACGCGGTATCGTGATCTCGAAAACATGGTGGGAGCTGGTCGAGCCACTCGGGCCCTGGTAAATGCTCTCGAGCTCGGCACCGCTCTCGGTCGGTTTGAGACTGACCCGAGTGCGCTTCCAATCGCGGCCGCCCAGCGAGGCGCGCACACCGATTTCCGGGCGGTCCCAGCTGGTGATGATGACATCGCCGCCGGTCTTCAGGTCGAGTCCCAGCGTTCCGCCGCTCTTCGCCGGAACCGATATGCGGAACGTCGTGTCCGCGTCGCGTCGCTTCTTGAGCTCCAAAGGCTTGGCGAGCGTCTCGGATGTCGGTGCCGTAGCGACGCCAGGCTGCGAGAGCACTGAAGATTTCTTCAAAGCTCCAGCCTTCGCGCCGGTTTCTACGCTGGCAACGGGCCGGAACGCTGCTAGCGGAATCAGCAGAACGATGGCTACCAGCACGGCGATCAAGCGCGCCGCGCGCGTTACCGAGATCCGCTGCCTAGATTCATTCAACACCGACAACAGGCGGCCCTCGAGCTGCGATGGCCGAGCCATCGCCACCGACAGAAATCCCGCCGCGCCGAACGCGCGCGCCGACCGCGCCACCTCCAACAGATGCGCCGCGTACTCGGCGGCGGGCGTGCCTGCGGATACTACCGTATCATCGCATGCCCGCTCGCATTCGGCGCGCAGACGACGCTCGACCATCCACACCAGCGGATGGAACCAGTACAGCGCGCACGCAAAGCCCGCCACGAGCTGTGAAAGCGAGTCCGCACGCGCGACGTGCGCCAGCTCGTGCCGCAGCACTATCCGTCGGTGCAGTTCTGGCCAGTCCGGTGCATCCTCGGGAAGGAGAATCACCGGCGCCCTCCATCCCCACGTCACGGGAGTGCTGACCGCCGGACTCGAGAGCAGTCGCACCGCCTTCGACACACCCGCTGCATTCCGTTCTTCGCGGAGAATGGCCGACCATTGCTCGTCGGCGAGTGGCCACGCCAGCCGGGTGATGTGACGGAGGCGCAGGCGGCCTGCGACCAGCCAGGCGACCATTCCGAGAAACCCCGCCAGCCACAGCAGTGGAATCAGAGGCAGATCCGCGAGGCCAGCAAACCCACGGGATGGCGTTTCGACTGGGCCGGCCGTGCTGCCGATGGCGCCAACCGGGCCTTGTTCATCAGCCGGGGGTCGTGGGCTCGCCAGTGTCGCCAAAGCAGCGTCGGGCAAGCTCCGCGGATCCGACGAATTCTCCGCGCGAGCGACAGTCGCTGACGTTGCGTTCGATTGCGCCGGCAGAAAAGCGACTCGCCACTCCGGTGATACCAGCATTAGTGCGGGCAGAGCGATCGCTCCGCAGAGCGTCGCCAATAGAGCCACGTGGCGAAAGGCCGGACTGAAGCGGCGGAGACACATCGCGGCCACAAGTCCGAGACTGAGAAGAATGGTGAGCTTCGCGAGCAGCGATGGAACGAACGCGGTCATGATGCGCCTCCTTTACTTCTGGCCCGGTCAATGAGCTTTTCAAGTTTCTGGATGTCGGCGTCGGTCAGATGATCTTCGTACAAACCGACCATCGCGGCGACCGCGGAGCTGGCCGAATTGTCGAAGAAAGTTCTGACCAAATGTCGGACGGCTGACTTGCTGATGCGGTCGGGATCGGCGGTCGGGAAGTAGACGTAGCGCGCGCCTTCCTGCTCGTGCCGCAAATGTCCCTTGCTCTCGAGCAGCCGGAGCATCCCTCGAACGGCCGTATACGTCGGCGGATCCGGAAGATCTGCCAGCACCTCGGCGGCGTTTGCTCGGCCGCGGCGATAGATGATCTCCATGATCTGCCGCTCGCGACGGCCCAGATGTTCGAGTCCTGTTTTCTTCATTCCACCCTCCCGTGCCGTCCTGGGGGCAAGTCCCGCCCACAGCCACATAATGTCAATGGGTTGACATTATGTCAATAGACTAACACTGAACGGTGTTTGGGAGCGCCGCTCCGGAATGGTGGAAAACGATTTTTACCCGGGCGATCGAGGGCTGGAGCTAGCCGGCGCGGTACCCCTCGCGCTGAACGCGGTCCCTGCGGATTGCCTCGGTTGGTGACTGTGCGCGGCCGAGCGCGCCCTGCAGATACGCGAAGGTCAGGCCCTGCGCCCAATACGCGAGATCGGTGCGATTCGGCTGGGTGGTCTCGCGACCGGAGTCGATCGAACGTCCGCCGTCCGCGGCTACGAATTCGATCCAGCCCTCCCATAGCCCGTCCTTTCGCTCGCGTCCCACCGCCTGCGGGAAGTATCGGACTCCGGACGGATCGCTCACCGGCACGTCGAATTTCACCAGAACTTCCGCCATCAGCGCACCCTCATGCGTGGGACACCCCTATGCTCGGGCAAGCGCTGTGCCCGGGTACTTGCCCCCATTAGGCGCGGTCCGCCGTTCGCGGATCGGGCCTGACGACGAACGGCTGTGAATAGGTCTTTCCGTTAACCGTGAGCCGCGCGGTGAAGTTTCCGGTATAGCGCGAGTCGGCGGGACCGCCGTCGTCGACACTTGGTGCTCCACGCGGTCTGTCGCGCAGCGCGTTCCACACCACGCGATGCATTCCGGGCGCGGTAGACAACGGCTCGGCGCGCGATTGCCAAAGCGGAGATACTCGCGCCAATCCCGTTGACGCAGTCGGAACGCGCCGGCGGCCTGCTTGCCGGGGTGGTCCTTCGCTACTGAAGCTGGCGACGACCGCGCCATTGGAGTCCAGAATGTCGATCGCCACCGCATCGCTTGGCGCGCGCTTCAGATAGTAGTCGATCGCCGCGCCATTCGGTGGGTTCTCGGCGTGCGGCTCGTCCTTCTGCAGCGGCGTACCGTTGTCCCCGCCTTCGATGTAGTTGATCACGTTCGCGGGCTTGAACAGGTACGCATCGTCGCGCGTCACGGTGTCACCGAGCTGACGGAGCGGACTAATGTCGTCGAGTATCCAGAACCCGCGGCCATGGGTCGCAAGAATGAGATCGTTTCCGTAGAACTCGAAGTCGCGCATCGATGTCACCGGCACGTTGAGCTGGAACGACTGCCAGTTGTCACCATCATCGAAGGAGACGTGGATGCCGCGCTCGGTGCCCGCGACCAGCAACCCGCGGCGCATTGGGTCTTCCTTCACCACGTGCACGTAAGCGCCGGCGGGAAGGCCGCTGGTGATGCGCTCCCAGGAGCGGCCCCCGTCGCGGGTGCGATAGATGTATGGGTCGAAATCCTGGAGCTGGTGACGATCGACGCTGGCGTAGGCGGTGTTCTGATCGAAGTGCGACGCTTCGATCATCGTGATCCTGCTCCACGGAGTGACCGCCGACGGCGTAACGTTTTTCCAGCTCTTTCCCTCGTCGGGCGTGACGTGAATCAGGCCATCGTCCGTGCCCACCCACACCAGCGGTCCGCGGATCGGTGACGGCGCGATCGTGTAAACGACACCGCGCTTTCCGTTGCGATCGGTGGCAGCCGCTGCCGCGGCATCGAGGTTCGGCGGAATGACGATCTCAGCTCTGGTGAGGTCCGGGCTCACCTGATTCCAGGTTTTTGCGCCATCGTTGGTTTTGAACACGAACTGATTGGCGTAATAGAGATCCTTCTTGTCCGCCTTCGAGAAAACGAGTGGCTGGGTCCAATCGCTGCGCGCCGTCTCCGGCGATTTCGGAGTGGTCGTTCCCTCGACGGGTATGTTGGCGTCAAGATTCCAGCGCTGGCCGTCGCCGCCGTACACGACTCCCGGATTGAGCGGATCGCCGGCGGTGTAGCCGCTCTCGCCTCCCGGCGCGATCGGCTCCCAGTCGTGCATCGAGATCTCGGCGAACTTGCCCCGCGAGCGCACCGCAATCGCGCCCGAGTCCTGTTGGGCGCCGGTGACCCAGTACGGGAATCGGTAATCCACCGACAGATGGTAGATCTGTGCAGTCGGCTGATTGAGCCACGACGTCCACGTCACATCGCGTGGATCGTCGGCGCGCGCGTTTCGACTGATCACCGCGCCCTGGTCGCTGGCGACGATCATGGTGTTTGGGTCAGACGAGCTGATCCACGCCTGATGGTAATCGTCTCCACCCGGCGACCCGCGCAGAACGACCCACGTCCTGCCGCCATCGCGCGTTCGATTCACGGCGACGTTGGGGACATAAACGGTATCAGCGTCGGTCGGATCGACGGCGATCTTCTCGAAGTACCAGCCGCGGCCCCAGAGCGCGGGGTCGTCGGAGACGCGCGTCCACGTCGCGCCGGCATCGTCGGAGCGAAAGAATCCACCCTGGCCCGGAGGTGGGCTCGAGGGGCGTGCGCCCGCCGGCGATGGCTGGGGCGCCGGTGTTCCCAACGGCGGCTCGACCTGCGGGCCCGCTTCCGGCACCAGGCAATCGACGATTGCGTAGACTCGATTTGGATTCGTCGGCGAGACCGCGATACCCGTTCTGCCGATTCCCTCCTTCGGCAACCCGGTAGTCAGCTGGGTCCAGTTCGCGCCGCCGTCGCTCGACTTGAAGATTCCGCCACCGGGGCCATTGGTCGGCGCGTAGGTAAACCACGGCGGGCGCCGGGTGTTCCAGAGGCCCGCATAGACGATCTGCGAGTTGGATGGATCGATCACCACCTCCACCGCGCCGACGTTGTCGTCGCCGAGGACCTTCCGCCAGGTGCGACCGCCATCGGTGGAATGAAATATTCCGCGTTCCTTGTTCGCCGCGTACAGTTTTCCGATCGCCGCGACGAAAACATTGTTCGGGTTGCGGGGATCGATGGCGATCTTGCCAATGTGGTGGGTCTCGTCCAGCCCGAGGTGGGTCCACGTCTTTCCGGCGTCGAGGGATTTGTAAACTCCGTTGCCGAATCCAACCGAATCACGAAGCGTCGATTCGCCGCTTCCGACGTAAATCGTATTTGGATCTGAAGGAGCTACGCTAATCGCTCCGATCGACGACGTGGATTGGCCGTCGAATACCGGGAGCCAGATTCGACCGCCGTCGATGGACTTCCAGACACCACCGTTCACCGCCCCGAAGTAGAACTCGTTGGGCCGTCCGGGCACACCCGTCGCCGCTGCGACGCGGCCGCCGCGAAAGGGTCCGATCGTTCGCCAGCGAAGCCCGGAAAAAAGATCGGGTGAAACGGGTCCGGCGAGGACGCCGTGCGCCAGCGCCGGCGTCGAGTCCAGGATCGAGCGCTCGCGAAGCAATCCACGCAGATTCGGCGGCAGGATCGACAGCGCGATAGCGGCCTGGCCGGCGCGAACGACGAATTCCCGTCTCGAAACGACTGACTTCTCTGGCGACTCGTCGTCCACTTCAATCTCCGTCGGTTTTGGTGACGCAATAACATATCGCCCCGCCGCGCGGGAGACAGCAAACGCCCCGGCAGCGGCCGGCAGTCAAATGCGTCGGTACCGACCTATGCAACTTGCAAAGGATTTGCAAAAAGCTGAGCAGCTGGCCCTTACGGGGAAGCCCCCACGAGCACGTAAGTTGTTGTCGTCACTGGAGTTCGAGTTGTCGGCCGCGGCGGAGCGGGGGTTGCTCTATAGCGGGCGCCCCGTTGCCGGGGCCTTCAATCATCACCCGGATTCCTGATCCCCCGGGTCGATTTCAATTATGCGAGGAGGCTTAAAGTGCTGAGCAATAAGAGAGGTTTTACGCTGATCGAGCTCTTGATCGTCGTGGTCATCATCGGCATTCTTGCCGCGATCGCGATTCCGAAGTTCGCCAACACCAAAGACAAGGCGTATGTCGCGGCGATGAAGTCGGACCTGCGCAACCTGGCGACCTACGAAGAGCAGTATGCTGCCGACAACAACGGCGCCTACTTCGCCGGCGACGGCAGCGCGCAAGGGTTCACCCCGTCCCAGAACGTGACGGTCACGGCGACGGTTGTTGCCGGTCCGCCGCAGAGCTGGACGGCGACTGCTTCGCACTCGCAGTCGGCGAAGACCTGCGACAACTCGACCGGCGCGATCGTCTGCAGCTGATCGGACACGCTTAGCGCCAGTTAGCGGGAACGGGGACGTCGAAAGACGTCCCCGTTCTGTTATCTCCGACAGCGATGTTCAGGAGCCGGGTTAACGTCACTCCCGCGTCGACTGTGCCTTGAGCTTCGCGCGCAACTCCTCGGTCAGCTTCTGGGCGAGGTCGGCACGCTGATCGAAGGCCGCCGGAGTATTGTGGAAGTGCGCGATCTTCCAGCCGCCGCTTTTGTGCACCGCGACCATCGACTGAACGGCATTGAGCTTCGGATCGATGTCGTCTTTCCCTGGTGGAATGAGTCCGGAGTTGGCGCGAAGCAAAGCGGCGTCCGCCGACAATTGCCTGACCTCGCGCACTATTCCGACGTAGCGCGGAGTCTGGTGGTGACTGAAGATCTCGCTCAGATGCGCGCCGATCTCCAGCTGACCGTTAACCTGAGAGCCGTCGAATCCGACGAGGCTGCCGTCCGACGCAAACAGCAAGGCGAAGTCTCGCGCATTGCGCTTGTCCCAGGCCTCGAGCAGCCGGGCGTAAAGATCCCGCGCCGAGCTTTCCAGTTCCGCCGACGGTCCGTCGGTCACGCGGCGCCCCCCGCGCTCTGCTCGAACAACGTTTCGATGCGCCGGTCGGGGACCAGCCACATCAGCGCCACCAACGCATAGAGCGCATCCGAAATGATGGCGTTGACGAACGCGAGCGGAATGGCTGCCAGGTAAAGCGCCACCGAGACTTTGCCCTTCACCTCGCCGCCGATCGCTGCGCCCAACCTGGAATTCACGCCCTGGCTGTGAATGATCGTCGACTCGAGAACGTAATAGGCTACACCGGCCATTGCCATCACCGCGCCGTACAAGGCCGTCGGCAACGGTGCGAAATGGTTCTCGCCCATCCACCCCGTCACGAACGGCATCAGGGACAGCCAGAAGAGCAGGTGGAGGTTCGCCCACAGAATTCCGCCGGTGATTCGCTCGGTCAGAGCGAACATGTGGTGGTGATTGCTCCAGTAAATGCCGAGGATGATGAAGCTGAGCAAATACGCAAGGAACACCGGCAGCAGCGGCAACAACGCGTTGATATCCGCGCTGTGCGGCACCTTCAGCTCCAGCACCATGATGGTGATGATGATTGCCAGGACGCCGTCGCTGAAGGCGCTGAGTCTTTCCGGCCTCATGACCGCTGCTCGGTGAGCGCTCGGTCAGCCGCCGCGTCGCGCGCTATCGCGACCCGCCTTCCCGCACGGCATCGGTCGATGCCGCACCGCCCAACGATGCGGGAGCAACTGCACCGCGCTTCACCCGCGCGACTTCCCGGGTGCCGTCGTCCCGCACCACTTCGACCGCCTTGATGAAGCCGTCCGGCTCCTCGGCGACCCAAACCTCTTTCGGATTGATGATCCGGTGGTCTCCGCCATCGAGCTCGAACTCGACGGAGTTCGCCTTCGGATCGAAGGTGATGCCGAAGATTTTCGCACCCTCCGCCTCGAACTGATCCCCTGAGTCGGCGCCCAGGACCTCCACGTCGACGCTGTTGGTCGACTCGCGGATCAGGAAATTCTTGGTGAAGCGCGTGAAGAGCTGTTCGAGTTGATCCATTGGAACTCTTCGCGTTTCGATGTCGCTGCTCTGGTTTGGTGATGTCATGACAAATCCTCCGATGCTTTACCCTAGGCTCGCCTTCGATCAGGCACAAGACTACCGAAGTTCATTTACACTGCAATTCCCGTAGGCGGCGCGGCTTTTCTGTTCAATCGTTTGCTGCTTGTGCCCTCCCCGTCGTTGCCGGATAATTGGCGGATGGACTCCATCACGATCAGATCCGCTGGCCCCGGGGATGCTGCCGCGTTGAGTCTGTTGCTCGGCCAGCTCGGCTATCCCAGCTCGCCGGAGGACATACCCGCGCGGCTGGAAAAGCTGTACGCCCGTACGGGCAGCACGGTTCTCGTCGCCGAAACCGCTGATCGCGAAGTCATCGCCGCGGTCACCGTTCATCTCTTCCAGGCACTGCACACCAGCGAGCCGACCGCGTGGCTCACCGCGGTCGTCGTCGAAGAAAACGCTCGCGGGCAGGGTGTCGGCGCCGCGATCGTCGAGCACGCCGAGCGATGGGCGATCGCTCACGGAGCCGAGAAGATCTCGCTGACTTCAGCTACCCGCCGGGTGCGAGCACACCAGTTCTACAAGGACCACGGCTACGAGCAAACTGGAGTGCGGCTCGCCAAGAATCTCGCGGTGTCTTCGACGGACACTGCGACCGCGACCACGCCGGAGTCGTCCGGCAAATTCTTCCCGGGATAAGCCATGCGCATGCGGGCACCACGCGTACTACCCGCCACTCTCGTCTTCCTGATTTCTGGCGCTACCGCGGGCGCGCAAGCGCCTCCGGGCTCCCCGCTCGTATCTGCGCGCGCCTCACAGGCAGCGGACTCGATTCTGCGGCTGATGACGCTGGACGAAAAAGTAGGCCAGCTGAATCAGCTGCCGGGTTTCGGAACCCAGACCGGCCCGCGCGTGCCGCAGGGTGGCGAGGCGATGGTGCGTTCGGGCCGCGTCGGGTCGTTCCTCGGAGTCTTCGGCGCCAACTATACCCGTGAGCTCCAACGCATCGCGACGACGGAATCGAGGCTCCGGATTCCGCTGCTGTTCGGGCTCGACGTCATCCACGGATTTCGCACCATCTTCCCGGTCCCGCTCGCCCAGGCGGCGAGCTTCGATTCGGCGCGGGTCGAGCTCTCGGCCCGCGCGGCGGCAGTGGAAGCGACCGCGCACGGCGTCACCTGGACTTTTGCACCGATGGTGGACATTGCGCGCGATCCACGTTGGGGACGAATCGTCGAGGGCGCCGGCGAGGATCCGTATCTCGGTACGGTGATGGCCGCCGCCCAGGTGCGCGGCTTCCAGCATGGAGCCGGCGGGACCGGCCTCGGATCGAGCGACGCCCTGCTCGCAACGGTGAAACATTTCGCCGGTTACGGTGCGGCCGAGGGTGGACGCGATTACAACACCGTCGAGCTGTCGGAGCGGACGCTGTGGGAGACTTTTCTGCCGCCGTATGAAGCCGGAGTGAAAGCAGGGGCGGCAACCGTGATGGCTTCGTTCAACGACATCGGCGGCACCCCGGCGCACTCCAGCGACTGGCTGATGCGCGATGTGCTGCGGGGCCGCTGGGGATTCCGCGGAGTCGTGATCAGCGATTGGGGCGGCATCTCAGAGCTCATTCCACACGGCGTGGCTGGCAATCGCGGTGAAGCGGGCGCACTCGGAATGCGCGCCGGAATCGACATCGACATGTCCGATGCGGTGTACGCCGACAGCCTCGCCGCGCTGGTGAGAACGGGCCGGGTACGCGAGGCCCTCGTCGATTCCGCAGTCAAGCACGTGCTCATCCTCAAGTACGCGCTCGGATTGTTCAGCGATCCCTATCGCTTCAGCGATGCCGCGCGCGAGCGTCGTTACACCCTCGCACCCGAGCAGATCGAGGCGGCGCGAACGGCGGCGCGCGAGGCGATCGTGCTGCTCAAGAACGCCGACAAAACTCTTCCCCTGCGCCGCGATCGACGGTCGATCGCCGTGATCGGACCGCTGGCTGACGACAAGGCAGCAGTGCTCGGGAGCTGGGCGGCCGAGGGAAAGCCCGATGAAGCCGTCACGATTGCCGCGGGCATTCGTGCCGCGCTCGGACCCTCGGCGCGCATCATCTCGGTGCGAGGCGCCCCCGTCGATACAGTGGATACGACTGGTTTTGCGCTCGCTCGCAGCGCGGCATCGGATGCCGACGCGGTGGTGCTCGTCCTCGGCGAGCGAGCGGACATGAGCGGTGAGGCATCCAATCGCGCATCGATCGAGCTACCCGGATCGCAAAAGGATCTCGCCCTGGCGGTGATCCACGCGGCGCGGCAGTCCAGCAATGGATCGAAGCCGGTCGTCGCGGTGCTGATGAACGGCCGTGCGCTGGCCATCCCTGAGCTAGCGGCGGAAGCCCCGGCTATTCTGGAGACGTGGTTCCTCGGGAGTCAGCACGGTACCGCTGTCGCCGACGTTCTGTTCGGCACCTACAACCCGGGCGGCAAGTTGCCGGTCACCTTTCCGCGCGCCACCGGCCAGATCCCGATCTATTACAACCATCGCAACACCGGACGTCCCGCCGACCCGGCGAACCATTACACGTCGAAGTATCTGGACCTGCCGTGGACACCGCTGTTTCCGTTCGGGTACGGTCTCAGCTACACCACTTTCGCCTACTCGAATCTCCGTCTTTCCTCATCGAGCATCCGGGCAGGAGAATCGCTCACCGCATCGGTGGATGTGAGAAACAGCGGAGATCGGCCCGGCGAGGAAGTCGTCCAGCTTTACCTGCGCGACAGCGTTGCGAGCGTGGAGCAACCGGTCAAAGCATTGAAGGGCGCCAGACGGATCATGCTGCAGCCTGGTGAGACGCGGACGGTCGTCTTCAGGCTCGGACCGGAGGCGATGTCGCTGTATGACCGTCAGATGCGGCGCATCGTCGAGCCTGGAATCTTCAACGTTTACGCCGGAACCAACTCCAACGACTTGATCAGTACCAGACTGCAGGTAGCCGGCGATGTGTTCGTACTCGCTCCCGCAACTCCTCGTTTTCGATAGCCATGCAACCACAGCTCGCCACGGTGATTCGATCTCTGGAGTCCGCGCAATCTCGACTGCGTTCGCTGAGCGATCGCATCTCGGAACAAGCCTGGAACAAGAAACCGGCGTCCGGGAAATGGTCCGCAGCGGACTGCGTCGAGCACCTCAATCTGACATCCGCGGCCTACGTTCCTTTGCTGCGCGACGCACTTGTCGAAGCCCGGCGGCTCGGACGTGGCGCGAGCTCCGCGCGCTACCATCGCGATGCCCTGGGATGGTTCATGTCGCTGATGATCGGTCCGATGCGACACATCGGCAAATTCAGAATCGGCAGGGTGAAGACGACCGCGGATTTCGTCCCGCGCGGCGGTCAATCGCGAGAAATGCTGCTGTCTGAGTTCGTGCGGTTGCAGGCGGAGCTGATGACGTTCGTGCGAGATGCCGATTTACTGCTGATCGACTGTGTCAAAATAGTCTCGCCGTTCGGCGGCAAGATGCGCTACAACGCGTACTCGGCGATCGTGATCGTCGCCCGCCACCAGCATCGGCACATCGACCAGGCGGAAGAGGCGGCGGCCAGCTAGCGCTTCAAAGCGAAATCAGTTGACGGTTTCGTGGAACGTGAGCGGCGGGACTCCGTGGACCTGGGCACGGATGACGACGGCACCGGCGGTTGGGCCGGTGGTGTAGGTCACCGCGGCGACACCGGCGTCGTCGCTGACGCTCACATTCGAGCTGAGAGTTCCGCCTCCCGCCGCGATGGTCCAGTTGACCGTCTGGCCCTTGATCGGCTCTCCAAACTGAGTGACTACAGTCACCGCCAGCGCCGTCGGCAGCTGGGTGTTGACCGGCGCAGTCTGCTGGTCGCCGCTGTATTTCACCAGTCCGCCGGGACCGTCGATGTCGGTGTTGAGAGTGCATGCCGCGACGGCGCCGACGAGGAGCGTAGCGCCGAGCGCGCGAAGCCAGTGGCGTTGCAGGGGCATCTGGTTGCCTCGGAAATTACCGAGAAAGGATAATCGCGAACGGATCGCTTTGCACTCCTGTCTCGGCGGATAGCCTCGGCCGCTGCGTCGGCATCCAACCGTACTGAAGCGGGCAGCTGCAAGCGTTCCAGCAGTTAAGCCACCAGCAAGGCACCTCTACGTCGTTTTGGCCGATCAACTGCGGACTTCGACGCCGAGACGCGATGCTTCCCGAGAGCTCTCAGCATAGCAGCTGTCTAGCTTGGAGCTGCCCGCTTTCTTTCATGTGGTGGCCGGTCGAAGCGACCGAGACCCTACGCCGAGATGTTCTTGCGAACCATCGGCGTCGGAATAGAAAGCAGTTCCCGATTCCCGGCGATCAATTCCTTGTAGGCCAGGCCGACCGGTCGGATCTGCCGTTTCAGGTCGTAGAGCCCGACCGGATGCACCTCGTTCCTCTCCACGCGCAGCGCATGCTGCCAGTCGATCTGGTCGGTGAGAGAGAACCACGTGAAGCCCATCACCGGAATGCCGGCGCTCCGCAGGGCGACGATGTCTTCCCATTGTCCAGCGAGCCAATCGACCGCCAGCGAGCTCACGCGATCGGTCTCGCAATGAAATAGCGGAATGCGGTAGCGCGAGTAGTACTCGGCGGCGAGCAGACGGAAGCCCAGACCCTTCCATTGGGTGCTGCGGCTGCCCGTCGAAGTGACGCGGTGCTCTGACGCTGGATGGTAGTCGAGGCCGAGCCAGCGCTGACCGACGCCGCGTTTTTCGCGGAAGAAGCTGAGATCGTTTGACGTCACGCCGTGGTCATTGAGGAAGCTCGCCATCCCCGGGCCAAGCGGCCGGCCGAGCGTGAGGTCGAGCGATAGATGCTTGAATCCGTTCTCGCGCGCCGCCTGATCCTCCGCCTTTTTGCCGGCGGGGTGGACGTGCTCGATCGATTCGCTCTGCACGATGATCGCGTCGGGGCGCTCGGCGAGGATCGCTTCCACCGCGAGCTCGTGTCCCATGCAAAGATTGCGGATCGCGCGCGCGAACGCGCCTTCGTCGGACAGCGCCTCGTTCCAGAATCCGCGCAGCGCGGAAAAGCTGGCGCAGATGAAGATCTCATTGACCGGCGTGTAGTAGCGAACCCACGGATAGCGGCGCGCAAATGCACGGGCGTATTCGGCGAATAGAACGGGGAACGCGGGATCCTGAAAGCCGCCCAGCCAATCGGGAACGCCGAAGTGGCAGAGGTCCGCAATGAGCTCGATCCCTTCAGCGCGCAGATGCTGGATTGGCTCGTCGGCGGAGCTCCAGTCGTAGCGGCTCGGGCCGACATGGGTCTTATAGTATGCCGGTCCGTAACGCAGGGCTCGGGCGCCAATTTCGCGTACGAGCGCGAAGTCTTCACGCCAGCGGTCGTAGTGACCGCATTTCTCCATCTCATCGACCCGGCGACCGTTAGGAAGGAGCGGGTAACTGTTTTCGATACCGGTCGAGAACAGAAACGGAGCTGACATGTCTGGCGGAGATATGGGGTTACCGGTGACGCCGGATAGACGCGCGCCGCCGGAAATCGGCGAAGAAATTACCTTTCTTGCTACTCACGCTAGACGATTTTGGAGCACTCCAGTTAACAAATCCGCGTTGGCACGGTGGAACCGAAGCCGACCGAAAATATCGATGCCGTCGACCACCCGAACCTCTCGTCGTCCAGCCCGTCCCAATCCCCTCACCAAGGTGCGAAAGCTTTGCCTGAGCCTTCCCGAGGCACACGAGGTCGAGGCTTGGGGTGAGCCGACCTTCCGCGTCAAAAACAAGCTGTTTGCGATGTACGCCAAGGCCGACAATCATCACGGCGACGGCCGCAATGCCATCTGGTGCAAGGCTTCGCGGGTGAATCAGCGTTTGATGATTGATGCGGCTCCGGACCGGTTCTTCTCGCCGCCATATGTCGGTCCGAGCGGATGGGTCGGGGTTTATCTCGACCGCAAGGTCGATTGGGACGAGCTAAAGGACTTGCTCTGGGACGCGTGGCGTATGACGGCTCCAAAGAAGCTCGCTGCCGCTCACAAGGAATGAGCCTCAGAGTCGTCAAACTCGGCTCGCCGCGGGTTCCTGGCGAAGGGCTTCGGATCGGCACCGTGCGCAGGCCGCCGCGCGGTGTCCGGAAGGAGGAATACGCCAGCCGCGACTACTATGATGTCTGGCTCCCCGAGCTCGCACCGAGCGGCGATCTCGTGTCCTGGGCGCTGTCGCAGCCCTTCACCGAGAAACGGTGGGCGCGGTACGAGAAAGCCTATCGAGCCCAGATGCGGCGGCCAGCCGCCGCCCGGCTGATCGCCCTCCTCGCGGCGATGTCACATCAAACTGATCTCTCGATCGGCTGCTACTGCGAGAATGCCGTAAAGTGTCACCGATCGATTCTGCGAGACCTGCTGGCGAGCGCGGGCGCCACAATGGAGCAGCCACACGAATGATCAACGATCCCTCCCGGAAGCCCGACGATTCGTATCGCCGGCCGGCCCACAACTCGAAGTTCCTGATCGTCGTAATAGTCGCCACCGCAACGGTCGTCGCACTGCAGTACACGTCGCGGGCGTTCTTCGGGCCCGACAAGACGAGCACGCTGTGGGGAGTTCTGACCGGAGAGTTGCTCGGGGGGTTCATTTTCGGGTGGCTGAGATTCAGGCGGGGGGGCGGGGACTAACAGAGAACTGCAACGGAACGGGTGCCAGACGTCAGTGGCATAGCCGCCAGAGATTAGTTCAGAACGTCGGGACGTTTACTCGACTTTCGGCATCAGCCATTGCCGGTGCGTCGCAACCCCAGTGACGTCCCGACGTCGTGAACTACCGACTCAGCGCTCTGCCACTGATCTCTGGCACCCGTTCAGTTGCATTTGCCTTTCTCGCGCTGCCCTCTCACGCGGAAAGTTCGACGACCCCCCTCCCGGTCACGACGTGCGAGACCAGCGGGAGCGGCGACGGCGTGTCGTCACCGATAGTTATCGCTTGCGCGAGGACTCGGAGACCCGCCTCCAGGTCCGCCTCGTTGCGGGCGTGAACGGTGCCGAGCGTCTGACCCTTCGCGACGTGATTTCCCGGTTTCGCATCGA
>Ga0070679_100001764_pt1 | contig 19492 bp, 13 predicted proteins | sample KBSC63BmetaG_FD_65652 | JGI IMG/M metagenome (GOLD analysis project Ga0070679, IMG submission 65652) | Corn rhizosphere microbial communities from Kellogg Biological Station, Michigan, USA - KBS C6-3B metaG | ecosystem: Host-associated > Plants > Roots > Rhizosphere | place: USA: Michigan... | reverse complement strand
TTAACTGATAGTACGAATCTCATTCGCATAGTGCAGGAAACGCAACCTGATGAAATCTACAATTTAGCTGCGATGAGCCATGTTAAAGTTAGTTTTGATAATCCTGAGTATACTGCTAATGCAGACGGAATAGGGACTCTAAGACTTCTTGAAGCAGTGCGAATTTTAGGAATGGAAAAGAAAACGAAACTATACCAGGCATCCACTTCAGAGTTATACGGCCTGGTTCAGGAAGTACCCCAGAAAGAAACCACACCCTTTTATCCCCGCAGTCCCTATGGCGTTGCAAAGCTCTATGCTTACTGGATTACTGTAAATTACCGGGAAGCGTACAATATGTTTGCCTGCAATGGAATTCTCTTTAATCACGAAAGCCCTCTTCGTGGAGAAACGTTTGTGACACGGAAGATAACCCGGGGGGTAGCTGCCATAGCACAAGGTTTACAGGATTGCTTGTTTTTAGGCAATCTTAATGCAAGAAGAGACTGGGGGCATGCAAAAGATTATGTGGATGCTATGTGGAGAATTCTTCAACAGGACGAGCCCGAAGATTTTGTAATTGCCACCGGAGTGACCACTACTGTGAGAGATTTGACAAGAATGGCATTTTCAGAAGCCGGGATTGAGATTGAATTTAAAGGCGATGGAAAAGATGAAAAGGGATTTGTTGCATCCTGTAAAAATGATAAATACCAATTGCCAACAGGAAAAGAGGTAGTAGCAATTGATATAAATTATTTTAGACCCACGGAGGTTGATTTATTAATTGGCGATGCCACGAAAGCACGTGAAAAATTAGGATGGCAACCTACTCACACATTGGCGGAAATGGTGAAGGAAATGGTATTCTCAGATTTGGAAACCTACAAGATGAGCCAGGATAGAAAATATTTTTTATAAGAATTGGTTGATTTGTTTAAAAAATGGCATTGTTAAATTCAGGTATGGCACTAAAAGAAAAGGTTTTTAAAACGGTCAATTTTATTAACGCTAAGATTAACCAGGGGCAGGAAAGGAGTGTCAAGGCGAAAAAAAATATTATCGGATCCTTTTTTTTAAAGGGGTCTAGTATTATCATAAGTATTGTAATGGTCCCTCTGGCGATAAATTACGTCAATGTTTCACAATATGGCATCTGGTTGACTTTGAGCTCAATTGTTGTTTGGTTTAGTTTTTTTGACATAGGACTTACCCAGGGTCTAAGGAATAAGTTTGCAGAAGCAATAGCTAAAGGTGAGACTGAACTTGCACAAATATATGTTAGTACGACTTACGCAATTCTGACTATAATTTGCACATTGTTATGGGTAATATTTTTATTTGTTAATCAATACCTGGATTGGTCAAAAATTTTAAATGTATCAGAATCGATGCGTGGAGAAGTGTCCATTCTGGCTCTAATGGTTTTTTCTTATTTCTGTCTCCAGTTTGTGATTCGGATTATAAATACTCTTTTAATTGCGAACCAGCAACCGGCATTGAGTTCGTTATTGAGCGTATTAGGATCGTTTTTCTCACTCATTTGTATTTTTATTCTGGTTAAGACTACCACTGGGTCCTTACTAAAACTGGGAGCTGTTTTCTGTTTTGCTCCTTTGTTTATTTTATTATTGGGAAGTATTATATTTTTTAGAAAGTCATACAAGCAATTTAAACCTTCGATATACAAAGTAAGATTCTCTTATGCAAAGGGCTTGTTTAACTTAGGCCTCATTTTTTTTGTTATACAAATTGCAGGTATAATTCAATATCAGACGGCAAATTTCATCATTGCCAGGAATTTTAACACGTCTGAAGTTACCTCTTATAACATTGTATATAAATATTTCAATATTTTGCAAATGGTGTTTGTAATTTTTCTAACACCTTTTTGGTCGGCATCCACTGAAGCGTTTTTAAAAAAAGATATTCCCTGGATTAAAAAAAGTATTAAAAAATATAACCAGATAACATTACTTTTAATTCTATGCGGTTGCATAATGCTTTATTTTTCTTCAACCGTTTATGACCTGTGGTTAGGAAAAGGAAAGATTCATATTAGCTTTTATTTGTCTTTATTTGGATTTTTATATTTTATAACTACTATGTTTGCTGATACCTATGTTTCCTTTTTAAACGGCATTAATGCATTACGAATACAATTCATTGCCTGTCTTGCGAGTCCTTTTGTATATATTGGCATAGCTTTTTTTCTTATTAAATTCTATCATCTCGGCCCTTTTTCCTTATTTATTGCTTCTATTCTTTGCAATTTTAACGGCCTGATACTGGCACCACTTCAATATCATATGGTGGTCAACAAGAAAAAACAAGGCATTTGGATAAAATAAATTACCCGAAGTTACCGGATATGGAAATTCTGTATGATCATCAAATGTTTTCGCGTGCAAAATTTGGAGGTATTCCGAAATATTTTTGTGAACTGATTAAAAATTTGCCGGAGCATTATGATGCTGAAATTGCAGTTCTGTTTTCAAACAATCAACATTTAAAAGATAATTACAAATTTTTTAAAAAGCCTTATTTACCCATCCCCAGTCGAGAATCGCGGTTGCGCGGCCACCTTAGAGCGAAAACATATAGCATAAATCAGTTTTATAGTGCACGCAAGATTCGACAAAAAAAATATGACCTCTTTCATCCTACCTATTTCGATCCTTACTTTCTTAAAATAATTAAAAAACCCTTCATTGTAACGATTCATGATTTAATCGTTTTCAAATTTCCGGATGTTTTAAGAAAGCAACAACAGATGGCAGAAATGGAAAAAATAATAAACAAAGCTGAGAGGATCATAGCGATAAGTGAAAATACGAAAAGGGATACTGTTGAAATATTAAAAGTCGATCCCAAAAAAATTGATGTAATATATCATGGATTTAACCGGTTTGATGGTGAAACTGGCGAAAACCCCTACGGCCGTTATATATTATTTGTTGGTGCAAGATTGGGATATAAAAATTTTAGATCTCTGGCATTAGCTTTTAAAACATTAATAAAAAAGGACCCCGAATTGAAACTGATTTGCGTCGGCAACGCTTTTACACCTTTCGAAGTAGAAGAATTAAGAAGACTTAATATTTTTGATAACGTCTTACAAATGGGAGTGAACGAACAAAAGCTTAACCAATTATATTTTCATGCTCTTTCTTTTATTAATCCTTCATTATATGAAGGGTTCGGGATGTCGTTATTAGAAGCCTTTTCAAATAATTGCCCTGTTTGCTTAAGCAATTCAAGTTGTTTCCCGGAAATTGCAGCAGATGCAGGAATGTATTTTGATCCTTACGATTCCGATTCCATTTCTGAGATAGTAGCAAAGGTTATTTACGATAATGAACTTTCTGACAGCTTGCGTCAAGCCGGACAAAGACGCTTGTTAAGTTTTTCATGGAAAAAGTGTGCAACAGAAACAGCTTTATCTTATAGAAAGGTTTTTAACTAAAGCGTTATTTATTTGATAAAAAATATCCATTTAACCAATTTATTCGAAGATCTTTCTTCGCAGAAATCTTTTTTCTTAAAGATTTTTTGGGGAGGTTTCATTATTTATACTTTCGGATATGTAGGAAAAGGCATGCCACCAATCAGTATGCGAATGGGGGAAGTGCTTCAATTAGGCGGATTAGCAATGCTTGTAGCAGCAACCATTTTCCTTTTTCAAAATAGAATAAAAAATAGCTATCTTCTACTATTAATTATCTCATATTTCCTTTGGCTGATTTTCATTATTATTCGTGGGTTTCATTTTGATTTCACCTTCATTATGTATATGATATTGATGGCTAACACAGGTATGTTATATTATTTTATGCCTATTATTTTATTCGTTCCCAAAAATCTTCAATTTTATAAAAAGCTTTTCAATATAATTATAATATTTTCAATTTTAAATATACTCTTCACAGGATTGTTTAGACATGCACTTCTGGAGCGTTCGCCCGACACAAAAGATACTATTGAATTACTCGCCTGGTCACTTTCAATGCCTTGCGGATTTTTACTGCTGAATTATAAATACCAACCACCTTTTAACCTTTTTTTTGCAGCGGGAACATTGGCGACTTCTCTTCTATTTGCTATTTACAATGGAAGACGTGGCTTGTCAATGATATTGGCAATTATGTTGATTGCGGCTTTCTTAATTTTTCTTTTTCATACAAAGGCAAAAATATTCACGGTTTATTTAACGATTTTATTTATCTGCATAGGTTCACTTTATGCTACAAGTATTTACAACATTGGCAATAACAAGCTTTTGAATTTTATTGCCGAAAGGGGGGACACGGATACCCGTACTGGTGTTGAAGTGTATTTTTACAATGATATGGGATCCAAAGACTGGATTATTGGAAGAGGGTTGGATGGAAAATACTATTGTCCCGGAATCGACGACGATGTAGACTATAGAACTTTGATTGAAACGGGCTTTTTGCAAATTATTTTAAAGGGCGGACTGATTCGTTTGATTATTATGGGTCTGATAATGATACCGGCTGTATTCCTGGGGTTGTTTTCTTCTAGGAATATCCTTTCAAAAGCATCTGCTGTATGGATTATGATATTTATTTTCAGTTTATATCCCGCAACCGTTGAAAGTTTTAATCTTATGTATATGCTTGTTTGGATAGCTGTTGACATCTGTTATTCCAATAAGCTCAGAAATATACCTGATAATACATTGTTAGCGTATTTCTATCCCAATAAGTTTAAAGATGAATTAATCCATTAAAATTCAATAGAAGTTAAGGTAGAAGTGCAAAAAGAAATTAGTGTTATTATCCCCACTTTTAACAGAGAAAATTATATTGGGGAATGTATCGAAAGTGTTTTGAATCAATCCTTAGATGGAAGTCTTGAGATTATTGTTTCAGACGACGGCTCAACTGATAGCACTTTAGAAATAGCTAAAAAATTCGGCGATAAAATTAAAATAATATATAAGCCAGTTGATTGCAAATCTCAGGGTGTTTCAGGTACCAGAAACCGGGGAATAAGAGCGTCAACCAAACAATTTATTTGTTTTTTGGACTCCGATGATTTTTTTCTTCCAGGCCATTTGAACCGGATAAGCTCAGCTTTTGAAAGCGAAGCAGGTTTAGGTTTTGCTTTCTGCAGATCTCTTGAAACCCAAAGAAAAGGTAATAGCCAATTGTTTCGTCCATGGACCAGAGCGCATGTTCTAGAAAATGATGTGAAAAATCCTTGCGCTTCTCGAAGCAGAATTGTGAATACGAATAGCTTTTTGTTCAAAAGGAAGGTGTTTGAAAAAATAGGCTTGTTTAATGAATCTTATCTAAATGGCGAAGATGGAGATTTATGGATGAGAATAAGCGAACAGTTCAAAGGAAAGTTTTTGAATTATTATGGAGTGGTTTATAGATTGCATGAGGGTGGACAACTTACAAAAAATTATGACCAAAATTTGCAATCCAGTTATTCTTTAATTTTTGAAGAAGCGAAAAACAGATATTATCAATTAAATCTGAAGGATCAAAAGAGAATCTTTAAAATAAAATATCATCTTCTGGATATGAAGTATCGCGGAAAAAATCCTTCTAAGCTAAATTTTTATTTATTTTATTTAGGGTTGATATTCTCTTATCCAAAAGGTTATCTGCAAAAACTTCTGGAGAGTTATTTTAATTATAAACAAGGGAAGGATTTTTGGACTTGGAGGAATATAGATAGCTTTCGGGACCAGATAGCTCCGAATTGGTGATTTTTATCGGAGCAATGGTAGGTCGTAACCTTTTAATAATTGAAACGAGTTGACTAAAAATTACGCTCTGGTTATTCTCGGAAGGCTTAGTTATCCAGGAAATACTGCTCCTTCGAACAGAGTACATCTATATGCGAAATCTCTAAAAAACGCAGGCGGATTTCCCTTTATCATTAATTTACACTCAACCTTTACTGATAAAAAGAAATTCAAATTTCTTGCCCGAAACAACGGAATCCCCTTTTATTTTGCACAAAAGACACCATACAAGATACACAACATTTTCAAACGAAACCTACTTAAACCTGTCGGACTATTTAATACATTGATTATCATAGACAGGTTACGAAGAAATAATTATTTGAAAGTATTGTTTTATAACACCACTCTGAGCGACGAATTGTTTTTGTTTCCATTTCTCAAGTTAATGGGCATTAAAATTATCAGGGAATGTTGTGAGGCGCCATTTTATATAAAGCAAAGCCATAAAGGGATAAGGGTATACAATTTTTTTCTCAAATGGAAATTAAAAATGTACAACAATCTGATTGTGATTTCTGATAATCTTAGAGAATTTTATACAGACAAATTTCCACAGAAATTTATATACCAGATCCCCATTATTGTGGACATGAAGAGATTCAAAAATAAGCAGGTATTAAATAGCAATAGCCCTAAATTAATAACCTACATTGGATTTATGGGTGATAACAAAGATGGTATTGAAACTCTAATTGATGCCGTTTTTTTGCTTAAAAAAAGCTTTAGTAACTTTCTTTTGCAATTGATAGGAACGGCTTCTGAAAGTGAACTTTCCTTATTACAAAATAAGGTAAAATTATTAGGTCTGGAAGAGAAAGTGCTCTTTCTTGGAAAAAAAAATGCAGATGAAATCCCTCATTTCCTATCTGATTCTAATATTTTGGTTTTGGCCCGGCCTAATAATAACCAGGCAAAAGCAGGCTTCCCAACGAAATTAGGTGAATACTTAGCAGCGGGGAAACCGGTAGTAATTACTAAAACCGGAGAAATTCCAAAATATCTGCAACATAAGGTTTCAGCTTATCTTACTGAACCTGATAATGCTTTCGATTTTGCTGAAAAATTACTTGACGCCCTTACAGATCAGAATGCAGAAAAAATAGGACAAGAAGGCTTAAAAGTTGCAGAAAATAATTTCGATTACTCAATATATAGTGCCCAACTTCTTAATTTAGTTCAAAAATAACTTGAGGCAAACTTGTCCATGAAATTATTAAGATCCAAAAAACGAATTCTTTTTTCTTTAATAGCACTCGGAGTTGTCGGTATAATCGTTTTTCTGGTCTGCGGCTATTATAGGGCAAGGACACCAAATTCATTTTTACCGACGAATTTAAATCGAATCGAGGATTCACTTACTAAAAAGGAGAATCAACTTGTTATAGATGGAACAAATTATCATCTGATGGTCGATTCTGCTGGTAACGTTTCAATAACCTCGCCTGATAAAAAAGTAATTCTTTCTTCACTGACTTACTTCACACAGTTTGCAGAAAATAATCAGAATTGGGGCTTGCAAAATGTCAATGTTCAGAAATTTAATGACAGTGTAATTGAAATAAAAGGAAAAAGTAGGGGGAACGTAGAAGTTGCAATACAGTTGTTATCCCACAAAAATAGTTCTAGAATAGATGTTAAAATAGAAAACTATTTTCTGAAAAAAATCATCGTTAAAAGAATTGCTCTTATCGCTTCTTTCAAGGTTCCTGTTTCGGCGGTATTCACTAAAAATCGTGAAGTTCAGTTTGCAAATTTTACCCCGGAATATTGGCTACAAAATGAAGGGGCCTATTTCGGGAAAGGAGAGAGATCGGCCTTGATTTATCACACACCCGGTATTTCTTCGCTGCAACTTCAAACTAAACAAAATCTCTTATTTGTTAATCTTGATTTTTATCTTGACCACCCCTTTGTACACCTTCCTTACCAGAAGGATGGGGGTGGAAAATGGATTGACTATTCAGAATCCATCTTTAAACCCGGATATACCAAAACCGATAGTTTTTCTATTAACATTGGGGTTACAAGAGAAATTCCACGTCTGATGCTTGTGCCTGATGGATACAAAGCAGGATACGTATTTACCGAGCACGCTGACGGAGGAACAATAAAAACACAAAGGGCTGCTTATTTTGGATCTGAAGATATAAGTAATTCCCATCAGGCAACCGGTGGTTTTGCTTATTATAATATTCCTGTGACCAAAAGCATTTTTTATATAGGCGATTCATCGTATCCGGGAAGATCGATAATTGAAAAAGGAAAAATATCTCCGGAACTGAATTTTCTTGACCAGTTGTATGCAAAGGGGGATTCGGATTTATGTCTTCATACTCCGGATGAATATAATTCAAACAGAAAAGATTTAGAAGATGCGATTAAATTCATGAAAAACAGATATAATACGATTAGCTGGATAGATCATGGATTTTATGGAGGAAGGATAAATCGGGAATCAATGGTATGTGACGGACTCGATAGTTCATCTCCTTTTTATGCTGCGGATTTATGGGAAAAATATGATACTAAATATTTTTGGAGTGCCGCAGTAGAAATGATCAACAATAAAAATTGGATATCTGTTAGCGACAATATAAAAAAGTTTAAATTTTACACAGCTTATCTGGCCTTTCTGAAAAGATATGCTTCGACTGATGATTTGAAAAATTTGAATGCCATTGAATTAATAAAAAAAATCAGGAAAAACTTTTCTTACCGGTTTGAAGAAAACACGTTGGAATATAATAACGGCAATGCTCTTCCCACACCTTTATATTGGAAAAACCCTACAAGAACTTTAGATTTTTATAACTGGGCCACCGATCAGGAAAAAATTTATGAAGGTATGTCTGACCGGATTGTTCAAAATGAATATGAACAGTTGGATAATCTGATAAAACATCAGGGGATTTTTATCAATCATGGATACTTTGTCAGAAATCGTTCTGATGACAGAATATTAAAAAACGTTAATGGAAAATTAGTGATAAACCCCAATTTCGATAAAGTCCTTGCGTCCATTTCGGATAAAAGATCAAAAGGTGATTTATATGTTACTACGATAAGGGACTTATTAAATTATTGGATCAAACTCGATAAAGTAAATTTTGAATATTTGCCGGATGGCTCAATTAAAGTGATTAACAATAATGACGCTGCTATCAATGGATTGTCAATGATTATTAGGGCGAAAAATATTTTTATAGATGGTAAAATACCATCTACAAAAACATCAGACGGCAATACTATTTTTTGGTTCGATATCGCACCCCGTCAACAGGTAAGCATTACAATGAAATAAAGTGCGGGAAATAATCTTGAAACGCAGTAAAGGAGGAAATACCCGGGATTCTTATTTCAATGATTTACATCACATGAGGATACTATTTTTTATTGATAATTTGAATGCCGGGGGAAAGGAAAGGAGGTGTGTTGAGCTTCTAAAAGGACTAAACAACTTACCTGATATTGATTTTGAAGTCGTTGTAATGGATAAAAATATCCATTACAAGGAAGTATTTGCACTAAATACAAAAATCCATTTCCTGATCAGAAAAACACAAAAAGATCTCACTGTTTTTCGTAAGTTTTATAAAATATGCAGAGAATATAAACCGGATATAGTGCATTGCTGGAATGATATGACTGCGGTAATCGCAGTACCTGCCTGTAGGCTGCTGCATATCAGATTAATAAATGGAATGGTAGCGGATGCGCCGATAAATAAAACCCTGTTCAATAGTAAAAGCATCTTCTATTCCAAAATTACTTTTCCATTTTCGGATGTTATTGTCGCAAATTCAAAGGCTGGTCTAAACGCCTACAAAGCTCCGCCTCAAAAGAGCAAGGTTGTTTATAATGGATACAATTTTAAAAGAAATTGCCAGTTAAAGAGCAAAGAAGCAGTCAGAAATGAGTACAAAATTAATACAGATTATGTTGTTGCAATGGTGGCCAGTTTTTCGCAATTTAAAGATTACAAAACCTTCTATGAAGCAGCCTCCCTCGTTTTACAAAAAAGGAGTGATGTTACTTTTTTAGCCGTGGGTGATAATACTGGTAGCGCCGAATCAATCAGAATGGTAGATAATCGTTTTTTTCAAAACCATTTCCGGTTATTAGGCAAAAAATCTGATATTGAATCTATTGTAAACATTACTGATATCGGTGTTCTGGCAACCTTTACAGAAGGAATTTCAAATTCTGTTTTAGAATTTATGGCGCAACAAAAGCCTGTAGTTGCTTCCTTTTGTGATGGGACAAAAGAGATTATTGATAATGCCATAACCGGGTTTCTTGTTAAAACATCGGACGCGAATGAAATGGCTGAAAAAATCCAAATTCTTCTGAGTGATGGCATACTGAGGAAACAAATGGGAGAATTGGCTCAAAAAAAAATTCAGGATTCATTTACTATAGAGCAAATGATCACTAATTACACTATTCTATACCGGCAAATCGCAGAAAAGAAAAGCATTAGCCAAAAAAATAAGTTGGAAAACAGAAATACATAAAGTTGCAATTAGTATATGTGTGGCATAGCAGGAATATTACATTTTGATAAGGAAAGAAAAGCAGATGAGATTTTGTTGAAGAAAATGACTGATGCTTTAGCTCATCGTGGGCCTGATGGGGAAGGATATTTCTTACATAACAATTTGGGCTTAGGACATAGAAGACTTTCCATTATTGATTTGAATACAGGCGATCAGCCAATGTTTAATGATAACAAATCTGTAGCATTGATTTTCAATGGGGAGATTTATAATTATATTGAACTACGGGAGGAATTACAAAAACTCGGTTGTCGATTTCGGACCACTTCTGATTCTGAAGTAATCATAAGAGCTTACGAAATTTGGGGGATTGACTGCCAGAATAAATTCAATGGCATGTGGGCATTTGCTTTATGGGATAATATGAAAAAACAATTGCTGCTTTCCCGGGACAGAATTGGTGAAAAACCTTTGCACTTTGCCGTTTTTGAGAATACACTTCTTTTTGGATCAGAAATAAAAAGCATTCTTGCTTATGGGATGCAGGAAATTCCAAATTACGAACTATTGGATATATACCTGACATTGGGCTATATTCCCGCGCCTTATACGTTTTTTAAAGACATTCATAAGCTAAAGCCAGGCTATTGCCTCATCATTCAGGATTCAAATATAAAGGAACTTCAATATTGGAGCCTTCCGGAAATAGATGAAAACAATATGCTTCGTGACAAAGAAAGCATATACCAAAATTTTTCAACCCTGCTTACAGATTCCGTGAAAATAAGAATGAGAAGCGATGTTCCTTACGGGGCATTTCTCAGCGGAGGACTCGATTCTTCGTCCGTTGTTTCAATTATGTCAAAAATCAGTTCTTTTCCGGTAGAAACATTCACTATTGGTTTTAAAGAAAAAGCATATGATGAAAGACACCTGGCTAAAGCTGTAGCAAAAAAATTTAAAACCAATCATCATGAGTTTATTGTTGAACCTGATTCTTTTGATGAATCCTTAAAAAAAATTATTCATCATTATGATGAGCCTTTTGGAGATTCATCTGCAATACCTACCGGGTATGTTTCAAAGTTTGCCGCGTCTAAAGTTAAAATGGTTTTAACCGGTGATGGGGGTGATGAGGTATTATCCGGATATACCACCTACCAGGGCGAAAAATTCGCCTCACAATATCAACAACTACCTCGGTGGGTCACGGACTTAATCCCTTTTTTCCTTTCTCAATCTTCCAAGCCATTCAAAGGCTCAATTCGCTACAAAATGAATCGGGCGTACGATGTTGTTTCAAGTTCAAGGCTGGACTTTTTGGAAAGATATTTGAACAAAATTTCATGGGCTGATTCGGAGTTGATAAAGCGTTTAATTGGAGATATCAAGGTGTATCCCGTTCAAGACTTTCTTTATGATTTAATGGAAGATTGTAGTTATAAAGATAATTTTTACAAATTAATGTATTTAAATTTTAAACTTTCTCTCCCGGATGATATGCTCGTTAAGGTAGATCGGATGAGCATGGCTTATTCACTCGAGACCCGGACGCCTTTTTTGGATTACAGACTGATAGAATATATGGCAGGAGTTCATAAAGATATTAAAATGAAAAAGTATGAACGAAAGACAGTATTAAGAAATACGATTGGCCGCGAGCTGCCTAAAGAAATATTGACAGCGCCCAAAAAGGGATTTACTGTACCGCTGAGAGAATGGTTTAAAGGAAATTCGTTTGATCAGAAACTTCAAACTTTAAAAAAGAATTCAATTTTAGATCAAAAGACAGTTGATCAAATAATTGAAAAAAATGTGAGGGGACAAAAAGATTTCGGAAACTTTATTTGGATGCTTTTCAATTTAAAAGAAAAAATTGGATAAGCGAAAAATTAAAATTCTTATGGGCGTGCCTGCCCCCGGATTAAAGGGAGGTCCGCCCACACACCTGCCTTATTTGGTGCAGTATTTTGCAGATGATAATAGTTTTGATATTAAAACATTTTATTACGGGAGCCGTAACCATGCAGCCCATGAAAGTGGTATCTCAAAAATCTCAAACAATTTAATCATTTTATCCCAATTTATTAAACTCGTTATAACATACAAGCCTGATATTATTCATATTAATTCAGCCTTTGATAAAAGATCGATAGTCAGAGATGTTCCCTTTTCAATCATCAGTAAATTTCTCAGGAAATCGTTGATCTTTAAGATTCATGGAAGCCATCATGAATTGTTATTTACTGATAGTAAGATTATGCGGCTGCTGATTAGGATTTATTTTTGGGGAGCTAATAAAGTCGGGGTACTTTCCGAGTATGAAAAAAATGAATTTATCCAACAATTTGGGAACCATAAAAAACTAGTTGTGGTTAAAAATATCGTAAGACAAAATTTTAAAACGGAATCTTTACATGGGACAATAAAAAAATACGATGCGCTTTTTGTGTCAAGAATTGAGAAAGGGAAGGGTTTGGAAGATCTTATAATGTCAATACCAAAAATAGTCACAAACATTCCGAATTTTTTAGTAGCCGTGGCAGGTACAGGAAGTAATTTGGAAAGTTGCAAAAAATTAGCAATCACGTTAGGTGTTCAGCAACACATAGTTTGGCTGGGGCACATTAAAAATAATATGTTATCAGAAATATTTGATCAATCAAAGATGTTTGTCTTCACGAGTCATTTTCCTGAGGGCATGCCAATGTCTATGATTGAAGCAATGTTAAACGGGTTACCTGTTGTGACTACGAAGAACAGATTTGCTGTCAGCTATCTTAAGGAGCCGGATAATATAATTTTTGTAGAAAAAAACGATCCGAATGATTTAGCAGAAAGAATTATTTGGCTTATTAATAATTCATCTTTATGGGAAAAAATGAAAATGAATAACATTGATTTTCTTAGGAATTTTTCAAAGGAACAAATAGGCCAGGAATTTTCTTTTATTTATCGTGAAATGGGAATAAAAAATTTATAAAGATTCAATAAGAATGTGTGGAATAGCGGGATTTACTGGATTTAAAGATAATATCAGGCTTGCCAAAATGGCTAATGAAATACAAAAGCATAGAGGACCTGACAATCAACAAATCTGGAACGATGAAAATATAGCCTTGTCACATACAAGGTTGTCAATAATAGATCTAACTGAAGGGGGAAACCAACCTTTCGTTAAACATAATCTCGTTGTGGTATTTAATGGTGAAATTTATAATTATAAGGAGCTTCAGAACAAATTAATCAGTGAAAAGGGTGTTGTATTTCAAAGCGCTTCTGATACCGAAGTAGTATTGGAAATGTATCGTTGTTATGGCATCAAAAGTCTTGATTCCCTGATAGGAATGTTTACATTCGCTATCTACAATACAGATACCAAAGAGATTTTTATTGCCCGTGATCACTTTGGAATAAAGCCACTTTTCTACACCAGAATTGATAATGGCTTTGCTTTCAGTTCTGAATTAAAAACTCTTATACAAATCCCTGGTTTTGATAAAACAATCAATTCAAAATCATTAGTAAGTTGCCTGAATTATTTATGGGTTTCTGGAAATGATTCAATGTTTGAAAATTCTCATAAACTTCCACCAGCGCATTATCTTTTCTATAATGGAAATGGAAGTATGAAAATTGAAAAATATTGGGAACTTAACGATAAAAGTCAAAATACTGATTCGGAAAGAAAAATTGCTGAAAATCTGGCTGAACTTATTGAGTCCTCGGTAAAGAGGCATATGGTAGCCGATGTACCTGTAAGCGCCTTTTTAAGTGGTGGCTTAGATTCATCATTAATAGCAGTTCTTGCAAAGAAGGAAAATGAATCCTTATCCGCCTATACGATTGGAACTTCATCAAAGGATAAGAAAGTAGAACAGATGCCGGATGATGAAAAGTATGCCCGAATATTAGCTGAAGAACATAATCTGGATCACAAGGTGATAGTTATATCCCCAGACATTTTAAGTGAACTTCCTAAAATGGTTGCAGCTCTCGACGAACCTATAGGAGACCCTGCAACAATCAATACCTATTTGATCTGTAAAGAAGCTAGAAAAAAGGGAGTGAAAGTGCTTTTATCCGGAATGGGAGCTGATGAAATTTTTTTTGGATATAGAAGGCAAAAAGCAACACTGATGGCAATGAGATATAATAAATTGCCAACTTTTATTAAACAAACGATAAATACAGTAGTTAAAAAAATTCCGGTAAAACTAGGGAACAGAGGTTTAAAATTTGGCCGTTGGGCCAAAAGATTTTTAAGTTTCGCAAATCTGCCTATTGAAGAAGCCTATATGAGAAGCTATTCTTACTATTCTCCGGAGCAGTTACAAAATTTGATTAATTATAAGCACTTAAATGGTATTCAATCTTTAAGGGAGGAACATAAATCCTTATTTTATTCCAAATATAACGGTGATATAATTAATCAAATTTGTAACGTCGATATACAAATGTTTATGGTAGGGTTAAATCTCACTTATTCAGATCGGGCGTCAATGGCTGCTTCAGTTGAAATTAGAGTTCCTTTTATTGATAAGAACGTAGTAACTGAGGCAATGCAGATACCCGGAGCTTTGAAAATAAAAAAAGGAATTTCAAAATATATTCTAAAAAAAGCTGCAGAAAACTTTTTACCAAACAAAATAATTTATAGAAGTAAGGCCTCGTTTAGCGCACCTATCAGATCATGGATTTCTTCCGATTTGAAAGAAATGATAGATGATCTTTTAAGTGAGGAAAACGTAAAAAAAAGAGGGTTATTAAATTACCCATTTGTAAAGGATTTGATAATTAAGGACAGAATGGGACAGGAGGATAATGCTTATCAAATTTACCAACTGATAACATTGGAACTATGGTGCAAAGAATATTTGGACTAATTAAAAAAAACTAATACACGTAAATTGAAACAACTTATCCAAAATTTTAAGACAGGAAAATTATATGTTGATGAAGTTCCTTTGCCTTCAATTTCGGAAGGGATGGTACTTGTGGAAAATCTATATTCATTAATTAGTTCTGGAACAGAGAAGGGAACGGTTAAAGTTGCTAAAGCTAATTTATTGGGCAAGGCCAAACAACGGCCCGACCTCGTAGCTCAGGTTTTACAAAACATTAAGAAAGAAGGGATATCAGCCACAATTAATAAAGTAAAAACCAAACTGGATTCTTTAAAGGCTTTGGGATACAGCACTTCCGGAATTGTTTTGGCTTCCCTGGATACAAATGGCAATTTTCAGCCTGGAGATCGCGTGGCGTGTGCCGGGCAGGATTATGCGTCTCATTCGGAAATTGTAGCTATCCCACAAAACCTTTGTGTTAAAATACCAGATAATGTTTCTCATGAAGAGGCTGCATTTACAACTCTCGGAGCTATAGCCCTTCAGGGAGTAAGACAAGCATCACCGCTTGTTGGAGAAAAAGTTTGTGTAATTGGGTTGGGATTGCTTGGCCAATTAACCGGTCAGATACTAAAGGCAAACGGATGTGACGTCTTTGGAATTGATTTATCGGGAAGCCTGATACAATTGGCCAATGAAATAAGTGTTCACAAAGCATTTCACAGAAATGATACAAATCTTATAAGTAATGCGGAAAATTTTACTAATGGCCTGGGTTTCGATAGTGTTATTATAACAGCGGCAGCCCCAACCAATGATCCTATTGTTCTGGCAACAGAATTATGTAGAAAAAAGGGTAAAATTATTGTTGTAGGCGCTGTGAAAATGGACATTCCAAGAGATCCTTATTTTTATAGAAAGGAACTGGAATTGAAAATTTCCTGTTCTTATGGGCCCGGCCGGTATGATCCTCAATATGAAGAATTAGGTAATGATTATCCTCCTGCTTACGTTAGATGGACTGAACAAAGAAATATGGAGGCTTTTCTTGGAATGATTGCCAAAGGGCTTATTAACGTTAATTCATTAATATCTCATAAGTTCGAAATCGAGCAGGCCGAAGCGGCTTATGATATTGTATTAGGAAAGAATCCTCAACCACACATCGGAATCCTCCTCAGGTATAATCCAAATGACAAAAAGAAGTTAACCACAATTAATATTGATAATCACGCCGTTAGGAATATAAATGTAGGATTTATAGGCGCGGGCAGTTTTGCCCAAAGCTATCTTTTACCATCAGTTAAATCGTTTGGGGCTTCCCTTGATACTGTAGTTACGTCGAAAGGCATTACATCAAAGAATGTTGGTGAAAAATTTGGCTTCAATAACTGTTCGGCTGATATCAGTGATGTAATTCAGAATAGTGAAATAAATACAGTTTTTATAGCAACTCCCCATTCTTCACATGCTTCTTTAGTAATAAAAGCCCTAAATGAAAAAAAGAATGTGTTTGTCGAAAAACCATTAGCCATCTCATATGAAGAGTTACGGGAAATTAAAAATTTGAAGGAAGAATCCGCAAGCTCATTAATGGTTGGTTATAATAGAAGATTTGCTCCTGTTTCCTCTGAAATAAAAAAACTATTTGGAAAGACGGGGGAACCCTACGTTATTCAAATAAGGGTGAATGCAGGATTTATTCCAAAAGAACATTGGACCCAGATACCCGAAATCGGCGCCGGAAGAATTATAGGAGAAATATGCCACTTTATCGACCTAATGCAATTTTTTACAGAATCAGATCCTATAAAAGTATATGCAGATTGCATTTCAGCGCAAAATTCTGTTTTGAAAAATGATGACAATATTGGCATAATCGTAAAGTTTGAAGATGGATCGATTGGTAATCTAACTTACGTTGCCAACGGAGACAAAGGATTACCAAAAGAACATATTGAAGTTTTCAGCGCTGGCAAAACAGGAGTGATTAACGATTTCCGCAGTGGAACATTTTATAGTAATAACAAATCGAAAAATTTAAAACTTCAGGGAAAAGGCCATCAACAGGAAGTTCATGCCTTTTTAAATTCTCTGAATGAAGGAAGACCTTCTCCGATTGACTTCCGGTCAATTTATTTAACTACCCTTACTACCTTCAAAATAATAGATAGCCTCCAAACGGGTTTGCCACAAGAAATAGACATTAATGAATGAGTTGGTTTTAAAATCGCTTTCGGAACTGGAGGCTTTTTGTGAAAAAGATCAATTTAAAGGTTGGGATCCCTATGACGGCCTTAACAGTACTTTTTTTCAATCGCTTCCGGAATTTTTAAAAGGCCGTTTTTCAAGGCTTGCCTGGATACAGTTTTTTAAAAAATCTCCTGTAAATTTTAGAAATATTACAGGAGTAAAAAAAGAATATAATCCCAAAGGGCTTGGCTTATTTTTAGCAGGCTATTGCAATCTTTACCAAATTGAGCAGAAAGAGCAATATCTTGAAAAGATTAATTTCTTTTCAGATCAATTATTACTTCTGCAAAATAAAAATTACTCCGGTGCTTGCTGGGGATATAATTTTGATTGGCAGGCGCGCGCCTTTTTTCAACCGAAAAATACGCCGACCGTTGTGGCATCAGTGTTTGTAGCAAGCGCGTTATTGGATGCTTATGAAATAACAGGAAAAGCCCGTTTTTTAGAGACTGCAAGAAGTACCTGCGATTTTATCTTAAATGATTTGAATAGAACTTATAGTAAACAAACAAATTTTTCTTTTTCTTATTCTCCATTAGATTCAAGTGTAGTTTTCAATGCTTCACTTTTAGGAAGCCGCCTGCTTGCACGCGTATTTAGTTTTACCCGGGAAAATATTTTAATCGAAAATGCGCGGAAATCTGTTGCTTTTTGTTGCGGATACCAGCATAATGATGGTTCCTGGGCGTATGGAACGCTTCCATATCATCATTGGATAGATAATTTTCATACCGGTTACAATCTTGAATGTATTTCTGATTATATAAAATATTCAAACGATAATCAATTTTGTAAACAACTGGATAAAGGGTTTCAATATTATATCGATATTTTTTTTACGAAAGAAGGAATCCCAAAATATTATAGCAATTCAATATATCCAATTGACATTCACTCGCCGGCACAATTTATTATCACACTGGTAAAGCTTAATCAGTTTAACCAACACAAAGAACTGGCTGATAAAGTGATGCAGTGGACGATCAATAATATGCAATCATCAAAAGGATATTTTTATTTTCAAATTAATAAGTTTTTTACATCACGCATACCGTATATCCGGTGGGCGCAATCATGGATGTTTTATGCATTATCTACCTATTTAAAAGCAGACAAATATGCAAATAAACAGGATTAATATTTGTAATGTACCTGTAGATGTGCTAACGATGCAGCAGACTCTTGCATTGGTTGAAAATGCCATCCGCGAAAAGAGGCCCATTCATCATGTAGTAATAAATGCAGTCAAAGTGGTCAATGCGCAAAAGGATCCAAAGCTGATGGATTCTATTGTCAGTTGCGATATCATTAATGCGGACGGCCAGGGTATTATTTGGGCTTCTCAATTATTAAATAAACCCCTTCCGGAACGGGTGGCGGGCATTGATTTAATGGAAAATTTGGTGGAATCAGCAGCCCAAAAAAAATACCGAATATTTTTTTTAGGAGCAAAAGAAGAAATTTTGCAGAAGGTGATTCAAACCTATACTGAAAAATATGGAAACGAAATTATCGCGGGCTATAATAATGGATATTTTAAACCCGAAGAGGAAGAAAAGATTGCCAAAAAAATCGCAGATTCGCACGCCGATATACTTTTTGTAGCAATGGGCTCACCTAAAAAAGAAATATTCTTAAATACTTATAAGGGTTTAATAAAGACACCGTTTATTATGGGAGTGGGCGGAAGTTTTGATGTAGTAGCAGGTTTGGTAAAACGCGCGCCAAAATGGATGCAAAACAATGGACTTGAATGGTTTTACCGCACCCTGCAAGAGCCCAAAAGAATGTGGAAGCGCTATCTGTTTGGAAATACTTTGTTTCTCTATCTCGTTTTGAAAGAAAAGTTTAAAAGAAAAAAGGATTCCAAAGCCGGCCTTAAAAACAAATCTTTCACTTAAAATTCGTTTACTAACGAATATTTTAATCAATTTATAAGAAAAGACGAGTTTATTCGTTACTCTGTTAAGTTGTTTCTTTAATTTTTTTTAGTTTAAATTCAATTATTTTTAATCTTGAACCGGCAGTTTGAACGATATCTCCAGATAACACTTTTATTGCTTGACATTGTAGCGCTAAATGTTGTTTTCTTTGTTTTTCAAATACTATTTACCAACAGGTTTCACTTTCAA
>Ga0070679_100001761_pt1 | contig 19505 bp, 17 predicted proteins | sample KBSC63BmetaG_FD_65652 | JGI IMG/M metagenome (GOLD analysis project Ga0070679, IMG submission 65652) | Corn rhizosphere microbial communities from Kellogg Biological Station, Michigan, USA - KBS C6-3B metaG | ecosystem: Host-associated > Plants > Roots > Rhizosphere | place: USA: Michigan... | reverse complement strand
CGGCTTCTTGCAAAGGCTGTCATCTGTACGAGAACGCGACCCAGACGGTTTTCTCCAAGGGGCCGGTCAGTGCTCGGGTTGTGTTTGTCGGGGAGCAGCCGGGCGATCAGGAGGATCGGCAGGGTCAGCCGTTCGTCGGGCCGGCCGGGAAGCTTCTTGATCGGGCGGTGGCCGAGGCTGGGTTGGATCCTGCTTCGACCTACACGACCAATGCGGTGAAGCACTTCAAGTTCACTTCGGCGGGGGCGGGTAAGCGGCGGATCCATGCGACGCCGGACAGTCATGAGGTCGGCGCCTGCCGGCCGTGGCTGGTCGCGGAGTTCGCGTTGTTGCAGCCCGAGGTCGTCGTCGCGCTCGGCGCGACGGCCGCGAAGGCGCTGTTCGGGCCGTCGTTCCGGGTGACGAAGTCGCGCGGCGTGCTGCTGCCCTGGCCGGCGTCGGCGAAGGACCCGGAGGTGTTCGCCCGCGAGGAGGACGGGACGCCGTCCTCGGCGTTCGCCCTGGCCACGATCCATCCCTCCGCGGTGCTCCGCGCGGACGACCGTGACGCGGCGTACACGGGGCTCGTGAGGGACCTCGGAGTGGCGGCGCGCGCACTCGCCGGCTGAGGCGTCCACAGCGCCCCGACCGCTGTTGATCTTCGTGTCCCGAAAAGGCACAATTGACCCCAAGTCCGTACATAGCGTTACGGCATCGGTGCGAGGCGTAGCCGTCACCCGTTTAGTGCGGCCTCGTTGTGCCACATGTAAGACACAGCGCGGGACTGCGGAGAGGAGGAGCGCCCGGTGCGTCATCGCTTCACCTGGCTGCTGCCTGCCCCGCTCCGAACCGCCGCACCGATGGCCGTCGTGGCCGGGCTGGTGCTCACCTTCGCCACCGGCGCGGGCGCGGCCACGGTCCGCCACTCGGCCACCCCGGCGGCGCACTCCGCGAAGATCCAGGCCGCCGCGCCGACGGGCACGCTCGCGCTGCCGGCCGCCCCGGCCCCCGTCGGGCCGCCGCCGCCGTCGGCGGACAGCTCGTCGTCGGTCGTGACCGACTCGGTCACCTCGGTCCCGCGTCCGCACCACCTCGTCGACGCCACCCTGCTCGTCACCGGACCGCGCACGTTGTCGGCGCGCCAGATCAAGGCGATCCGCCATCTCTCCGGCGTACACCGGGTGCAGACGGTGGCCTCCGGCATGGCGACGGTCGACGGGCACCGCGCATTCGTCCTCGGCGTCAACCCCGCCAGGTTCCGGCCGTGGACCCCCAAGCTCACCGCTGCGTCCCAGCCGTTGTGGCAGAGCATCGCGACCGGCGAGCTGACCGCGTCGTTCGACATGGGCCACGACGCGAAGCTGCCGCTCGGCGCAACGGTTCCCGTGCGCGCGGCGTACGACGCTCCGATCCGGATCGGTGCGTTCGCGTCCGTCGGCATGGCCGGTGTCGACGCGATCGTCAGCGACGTCCGGGCGCAGGAGATCGGGCTGCCCGAGTCGAGCGGTGTACTCGTCAGCGCGCCGCACGCCGACGCCGCGCAGCTGCGTGATGCTGTTCGTCACGTGATGGGCAAGCACGCCCGCGCCTGGCTGCTGCGGCAGATGATCGTCATCCGCGACGCCGGCGAGTTCATGACCCGGCTGCAGATCAACACGATCCTGCGCGCGGCCTGGAGCCGCATCGGCGTTCCCTACGTCTGGGGTGCAACCGGCCCCAACACCTTCGACTGCTCCGGTCTCGTGCAGTGGTCGTTTGCGCACGCCGGCATCCGGATGCCGCGAGTGTCGCAGCAGCAGTTCTTCACCGGCCCGCACGTTCCCTACAGCGCCGCGCGGCCCGGCGACCTGCTGTTCTGGCACTACGACCCGACCGACCCCAACAACGTCGACCACGTCGCGATTTACGCCGGCAACGGCATGATGATCGTCGCGCCGCACACCGGCGACTACGTGAAATACGTCGCCGTGCCGCTGAGCCACCTCGCGGGAGTCGTACGCGTCGACCCGCGCACCGCCGCCCAGGTCGGCTGGTAAGACGCTCGGCTAGTTGTCGGGGTAGGCGGCGTACCAGACCGCTGCCATGTCCTCGTCGGCGTGGCCGGACTCGAGGGTCGCGCGCATCTGCGCCCGCACGCCGGCCGCGACCTGCATCCGCACTCCCGCGACGTCGGCCGCTTCGAGGATGAGCTCGGCGTCCTTGAGCCCACCCCACACCGGAAACGCGGGAGGGAACTCGCGCTTGAGCATCATGCCGCCCTTGACGTGGGCGTAGGACACGTCGAGCGGGCCGCCTTCGATCGTGTCGAGGAAGCGCTTGGGGTCGAGCTCCAGCGCGTCCGCGAGCGCCATCGCCTCCGCCGTCGCTGTCGTCAGCGCCAGCACCCAGCTGTTCATAACGAGCTTGAGCCGCGTCGCCCGGTCTCCCTCGCCGACCCACACCGTGCGCGCCGCGTACGCGTCGAACAACGGTGCGCAACGCCCGCGCAGCTCGTCCGCCCCGGACGCGAGCACCGTCAGCTTGCCGGCCTCCGCCGGCTGCCGGGTGCCGAGCACCGGAGCATCGACGTAGCCCAGCCCGGCTTCCTCCGCGAGCGCCGCCAGCCGGGCCGTGCCGGCGATGCCGACGGTGCTGCTCTGCACCCACACGGCATCGGAGGCGAGCTCGCGCAGAACCTCCGCGGTGACGGTGGCCGCGATCGCGTCGACGTCGGCGAGCATCGTCAGCAGCACGTCCGCGCCACGGGCAGCGTCCGCCGGTGACGACGCGACCTTTACGCCGTCGTCCGTGAGCGGCTGCGCCTTTTCGATCGTCCGGTTCCAGGCGCGGACGTCGAATCCCGCGCCGGCGAGGTGTCGCGCCATCGGCGCGCCCATGATCCCCGTGCCGAGCACCGCCACCGTCGTCACGTCGGTCCTCCTTCCAGGCCGCGCCAGCCCGAACCTCGCCAGCCCCGACCTCGCCAGCACAGCGCGAGCGTCAAGCGCAGCCGGGTCTCCGGGTCGTCGAGTGACGGCCCGAACAGCGCCCGCAGCTGGCCGATCCGGTAGCGCACGGTCTGCGGATGCACGTGCAGCACGCGCGCCACCTCCTGCCGGTCACCCATGGCCCGAAGCCACGCTGCCAGCGTCGTCTCGCACCGTGCTCGCGCGCCTGCAGGCAACTCGTCCAACGGTGAAAGGACCTGCTCGGTCAGCAGGTCGAGCAAACGCGCGTCACTGTGCACGAGCATCGCGTCGTAGTGCTCGTCGACGAACAGCGGGTCGTCGTCGAACAGCCCTTCGCTGCGCAGCCGCACCGCCGTCGCGGTGACACGCAACGTGGCCGGCAGCTGCTCGAGAGCGACGCCGGCGCCGATGACGGCGCCCAGACCGCGCAGCGCAGCGGCGAGCCGCTTGCGTCGTCCCGGCCCGTCGGGGTCGGGGACGATCGCACCGACCAGCTCAGGGCGCCGCACCGGCAGCGCGCGGGTGTCCAGGCGCGCGAAGAACTCATGCGCCTGCTCGACCGCCACGACGACGAGCGCGGCGGTCGTCGGCAACGGCCAGCCGGCGGCCGCTGCCGCGGTGCGCACAGCCGTCAGGTCGGCCCGCTCCGACATCAGCAGCTCGGCCAGCTCGGCCCGGACCCGCTCGCGCTCAGCGGCGGTCGCAAGCTGCTCGTCCACGTAGCCGCGCGCCGACGCACTCGACAGGTCCTCGACGAACACGAACAACGCCTCGGCGAGCAGGGCGATCGACTCGGGCGCCACCCCCCGGCGTACGGCGACCCGGGAGATGTGCCGCCACGCGACCCGCGCTCCGGTGCGGTACGCCGACAGCAGTGACGACAGCGACCGGCCCTCGCGCCACTCGATCCGGCCGAGCTCTTCGAACAGCTCACCCTCACCCGCGGACGGCGCGGCGCCGACCGCCACCGGGTCGTTGCCCGCAGGCAGCTCCCGGTCTGCGAGGCCCACGAGGCGACGCAACGCGGCCTCCGCCGTCTCGGTCACGCCCAGCGGGTCGTCGGCGAGAAAAGAGGCGTAGTCCGGCCACTCCTCGCGGAGCAGGCCGACCACCTCCTCGATGACCTGGGGCAGGTCCTCCACGAGGGTGGGGATGAGGTCCGGCAGCGTGGTCACTGAGGACGTAGTCACCCTGTCTTTGTACCTCGGTGACAAAAAAGCGTCCTGACAATCACCAGACGACGCAGAGAATGCGCAAGATCATCCAACTTGGATCGAATGTGTGGGGTCCGGTCCGAGTGTCGCCTCGCCGCCGTCGGCGGCTACCGAGCTCGCTGCGCTGCGCCGGCTGGAACGAGCCGAGAACTTCCCGGTCGCCCTTCGGGTGCTTCCCCCGGCGCTGCGGGCGGACCTGCGGGCGGTCTACGACGTCGCGCGGTTCATCGACGACGTAGGGGACGACCCGTCCCAGTCGCCCCAGCAGCGGCTGCGCAGGCTGGCGACCGTCGCCGACGACGTCGTCGCGGCGTTCACGGGGTCGGCGCGACTCGAGGTGATGGCGCGGCTGCAGCCGACGATCGCGCGCCGCCGCCTGGTCGCGGACCCGTTCCTCGCGCTGGTCGAGGCGAACCGCCGCGACCAGTTGACCAGCCGCTACGCCTCCTTCGACGAGCTGCGCGACTACTGCCGCCTTTCGGCCGACCCGGTCGGCCGGATCGTGCTCGCGGTCTTCGGCGTCGACGACGCCGAGACGCGGCGGCTGTCCGACCTCGTGTGCACCGCGCTGCAGATTCTCGAGCACTGCCAGGACGTCGCGGAGGACCGGCGCGACCGCGACCGCGTCTACCTGCCGCAGGAGGATCTCGCGAGCTTCGGCGTCGTCGACGCCGACCTGCTCGCGACCGCCGCGGCGCCGGCCGTTCGTCGGCTGATCGCGTTCGAGGTCGACCGCGCCGCCGCCTTGCTCGACGAAGGCGCCGCGATCGTCGAGCGCTTGCACGGCTGGGCCAGGCTCGCCGTCGCCGGCTACGTCGCCGGTGGCCGAGCGACGGTCGACGCGATCCACGACGCGGACTGCGACGTCCTCGCGACGACGCCTCGACCGCGCGGACGGCAGGTAGCGCGGCACCTCCTGGGGCAGTTGCGGAGCCCGCGATGACCGCGACGTTGGACGACGCCTACGTCACCTGCGCCGACATCACGCGCACGCAGGCGCGCAACTTCTCCTACGGCATCCGGTTGCTGCCGCCGGACAAGCGGGCTGCGTTGTGCGCCGTCTACGCGCTCGCGCGGCGCATCGACGACATCGGCGACGGTGACCTGCCGACGGCGCTGAAGCAGTCTGCGTTGCAACGCGTGCGCGCGGAGCTCGCGTCACTCGGTGACTCCGCGGATCCCGTCCTGCTGGCGGTGGACGATGCGGCGCGGCGGTTCCCCGTGCCGCTCGAGGCCTTCGGCGAGCTCCTCGACGGCGTCGAGATGGACGTGGTGGGTGCGCACTTCGCGACGTTCGAGGACTTGGTCCACTACTGCCGCTGTGTCGCCGGTTCGATCGGCCGGCTGTGCCTCGGCGTGTTCGGCGCGAGTGACATGACCGTCGCCCCGGCGTACGCGGACGCCCTAGGAATCGCGTTGCAACAGACGAACATCCTCCGCGACATCCGCGAGGACCTCGGCAACGGCCGCGTCTACCTGCCGCAGGAGGACCTCGACCGGTTCGAGGCCGTGCTGCGACTCGACGACGACGGTCGACTCGTCGACGACGAGGGACGCCTCTCCGCGTTGGTGCGCTGGAGCGCCGACCGCGCACGCGGCTGGTACGACGACGGGCTGCGGCTCGTGCCGTTGCTCGACCGGCTGAGTGCAGCCTGCTGCTCGGCGATGTCCGGCATCTACCGCCGGCTGCTCGACCAGATCGCCGCAGACCCCTCCTCGATCCGTGACCGGCGGCTGTCCCTGTCGGCGTGGGCGAAGACCGGCGTCGCGGTGCGTTCGATGGTGGGGGCCGGAAGATGACCCGCTGCGTCGTGGTCGGCGGGGGCCTTGCCGGCATCACCGCCGCGATCCGGCTCGCCGACGCGGGACGCGACGTGACGCTGCTCGAGGCGAAGCCGCGTCTCGGCGGGCTTACCCACTCCTTCCGTCGGGGCGAGCTCGACGTCGACAACGGCCAGCACGTGTTCCTTCGCTGCTGCACGTCCTACCGCTCGCTGCTCGACCGGCTGGGCACGACCGACATGACGATGTTGCAGGACCGGCTCGACGTGCCGGTCGTGCGCGCGGACGACGGCCGGCGGGCGCGACTGCAACGCAGCGCACTGCCGGCGCCGCTGCACCTTGCGCGCTCGCTCTCCGGCTACTCCGTGATGTCCGGGACGGACCGGCTCCGCGCGGTCCGCGCCGCGCTCGCGATGCGAACGGTCGACCGCGACGACCCGCGCACCGACGACATGTCGTTCGGCGCGTGGCTCGATGCGCACGGCCAGTCGTCGCAGGCTCGAGCCGCGCTGTGGGATCTCGTCGGCGTAGCGACGATGAACGCGCACGCCGACGACGCGTCGCTCGCGCTCGCCGCGACCGTCTTCCAGATCGGACTGCTCACCGAGTCGTCGGCCGCCGATCTGGGCTGGTCGTCGGTTCCGTTGCAACGGCTGCACGGCGACGCCGCCGCGGCCGCGCTGCAACACGCAGGCGCAACGGTGCGCACGTCCGCACGGGCCAAAGCGCTGGTCCGCAACGACGAGCAATGGGGTGTGGTCACCGACGGCGAGACGCTCGACGCGGACGTCGTGGTGGTGGCGACCGACCCGGCTCGCATGGAGCAGCTGCTGCCCGCCGGCGCGGTTGACCTTCCGGACGGATGGTCTGCGCGGCTCGGCGGCGCGCCGATCGTCAACCTGCACCTCGTCTTCGACCGGCAGGTTCTCGACGAACCGTTCGTGGCGGGCGTCGGCTCGCCGGTGCAGTGGGTGTTCGACCGCACCGCCGCCAGCGGCCTGCGTTCCGGTCAATACGTCGCCGTGTCGCTGTCGGCGGCGGGAGACGTCGTCGACCTGCCCGTCGCCGCGCTCCAGGAGGTGTTCGTGCCGGAGGTACGCCGGCTGCTGCCCGCAGCCCGGTCCGCGACGCTGCTCGACTTCTTCGTCAGCCGCGAACGAAGTGCGACGTTCCGCCCCGCCCCCGGGTCCGCGCGTCACCGACCGCAGACAACGACGGTGTACGCCGGGCTGCTCCTCGCCGGCGCGCACTGCGCAACGGGATGGCCGGCGACGATGGAAAGCGCCGTCCGCAGCGGCGAAGCGGCGGCCGCCGCGGCACTCGAGATCAGCAGCCGGCAGGCGGTCGCCGTATGACCATGGCACTTCCCACGACGTTGCTGCGCACGCGGGACGCGGTCGAGCCGGCGTTGCGATCGGCGGTCGCGCGGCTCGACCCGGACAGCAGGCGGCTCGCGAGCTACCACTTCGGCTGGACCGACGCGCAGGGCCGGCCGGCGAGCTCGAGCGGCGGCAAAGCCGTGCGGCCGGCACTCGCCCTGCTGTCCGCGCAGGCGGTCGGCGCCTCGGCACACGTGGGTCTGCCGGGTGCGGTCGCGGTCGAGCTCGTGCACAACTTCTCCTTGCTGCACGACGACTTGATGGACGGCGACGTCGAGCGTCGGCATCGCACCACGGTCTGGGCACTGGAGGGCGCGGCCGCTGCGATCCTCTGCGGCGACGCGCTGCTCGCGGCCGCAAGCCAGGTGCTGCTCGACGTCGGCACTCTCGACGCGGTCGAAGCGTTGCGCTTGCTCACTGCGTCGACACAGCAGCTCATCCGCGGGCAGTACGACGACCTCGCGTTCGAGCGCCGCTGTGACGTCACCGTCGACGAGTGTCTTGCCATGGCGGCCGGCAAGACCGGAGCGTTGCTGTCGTGCGCGGCCGCGATCGGCGCTGTTCTTGCCGGTGCCGACCGCGCCTCGGTGGCGGCGTTGGCGGCGTACGGCGGCGAGCTCGGCCTGGCGTTCCAGCTCGTCGACGACCTGCTCGGCATCTGGGGTGACTCCGGCGTCACCGGCAAGCCGGTCGGATCCGACCTGCGGGCACGCAAGAAGTCGCTCCCGGTCACCTGGGCGACGACCTACGGCGGCGCGGCCGGTCGCGAGCTCAGTGAGTGGCTGACCCGACCGGGGCCGGACACCGACGACGACATCAACCTCGCGGCGGCGCTGGTCGAGGCCGGCGGCGGCCGCGCGTGGGCGAGCGAAGAAGCCGCTCGCCGGCTGGCGCTCGGCGAGGCGGCGCTCGCGGCCGCAGATCTTGACCGCGACTCGCGCGACGAGCTGGTCGCGCTGGGTCGCTTCATCGTGACGAGAGAGAGCTGACGTGACGCTTGCGCCCGACCGTGCCGAGCAACCGGTCGACGACGGGTTGCAGGTCGCCGTCGACGTACGTGCGTCGGCGCGCGCGACTCTCGACGCCGCGGTCACGCACCTTTCGTCGCTCCAGCACGACGAAGGCTGGTGGAAGGGCGAGCTCGAGACCAACGTGACAATGGACGCCGAGGACCTGCTCTTGCGGGAGTTCCTCGGGATCCGCACCGAGCAGGAGACCGCTGAGGCCGCGCGGTGGATCCGCTCGCAGCAACGTGATGACGGCACCTGGGCGAACTTCTACGGCGGACCGGGCGACTTGTCCACGACCGTCGAGGCCTGGGTGGCGCTGCGCCTCGCCGGCGACCCGGCCGATGCGCCGCACATGCAGAAGGCTGCCGCGCAGGTGCTGGAGCGCGGTGGTGTCGAGTCGTCGCGCGTCTTCACACGAGTTTGGCTGGCGCTGTTCGGGCTGTGGTCATGGGACGAGCTGCCCAACCTTCCACCCGAGATGGTCTTCCTGCCGAAGTGGTTCCCGTTCAACGTCTACGACTGGGCCTGCTGGGCGCGTCAGACAGTCGTTCCGTTGACGATCGTCGCCACGTTGCGTCCATGCAGACCGCTGCCGTTCGGCATCGACGAGCTGCGCACGCACGCCGCGCAACCTCCGATGCAACGGCTGCTGTCGTGGGGCGGCGCGTTCCAACGCCTCGACAAGGTGCTCCACGCCTACGGCCGCCACGCACTGGCACCACTGCGCCGACTCGCCATGCGCCGCGGCGTCGAGTGGACCCTCGCCCGCCAGGAGGCGGATGGATCATGGGGCGGCATCCAGCCGCCCTGGGTCTACTCGATCCTTGCGCTGCACCTCATGGGCTACCCGCTCGACTCGCCGGCGGTTGCGGCCGGCATCCGCGGGCTCGACGGCTTCCTCGTCCGCGAGGAGACCGCCGAGGGTGTCCTACGCCGGCTCGAGGCGTGCCAGTCACCGGTCTGGGACACCGGTCTCGCGCTCACGGCTCTTCTCGACGCCGGCGTCGCTGCCGGCGACGACCGCGTCCAGCGCGCGGCGCAGTGGCTGCTCGGCGAGGAGATCCGCGTCCGCGGCGACTGGGCTGTACGCCGCCCGTCGCTGGAACCCGGCGGCTGGGCGTTCGAGTTCGCCAACGACGGCTATCCCGACACCGACGACACCGCCGAGGTCGTGCTCGCACTGCGCCGGGTGACCGACCCGTCAGGCGAGCTCCGCGCAGCTGTCGACCGAGGGGTCCGCTGGGTCACCGGGATGCAGTCACGCGATGGCGGCTGGGGCGCGTTCGATGCGGACAACACCCGCGAGCTCGCCTACAAGCTGCCGTTCTGCGACTTCGGTGCGGTCATCGACCCACCATCGGCCGACGTCACCGCGCACGTGGTCGAGATGCTCGCCCACGCGGGGCTCGCCGACACTGATGCGTGCCGACGCGGCGTCGCCTGGATGCTCGCCGCGCAGGAGCCGGACGGCTCCTGGTTCGGTCGCTGGGGTGCCAACTACGTCTACGGCGTCGGCGCCGTCGTACCCGCGCTCGTGGCGGCCGGGACGGATCCGGGTGACAGCCGTATCCAGCGTGCGGTGCGGTGGCTGCACCGGCACCAGAACGACGACGGCGGTTGGGGCGAGGACCTGCGGTCCTACGACGACCTCGCGTGGGCCGGGCGCGGGACGTCGACGGCGTCGCAGACCGCGTGGGCGCTGATGGCGTTGCTCGCCGCCGACGATCGCGGGCCGGAGGTCGAGCGCGGCATCACGTGGCTGGCGCGCACGCAACGCCAGGACGGCACCTGGGACGAGCCGCAGTTCACCGGCACCGGCTTCCCCGGCGACTTCTACATCAACTACCACCTCTACCGGCTGGTCTTCCCGATCAGCGCGCTCGGCCGTTACCTCGGGGCCGCCGCATGACGATCTGCGTGGCACTGCGCGCGGAGGCGGCCGCCGTACGCCGCGGCACCGCCGCGCCGGTCACGCGGATCGGCATGCGCGCGACCCGCGCGCACCAGGTGCCGTCCGGTGACGGCCCGCTCGCCGTGCTCGGTGTCGCCGGCGGCGTCGCGCCGCACGTGCAGGTGGGTGACGTCGTCGTGGCCAGTGAAGTGCGCGGCGACGGGATCGCCGTCGCGTGTCCAGCGGCTCCGCTGCTGGCCGGAGCTCTACGCCGAGCCGGTCTGACCGTTCACGTCGGGCCGCTGGCGACCCAGGCACGGCTGGCGCGCGGGCAGGGGCTCGCGACGCTCGCCATGAGCGGCGTCCTCGCCGTCGACATGGAGACGGCCGTGGTCGCGGAGAACGCCGGTAGCCGTCCGTTCGTCGCAGTTCGCGTCGTGTCGGACACCGCCGCGCAGCCGCTGACCCGCCCGTCGATCGTCCGCAACGGATATCGCGCGCTGCGGACGCTGTCTCGCGCCGCCACCGTCGTCGAGCAGTGGGTGGCCGCGGCCGGGCCGCGCACCCTTCGGCTTGCTGCGCCGCGGTCGTTCTGCGCGGGCGTCGAGCGGGCGATCGACATCGTCGAGCGCGCGCTCGATCGCTACGGCGCGCCGATCTACGTGCGTCGCCAGATCGTGCACAACGCGCACATCGTCGCTGCCCTGGAACGACGCGGAGCCATCTTCGTCGACGAGCTCGAGCAGGTGCCCGACGGCGCACGGGTCATCTTCGCGGCGCACGGCGTGACACCGGAGGTCCGCGACGACGCCACCGAGCGCGGCTTGTCCGTGATCGACGCGACCTGTCCCCTCGTGGCGAAGGTGCACAACGAAGTACGCCGTTACGCCGCGCGCGACGCCACCGTCTTCCTCATCGGCCACGCCGACCACGAGGAGGTCGTCGGCACGCTCGGTGAGGCGCCCGGGAACGTCGTGGTCGTCGACGACGTTCGAGCAGCACAGCGCGTCAACGCCGCCGACCCCGCCAACGTCGCCTATGTGATGCAGACGACGTTGGCGGTCGACGAGGCGGAGCACATCGCGTCGCGGCTGCGCGAGCGGTTCCCCGCGCTGGTGGGTCCGCGCAGCGACGACATCTGCTACGCGACGAGCAACCGGCAGCGGGCCGTGCGGGACATCGCTGCTGAGTCCGACCTCGTACTCGTCGTCGGGTCGCCGAACTCGTCGAACTCGCTGCGCCTTGTCGAGGTGGCCGAGCGCGCCGGCGCCGCTGCGCACCTCGTCGACGACGCCTCGCAGGTCCGGCTGGAGTGGCTGCACGGCGTCGGACGGGTCGGCATCACCGCTGGCGCGTCCGCGCCGCCGTACCTCGTCGGCGAGCTCGTCGCGGCGCTGTCCGCGCTCGGCCATACCGACGTCCGCGAGATGCGGGCGGTCGAGGAGAACGTCACCTTCACACTGCCCCGGGAAGTGAGCTAGCCCATGGCGATGCCCTTGCGTCAGAACCTGCGCCTCGGCGCCTACCTGTTCAAGCAGAAGCTGCGCGGGCGCGAGAAGTTCCCGCTCGTGATGGAGCTCGAGCCGCTGTTCGCGTGCAACCTCAAGTGCGCGGGCTGCGGCAAGATCCAGCAGCCGCACACCGTTCTCAAGCAGCGCATGCCGGTCGAGCAGGCAGTGGGCGCCGTGGAGGAGTGCGGTGCGCCGATCGTGTCCATCGCCGGCGGCGAGCCGCTGATGCATCCGCAGATCGACGAGCTCGTCCGCGAGCTGCTCGCGCGCAAGAAGATCGTGCTGCTGTGCACCAACGCGGTGCTGATGCCCAAGCACTTGCACCGGTTCACGCCGCACCCGAACTTCGCGTGGATGGTGCACATCGACGGGCTGCGGGAGCGTCACGACGAGTCGGTGTGCAAGGACGGCGTCTTCGACCAGGCGGTCGACGCGATCCGTCAGGCGAAGGCGGCCGGGTTCCGGGTGATGTCCAACACGACCTTCTTCACCACCGACAGTCCGCAGGACGTCATCGACGTGCTCGACTACCTCAACGACGAGCTCGGTGTTGACAACATGCAGATCTCGCCCGGCTACGCCTACGAGAAGGCGCCCGACCAGGAGCACTTCCTCGGAGTCGAGGAGACGCGGGAGCTGTTCCGCAAGGCGTTCGACGACGGGCGTCGGAAGAAGTGGCGGCTCAACCACTCGCCGTTGTTCCTGGACTTCCTGGAGGGCAAGCGCGACTTCGCCTGCACCCCGTGGGGCATCCCGTCATACTCGCTGCTTGGCTGGCAGCAGCCGTGCTACCTCCTGGCGGACGGCTACGCGAAGTCGTGGCAGGAGCTGTTGGCGACGACCGACTGGGACGCGTTCGGTCGCGGCAAGGACCCGCGTTGCGCGAACTGCATGGCGCACTGTGGCTACGAGCCGTCGGCCGTGCTCGCGACGATGGGCTCGCTGCGCGAGTCGCTGCGCGCCGCAGTGTCATGACCCCGTTGCTGCCGGCGATCAGCTCGCCCGAGGATCTTCGCGCAATGTCGGCGGAGCAGCTGGCGCAGCTGGCTGCCGAGATCCGCGAGCACCTCGTCGCTTCGGTGTCGAAGACCGGAGGTCACCTGGGCCCCAACCTCGGTGTCGTCGAGCTGACCCTTGCGCTGCACCGGGTGTTCGAGTCGCCGCGTGACGTGTTGCTGTGGGACACCGGCCATCAGGCCTACGTCCACAAGATGCTGACCGGCCGCGCCGGCCACTTCACGACACTGCGGCAGCCGGGTGGCCTGTCCGGTTACCCCTCGCGCGAGGAGAGCCCGCACGACGTCATCGAGAACTCGCATGCGTCCACCGCTCTCTCCTACGCCGACGGGCTGGCCAAGGCGTTCGCGCTGACGGGTCAGAGCGAACGTGCCGTGGTCGCCGTCGTCGGTGACGGCGCGCTCACCGGTGGCATGTGCTGGGAGGCGTTGAACAACATCGCGGGCGCGGACCGGCCGGTCGTCATCGTTGTCAACGACAATGGCCGCTCCTACGCCCCGACGATCGGCGGCCTCGCCCAGCATCTCGCTGCGCTCCGGCTGCTGCCGGAGTGGGAGACCGCACTGCGTGCCGTGAAGAGGACGGTGCCCCGGACGCCGCTGGTCGGGAGGCAGGCGTACGCCGCACTGCACGGCATGAAACAAGGCATCAAGGACCTGCTCGCGCCGCAGGTGATGTTCGAGGACCTCGGGCTCAAGTACGTCGGCCCGATCGACGGCCATGACCTGACCGCCGTCGAAGCCGCGTTGCGCCGGGCTCGGGGGCACTGCGGGCCGGTTGTCGTGCACTGCGTCACGCAGAAGGGCCGCGGCTATGCGCCCGCGGAGAACGACGCCGCGGACTGCTTCCACGGCGTCGGCGCGATCGATCCCACCACCGGACGCCCGCTCGCGACCGGAGCGGCGCTGCCCTGGACGCAGGTGTTCGCCGACGAGATGGCCACGATCGGTGCCGAACGAGACGACGTGGTGGCGGTGACCGCCGCGATGCTGCGCCCGGTGGGGCTGCACGCGTTCGCGGAAGCTCATCCGGATCGGGTGTTCGATGTCGGCATCGCCGAGCAGCATGCTCTGACCTCGGCCGCGGGCCTGGCCATGGGCGGGCTGCATCCGGTCGTCTGTGTCTACGCGACCTTCCTCAACCGCGCGTTCGACCAGCTGCTGATGGACGTCGCGCTGCATCGGCAGCCGGTCACCGTCGTGCTCGACCGAGCCGGGATCACCGGCGACGACGGACCGTCGCACCACGGCATGTGGGACCTGGCGACGCTCGGCATAGTGCCGGGGATCCGCGTCGCCGCACCGCGCGACGCGGCTCGCCTGCGCGAGCTGCTGCGCGAGGCGGTCGCCGACGAGCGCGGTCCAACCGTCGTACGGTTCCCGAAGGCACAGACCGGGCCTGAGCTGACCGCGGTCGGGCGGATCGGGTCCGCCGACGTCCTTCGCGCGCACGCAGACCCGCAGCTGCTCGTCGTCGCGGTCGGCCCGCTGGCGACGGATGCGCTGGCGGCGGCCGACCTGCTCGCCGCCGAAGGTGTCGCCGTCACGGTCGTCGACCCGCGCTGGCTGCTGCCGGTCGAGCCCGCGTTGGTGCAGCTCGCGGCGGCGTACGACGTCGTCGTCACGGTCGAGGACGGCGTCGTCGACGGCGGCGTCGGTGATGCGCTCGCGCGCGAGCTACGGGCAGCCGGCGCAGCGTCCCGCGTCGTGACGCTCGGGCTGCCGAAGCGGTTCGTGCCGCACGGGCGTCGAACGGAGATCCTCGCCGACGCCGGACTGGACGCGACGGGCATCGCCGCTGCTGCGCTCGCGGCGGTCGAGGCGCCGGTCGATCAGCCGAACCGGCGCGCCAGCGTCCGATAGAGCGACGGTGCGATGCCCCGCACCCGTGGCGCGATGCCGAGCCAACGCGGCACGACGGTGTGCGGGCGATCCTGCTCGACGGCACGGACCACTGCCTCGGCCACGACCTCGGCGGTGACGGGTCGCGGGAAGCGACGCGTGTAGGGCTCACCCCGGCCGTCGAAGAACCCGGTGGCGACGACCGCGGGCGCGACGGTGCACACGCGGACGCCGCTGCCGCGCAGCTCTTCCCGCAGCGGCTCGGCGAACGCCTCGACCGCGGCCTTGGTTGCCGAGTAGACCGACTCGCGAGGCACGAGCGTGCCGGCTGCGATGGACGAGATCAGCACGATGGCGCCGGCACCCTGGTCGAGCATGGGCGTCAGGGCGGCGCGGGTCAGCAGCATCGGTGCGCGCACGTTGATGTCGACCAGGTCGCAGATGCGCTCGGGGGTCATCTGCGCGACCTCGCCGGCGTGCCCGATGCCGGCGTTCGCGACGACGATGTCGAGACGACCGTGACGCTCGAGCGCATGTTTCACCAGGTCATCGGCGTGGGCGGGGTCGCGCACGTCGAGCGGCAGGTAGGAGCCGCCCACTGCCGTCGCGACGTCGGCGAGAGCCGCGTCGTCGAGCCCGGCCGCGACGACCGTGACACCCCGTCGGGCGAGCGCGTGCGCCGTCGCGCGACCGAGCCCGTGCGCCGCACCGGTGAGGACCGCGACCGTTCCCGACAGCTGCACGCGAACAAGTCTCGCAGGGTGGACACAACGACGCGATGTTGAGCCGCTTGGTCGATCGCTGCTGCCGCCATTGGACGGCTGCGCTGGTCACCGGTTCGTCCGACACTTCTGACGCGGGGTCCTAGAACGGAACGTGCCATGCCAACGGTGCCTCGGGATATGGCGTCGATCTCCACGCAACAGCAGGAACCAGTCGTCCTCACACTCAGCGACCCGCTCACGCGGCCGGTCGTGAACCGTCTTCGCAACCTCGTTCGCGGCGTCTCGGGCGGGCGCCCGATCATCGTCGACGTCACCACGACACCGGCGTTCGACTCGGACGGCACTTCCGACCTGCTCAGCCTGCAGGAGGAGGTGGGCGCCCGACGTCTCGTCGTCGTCGGGATGCGTCAAGCGGCGGCGCGCATCCTCGACGTACCGAACCTGCTCGCCGACGACATCGCGCCGCAGCCCACACCCGGACTGATCCTCATCGAAGCGAGACCACAGCGGCCGCTGGCGACCCTGCGCTCGGCACTGCGGGCGGCGGTCGGCAGGCACATCGCAATCGTCATCGTCGACATGACCGCGGTGTTCGAGATCTCCGACGAGATGGTCGAGGTGTTCGAGGCCGCGAGCGTCGCGGCGGCGAACGAAGGGTTTGAGCTGGTGCTTGCGAACGTGACGCCGCGAGTGGCGGCGACGTTGCTGGCGGCAGATCTGGCGCCGAGCACCTACGTCGCGTCCCAGTAGTCGGGCGGCGCAGTAGTCAGGCGACGCTGGGCACCTGCATCGCCACCTCGACGACATCCGCGAACTCGGGACACGCGAAGCCTGTGCCGAGACACACCCAGTTCTGCCAGAAGTGTGCAATACGCGCAACGCGCGCCACTTCCACCAGACCCACCTGTTCGACCACCAGCCGGTCATAGCGTATTCGGGCATGAACAGCAGCCGGATGGTGTTGGAGCGACCGTGACGACGAGCACCCTGACCCCCAACGTCGACATCCGCCGCGCCGCCGAACGGTTCCAGACCCGAATCGACTGGCTGGACTCCAAGCACTCGTTCTCGTTCGGTCACCACTACGACCCGCGCAACACCCACCACGGCGTGCTGCTCGTCAACAACGACGACGTTGTGGCGCCCGGCATGGGATTCGAGACCCACCCGCACCGCGACATGGAGATCGTCACCTGGGTTCTGCGCGGACAGCTCGTCCACCAGGACTCGGAGGGCCACAACGGCGTCATCTATCCGGGGCTCGCGCAGCGGATGAGCGCCGGCACCGGCATCCTGCATTCGGAGAAGAACGACGCCTGGCTTCTCACCGGCGCCGATGAGCACCGCGACCCGGTGCACTTCGTGCAGATGTGGGTGGTGCCCGACGAGCGCGGCATCGACCCTGGCTACGAGCAGCTCGAGATCGGCGACGAGCTGCTGCGGGGCGGTCTCGTTCCGGTCGCGTCCGGGATGGCGAAGGACGACGGCGCGGCCGCGATCCGCATCAAGAACGCCTACGCCGCGCTGCACGCGGCACGCCTCGAACCTCACGGTTCGGTCACACTGCCCGACGCGCCCTACCTTCACCTGTTCGTACCGCGCGGCAGCGTCGAGCTGGAAGGGGCGGGACGGCTCGAAGAGGGCGACGCGGTGCGGCTCACCGGTGTCGGTGGCCAGCGCGTCACGGCGTCCGACGCGGCCGAGATCCTCGTCTGGGAGATGCACGCGGCGCTGAACTGACACGGCCGTCTTGACCGGGGGCGACCTCGGAGCAGACTGGCCGCATGAGCGGTCCGGTGGGCACTGCGGACACAACGGTCGACGGCACGGCCTCCTCCGTCGAGACGGGGGTCGTCGAAGTCACCGACGGCCGTGAGGCCGTCGTCGGGCGGATGCCGGTACGACGAGTGCTGCCGCGACGCAACCGGCGTACGGTCGGCGCCTGGTGCTTCGCCGACCAGATGGGTCCGGAGGAGGTCACCGAGACCGCGGGGCTCGACATCGGTCCGCACCCGCACATCGGGCTGCACACCGTCACCTGGCTGGTCGACGGCGCGGTGCTGCACCGAGACAGCCTCGGATCGGAGCAGGTGATCCGTCCCGGTCAGCTCAACCTGATGACCGCCGGGCACGGCGTCGTGCACGCGGAGGAAGCCGTCGACAGCTATCGCGGCCGGTTGCACGGCGTACAGCTCTGGGTCGCGCAACCGGCGGCGACACGCGAAGGAGCGGCTGCGTTCGAGCACCACGACGAGCTGCCCCGCACGGAGGTCGGCGATGCGACGGCCACCGTCCTGATCGGAGAGCTGAACGGTGTCGCGTCGAAGGCCAGGTCGGACACGCCGCTCGTCGGCGCCGACCTCGAGATCCGCCCGGGCGTGACGACCTGGCCGCTGCGTCGCGACTTCGAGCACGCGCTCGTCGTGCTCACCGGTGCCGTGGCGGTGGGGGAGCACGTCATGCGGCCCGGCCAGCTCGGCTATCTCGGTGCAGGTCGCGCCACTCTGGACCTGTCCGCGCTCGAGACCAGCCGCGCGCTGTTACTGGGCGGCGTTCCGTTCGAGGAGAAGCTCGCCATGTGGTGGAACTTCGTCGCCCGCAGCAAGGAGGAGCTCGCCCAGGCGAGGACGCAGTGGGCGACGTACGACGAGCGGTTCGGTGAGGTGACCACCACCCATCTGCCGCGAATCGCCGCGCCGCCGGCACTGTGACCGCGCCGCGGCTACCCCGGAGGTCCGCGAGCGGCTGGAGTCGATGACAATGCGATAAGCGCAGGGTTGACCGTGTCGCTGCCCGGGCAGAACGGCGCGCGGCGGGAGAATGCAACGAGGCCGCTTGGTATGTATGAGATACCAAGCGGCCTCGTGCGGTCCGGGCGGTCTCGGCCACCGATTGCTCGGCTACCGTCGATCTCCGGTCCATCGCCGTTCGCAACGAACCCCGCTGGCGTGCCGGTTGCCCGACTCGTTCCGCGTCGCCGGGGTCGCCCCCGGCCGGTTCGCCGTCTCGCGGCGACAACGCATTTGTAAACCGTCGCCGACGCCTGCACAAGAGCGTTTCCGAAATCGGTTCGGGCTATTTTTCGGCGTACACAAGATGTCCACACCAAGTGGACCGTTGTCCGGAGTTAGGACGGGTTAGTCCACCGGCTTTCCACCGATGTGTCCACAGCGTGTCCCGGCGCGCCGACTGTTAGCCGAGCGCGGAAGTGGGCACCAACGATCGCGTGTCGAAGGTGGCGGTTCGGTTGTCCGAGGACGAGATCGCCGTGGTCTGCCACTGCATCAACGAGGCGCTGGACGCGTTGTCCGACGGCGACTTCCTGCAGCGCGTGGGCGCCGACCGGGCGCAGGCCCGAGCGTTGCTGGCCCGGTTGGACGCGCGCCGGACGGCGGCCCGGCGGGCCAACGGCTCCGCCGCCACCTAGACCTTGCGCTAGCAGGGGCGGTCGAGCAGCGACGGCGGGGCCGGGTCGACGACGGACAACTGCTCGTTGAGGGTGAGGTCGATGAGGTCCTCGAAGGACACCGACACCTTCTGTACGACGACGTTGGCGCCGAGGTCGAGCACTCCGGCCGCCATCGCGGCGCGCCGGCTCGAGGTGAACACGACGATGTGCGCCTGCGGGCGTGCGGATCGAAGGTTCGGCAGCACCTCGACGCAGGTGCGGTGGCCGAACATCAGGTCGAGCACGATCGAGTCGGCGGCAAGCTGTTGGGCCGCGCCGACGGCCTGGTCGAGGTCGCCGACGGCAGCAACGGCGGCACACCTGCCGTCGTCCTCGAACAACATCGTCAGGAGGTCGCGGATGTCCGGCTCATCGTCGACGACGAGCACACGCCGGGCCATGGGCGCAGCATCCCGCGTCCAGCGTTCTGCCGTCGATGATCGAGACGGGTTCACCCCAGCGGGCTAGTACGTCGATCGCGAGAGAGGACAAGCCGGGCGAATCGACGGTCGGTGCCCCCGGCAGGATTCGAACCTGCGACGCACGGTTTAGGAAACCGACGCTCTATCCCCTGAGCTACGAGGGCGGGGAAGCCCAGGGTACGTGGTCAGGAGTGGTCGCCCCGGGGGATGCAGCCGCTGTTGCGGTGGCCATTTCGCGGTAGCCCAAGCAAGCGGTTTCCTGGAAAAACGCTGTAGAGACGCTGTGCATGTGGCTCGCTGGTGGCCGTGCTGCTGGGTGGTCACTGCGACGGATGCCT
>Ga0070679_100001760_pt1 | contig 19507 bp, 21 predicted proteins | sample KBSC63BmetaG_FD_65652 | JGI IMG/M metagenome (GOLD analysis project Ga0070679, IMG submission 65652) | Corn rhizosphere microbial communities from Kellogg Biological Station, Michigan, USA - KBS C6-3B metaG | ecosystem: Host-associated > Plants > Roots > Rhizosphere | place: USA: Michigan... | reverse complement strand
GGGGAAGCGGTGTGGGGGACGCGGGACTACGAGATCAGAGAGGGGAGGCTCCGGAACAGCTCAGTCGTGTATTTCACCAGGAGCTGAAGAACCCAGGGAAGCGCGAGCAGAAAGACCACGCTCACACCAACCAGCTTTGGCACGAACGCGAGCGTCTGTTCCTGGATCTGTGTCACGGCTTGCAGCACGCTGACTGTGAGGCCGATCAACAGCGCGACGATGAGCATCGGGCCGGCGATGAGCAGCGCGAGCATGATCGCGTTTCGAGCGAGGTCGACGACGAGCGCGTGAGACACTGACAGGAGAGGAGAGAGGGGAACGGCGAGCGGCGAAAGCCAAACCAGAGACCTGCGACCTGCGACCTGTGCCCTACCGGAAGCTTGTTACAAGACTCTGAACTATCAGCGACCAGCCATCGACCAGCACGAACAGCAAGAGCTTGAACGGCAGCGAGATCATCGCTGGCGGGAGCATGAACATGCCCATGCTCATCAGCACCGATGACACCGCGACGTCGATCACGATGAAGGGCAGAAAGAGCGCGAAGCCGATCTGAAACGCGGTACGCAGCTCGCTGATCACGTACGCCGACGTGAGCGTCACGAGCGGCACGTCGTTCACCGTTTCGGGACGCGGGCCGCCGCTGATGCGCACGAACGTCTCGATGTCCTGCCGGCGCGTCTGCTTGAGCATGAACGTGCGGAAGGGCTTCGCCCCGACGTCGAGCATCGTGGCCTGATCCATCTGGCCGTCCATCCACGGCGTGATCGCTGTTCGATTCACCTCATTCAGCGTCGGCGCCATCACGAAACCCGTGAGCAACAACGCCAGACCAGCCACCAACTGCGTCGGCGGTGCGCTCTGCGTACCAAGCGCCTGCCGAAGAAAGTTCAAGACGATGAGTATTCTGGTAAAGCCGGTCATCATGAGCAGCAACATGGGGAGCAGCGTCAGCAACCCCATCATCACGACGATGCCGACGGTGCCACTCAAGTGCAGACCGTCGCCGCCGCCGACGCGAACGTCCATCTGCGGCGCGAGCTTGGAGAGCGGCGCCTCGAGCAGCGACTTGGTCGACGACTTCGTGAGCACCGCGCCGTCCGGCGACTGCGCGACGGCTTTGCTCACGGCGTTGAACCGCGCCTGCTGCGCGGCCGCTTTCTGTGCGGGCGTTTGGTTCTGCTGTTGTGTCTTGGTCTGCGCATGAGCGGGCGCGTGCAAGCACGCCGCCAACACAACAGCGAGGCCAGCTGTCTTCAACGCACCGCGTAAGGCAGAACCGAAGTCGAGCGGTGAGTTCGGTCGTGAGGATCCATCCTTGAAATCCCCGCTTCCCGCTTCCCGCTTCCCGCTTCCCTCAACTTCGGCCTCCTCGAGCTCGAACAAACGGCGAATGCCGCCGTCTCCAACGGAGACCGCGACGAAACGTTCGCCGACGCGAATCACGGCAATGCCTTGCTTGGGACCCAGCGCCAAGCGCTGGACCACCTCCATACGCAGGCGAGAGCCCGACGTCGACGTCGGTGCAAAACGGCGCAACAACTTGAGCGCGACGCCGAGCAACGCCAGGACAAAACCCAGCGTCAGCAGCACGCCCATGATGGAGCCAAACGTCACGAAACGCCCTCGGGCAGCTGCACGTTCGAGATGATGCGCGTGATGCGCACACCGAAATGCTCGCCGAGCACCACGACCTCACCCTCGGCGAAGCGACGGTCGGCGACGTAGAGGTCGATCGGCTCACCCGCGAGCCGCTCGAGCTGCACGACAGAGCCACGGCCCAGGCGCAGAATGTCCTGTACCGTCATCCGCGTGCGACCGAGCTCGATCGACAGCGGAAGCGTGAGGTCCATGAGCATCGCGAGCGGTACTTCCGCGCTGCCCGAAACGCCGGTACCAAGTTCGGCGAGGTCCGGTCGCTGTCCCGCGCCGCCACCCGCAAGCGCGTCGATGTCTGCCTGATTCATGAGTTGTCGTCCATGGATGACGGGAGAGGCTCGGCGCTGAGCGGCTCGAGAACACGCACGGCGAGCTTGCGTCCGACGCGGCCCGCGGTGGTCTTGAACCGCGGCTGACTGCCGACGAGGAGATTCACCTTCGAGTCGATCGGAATCCCGGTCGACAGCATGCTGCCGGCAGTGAGACCGGCGATGTCGCGCATCGAGAGATGGAAGTCGGGGAGACGCGCCGATACTTCGATGCGCGTCTGACGCAGCGCGCCCTCGGCGACGATGCGTTGGCCGGACGGCTCACGGCGCGGCATGTGCGCCATTGCGCGCGAGCCGCCCATGACGAAGAACTTCTCGAGCACCGACAGCGGCAGGCAGATCGAGACGAGGCTCGTCGTGCTCGCGAAGCTCGCGTCGATGTTTGCAACCAGCACCGGCGCTTCGCGCGCCGCCGCTTGAATGATTTCAGGAATCGATTCGAAGCCCGATAATCCCAATTCGAGCTCGACGTGGTCCTCCCAGATCTCCTGCACGAGCGCCATCACTCGCTCGGCGACGACGCGAACGGCGAGACGCTCGATCGGCGTCATGGCGCGATCGAGGATCGTCGGATCGGAGCCGCCGCCGAACAAACGGTCGACGAGGAAGTACGCGAGCTCGCGCCCGATGTCGATCACGCCTTGTTCGCCGACGGCCGCGTCGCCTGCGCGATCTTTCACATCGAGCAGAAACGAGTTGCAGCTCGCGGGAAGCGAGAGGACGTATTCGCCGAACGAGATCTGCTCGACGCTCTGCAAGCGGAGATCGACGACGCCGCGCACGCGACCCATCAACCAGCCCTCGAGCGATTTCACGAGTCGGCCGTACATCGCCTCGAGCGTGCGAAGACGATCGCGCGAAACGCGATGCGGCCGGCGGAAATCGTAGACTTGAACGTCGGGTTGTGCGCGCTGCGCGGACGGACGCTCGGGGATCGACCCCTGCATCATCCGATCGATGTCGACCTGCGACAGCTGCTCGGAAGTCCGAGGCGTACGCGGCGCGGTCATTGAATCACGAACTGCGGGAAGAACACCTTGAGCACGGTGTTCTTCGGAAAGACCGGCAGCACAGCGGCGAGTACTTCCTTCTTGATCGGCTCGCGTTGCGCGGGATCGGTGAGCTCCTCGACCGTCTTCTTGCCAAGCAGCGCGAGGATCCGATCGCGGACCTCGGCTTCGTGATCCTTCATGATCTGCTCAGCACCGGCATCCTTCAGCTCGAAGGCGGCACTCACCATGAGGAAGCGCGTGCCGCCGCTGCCGGCAGGATTGAGCACGAGATTATCGAGTGCGTGCACGACCGCCGACTTCACCTCTTCGACCTTCGGCGGCGGAGCACTGCGATGTTTGGCGAGCACGGGACCAACGCCGAACAGACCAACGCCCGAGCCGGCGATGACGCCAGCCATGGCGAGCATGATCAGATTCCGGCTCCCGGCGGCCTTCGGGGCAGCAGCGTCGCCGGCGGTGGGGACTTGTTCGATGGCTTCAGTCGCCATGGGGAGAGGCGATTGGTGGATGCAGCGGACTTCGGACGACCCCCGGAAAAGCAGAGCCTGTGCCCGCTCACATTCCCCCGCTCCCGTCTGCCGCCGCGATGGCTAAATCACTGTGAATGCGATGCTTGCGCGGCAGCAGTCCGGCCGATTTCCCGCGCGGCAGAAACGTCCGTATCAGACCAGGCGGCAGCTTTTTCCGAGCGGCTCTGGGCGAATCTTGCCGGGGACGGAAAAACGTCTGGCGGGTGACTGGAACTGCGGGAAACGCGGAACGACGGGGACGGAGCCGGCCACACCGTCTTTGGAAATCGCGGAAATCGCGGAATTGCGCGGTTGACTCCTTTCGGAACTGACCGGCGCCCCCGTCTTTCCGGGGTTGAAAAAGAAACGTCCGCGCACGTCCGCCCGTTCCGCCATTTCCGCGATTCCCAAGGACATCGTGACGTCCAAGGCGCTCGCGCATAGAAAAGCGGCGGCGAGTGTTTGGAGAACACTCGACCGCCGTCCTTTCCGGGAGTCCTACACCGCACCGGTTGAGTACTTCTGCTGCTACCGCATCTGCACCCACCTACTACATAAGCAAACACTGCGCCGCGACGACGCCCCTGATTTGACTCTGCGACGACGTCACCGCGCTGGTACTACCGCTTCAAGTCCACCAGGTCCTGCATCAGCTGATCGGTCGTCGAGATCACGCGGCTGTTCGCCTGGAAACCCCGCTGGGCGATGATCATGTTCGTGAACTCCTGCGCCAGATCGACGTTCGACATCTCGAGCGCCCCGGACGCGATGCTCGATACCGAGCCTTCGCCCGCGAAGCCCAGCACCGCGGACCCGGAGTTGGCTGTCGTCGTGTAGGCGTTGTCACCCACACGGTTCAAGCCTTCAGGATTGTTGAAATCCGCAAGCTGAATCTGGCCGAGCACCTGCGTGATCCCGTTCGTGAAGCCGCCGACGATCGTGCCCGTCGCGTCGATGTTGAAGCCCTGCAGCGTGCCGTTCGTGTAGCCGTCCTGATCGCGCATGACGGCCGTCGACGAGCCGGCAAACTGCGACAGGCCATTCAGCCCCGAGCCGAGGTCCAGCTTGATGTCCACGTCGTTCGCGCCGCTGTTCGGCGTGAACGAGATCTCCGGTGGTGCGAATCCACCTGACGTATCGACCGCGCCGTCTGGTCCGAACGTGATCGGATGCGTGCCCGCGACCTCAGTGATGCCCGCGCTCGAGATGTCCATCTGCGATGGATCGATCTTCCAATCCCACGTGTTCGTGCCGGTCTTCCACATGACCATCTTGAGATCGTGCTTCGTGCCGAGCGAGTCGTACACGGTGATTGAGAGATCCTTGAACGAGTTCGCGTTCTGCGGCAGTGCGCGCTGTACCGGATCGAGTGGATCGAGCGTTGCCGCCGTCCCCTGATCGAATACACCCGCGGACGCGTCCACGTTGCCGGAGATGCTGACACTCGACGTCGGCTTGGCCGGGGACGTCGCGAGCACGGGAATCTTCAGATCACCGACCGTGTCGTCGAGCTTGCCGTTGACCGCGCCGCGGCCCTGCACGACGTAGCCGTTGTCGCCCGACACGAGCGAGCCGTCGGCATCCACGAGAAAGTTTCCTGCGCGGGTATAAAACGACTCGTTGCCCTTCTTGAGAACGAAGAACGAGTCGCCCTGAATCGCGAGGTCGGTATTGCGACCGGTCGTCTCGAGGTTGCCCTGCGTGAACATCGTGTCGATCGAGCCGATCTGCGAACCCAGGCCGACTTCCATTGGATTCGTGCCGCCGATGCCGGGTACCGGCCGCGTCGCGCTCTCGACGAGCTGCGCGAAGCCTTCCTTGAAGGTCACGCGGCCGGCCTTGAATGCGACGGTGTTGACGTTCGACACGTTGTTGCCGATGACGTCCATTCGAGTTTGCTGATTGCGAAGCCCCGAGACGGCGGCGGAAAGCGAGCGAAGCATTGGAAACTCCTTGAAATCGAATGAGGGCGGGCATCACACCCGCGCGTGGTCAGTTGAGGATCTGGACGACGCCCGCGTACGGGACGCTCATGCCGCCGATCGTGAGAATGATGCCGTTCTGGCCCGAGCTGATCCCGTCGACCTTGCCGGTCGTGTAGGTCTGCACGGTCACTGCGGTACCGCTGCCGTCCTTGGCGTCCACTGAATACGTGTAGCTGCCGGCGGGAAGTCCTTTCGTCGCCGCTGTGATGTCGATCGATTGCTTGCCCGCGCCCAGCGCGCTCACGGTCTCCGTGCCGACTTCGACGCCCGCGGAATTGAAGATGTGAACCGTTCCCGACGCGGCGGCGCCCGAGAGGCCCACCGTGACCGACGTCTGACCATTCGTGCCACCGACCTGCACCTGATTCCCCTGCGCGACGACGGTATGGCCAATGGTGTTGATCGCCGCGCCGGCCTGCACCGCGCCGAGCAACGATCCCGCGGCCGACTGCTGGCCCGTGAGCGTCGTGTTGATCTCCTGCAGTTGCTCGAGGCTCGAGAACTGCGCGAGCTCCGATGCCATCTGATCGCCCTGCATCGGATTCATCGGATCCTGATTCTGCAGCTGCGCGATGAGCAACTTCAGAAACTCGTCTTTCCCGAGCGGACCGCCCGGCCCCGCGACCTGCGAGGCGATGGACCCGTCCGAGCTGGTGGATGTGACTGGTGGGGTGGGTGTGGGTGTCGTCGACGTCGATGCCGTAATCACTGCCGCTGCCCTCCGCGCTGATCGCGCTGTTGTTGCCGGCGGTCGTCTTGCGACCGTTGCCGGTCCTGCTGGTGCTGCCATGCATTCCCGCGCTCGAAGCGCGAGTGCGTGTTCGTATCAGATGAGCTTTGCGGAGCCGCCGCCGCCTGCGTCGTGGCTGTTCCTGCCACCGCGCGCACGCGCAATGCCTCGAGCTCGATGCCATCCTTCGAGAGCGCACGAACCAACTCGTCCGATCGCGACGTCATCGTCTGCGCCGCGCGCGGGTCCGCTGCGTCGATCGTCGCGTTGAGCGATGATCCACGCATCGCGAGTTGCACTCGATCCGCCGTGCCATTGCCTGCGTCCACCGACATCGTGATCTGCGACAACGGCCGCGGCGGCGCATCCTCGAATGCCGCAATGAGCTTCGCCGCGCGCTCGGCGGGCGTCATGGTCGATGCTGGTGTCACGGCCGGCGTCGCCGACGTATCGGATGCTGTGTCACGAAGGGCGACGGCAGCGGCAATCGCGCTGTAGCCGTGACGCTCGCCGCCTGTTGATCCACTTTCGCCATCGGTAGCATCGCCGCCGAACCGATGCGACGCGCTCTGCGCATCGCCCGCGACGTGGCGGAGTTGCTGCACGCTTTGCGTGGTCTCGCCGTGAGGCGCGCGATTCGCCGGGGTCGCGGCGAACGTCGTCGTCTTCGCGGCCATTCCTGGCGCGTCGACTTTCGCGACCTCCGCAACCTTTGCCAGCGGCGCGACGGCTACCTGCGTCACCTGCGCGACCTGCGCGAGGCGAGCGACGGACACCTGCCCCGGGCCTGACGCGTCAGCCGGCTCGGCGGGGTTGAGCGATGTCGCATCGACTGCGCCTTTCATGGCAGGTCCCGAACCGGGAAGCTCGAGATGCCCTGGATCGCGCGCACCCAGCGTGCGAAGTCCTTCCTCGCCCGCGATCCGTTGCAACGCGGCGTATGCGTCCGCGCCCGCCGATCCGTTGTCGAGCACGAGATCGACCGCGCGTCCTTGTGTGTGTTTCGAGTTCGTCGTCCAAGTAACGACAGGACCGGGTGTCTCGCGTCCTTGCGCGTAGAGCACGTCCTGCCGCGCCTGAGTGCGAAGCGTCTCGCCAACTTGTGCGTCGTGACCCGTCTCGTCGTGCAAGCGCGCCATCACACGAGCGAGCTTCGATTGCAGCTCGGGATCGAGCGCGGCAACCGATTGAATCACCGTCTGCGATGGATCATCAGTCTTTCCATTCGCCGCAGCCGCATCGTGGTTGCTCACCGCGCGGTGCGCGCGCTTCGGTTTCGCCTCTGCGGTTTCGGACTCGTCCTGTCGGTCGAGCTCGGACGTTCCGTCCTTCGGAGTCTTCGGCGGCTCCGGTGCCTTCGGCTGTGCGTTGACGGCGCCGGCCAGCAGGCCGGCGAATTCGTCGGGCGAGCGATCGTGCTCCGAGCGCAGATCGTGCGCGCTCGACTGCTCGGTCACTGCACCAGCGCCGAAGGCGGCGGGAGAGATGCTCATTTATTCTTGCCCTGGAGTTCGAGTTTGCTCAGCTTTGCCGCGCGCTCCGGCGGCAGCTCGGCCATGATCGACGCGGCCTGACGTGGACCGACGTAGCCGAGGATCACGAGGACATCGCCGTCGGCCATGTGCTCGAGAACCTTTGCTGCTTGCTTCGGCTCCATCGCGGTGAAGACCTTGGATAGGCGGCGCTCGGAGGCCGTGTCGCTGTTCTGGGCCGCAGGCGAAGTCGCGGGACCAGACTTCGCTGCAGATGTCGCGGTCTTGGATGCGGCGGCGCCTTTTGATGCTGCCGTGCTAGACGGCGCTTTTGTGCTTCCCGTTCCGGATTTCGCTGCTGTTGCCGCGACCGTCTTCGTCGTCGACGACTCGGGCTTCGCCTTCGTACCTGGCTCCGCCGATGTCGCCTCGGCAGGTTGCGCGGCGGCGCTCGCGGAATCCGGCGTCGCCGCTTTCGCCGCGCTGTCGGCCGGCGTCACGACGGCGGTGTCCGTCTTCGTGGAGTCGGCAGCCGACGCGTCCGCGGCTGCGGCAGCGGGCGGCTTGGTCATCATGACTTTCGCACCGGTCGTTGCGGCGGTCGACGCAACGAATGCGGCGATGAATGCGATTACGGGCTTCATGCGGCGCCGGCTCCGGAATTGTCGTTATCGTCATCGCGACGCGCAAAGCGCGAGAGCGCCAGCTCGTCCATTTGTCGCATCTGCTCGGCATTCTCTTCGGCGCGCCAGTTCGCGAGATGGCGATCGCGCAGGCGGCTCAACACGCGTCGCGCTTGCAGCGCGGCCGTGAGATCGGTGCGCACTTGGCTGACCACCTCCTCCGCCTTCTCCACGCGCGCCTGCGCGTCGACGATGTGGTGATTCAGCTGCTCGATCACGTAGCCGATCGTCTTCAGCTGCCCAACGGTCGGCTCACTCGCGTGTGCGGAGCGAATCGCCTGCGCACCGGTCTGCCGAATGCTCTCGAGAGCCTTCTGCGCGATGCGGGCGTCGTCGGCAGCGCTCACCGCCTCTGCCAACTTCGCGGCGACCTGCTTCTCCTGCTGCTCGCGCAGCTCGAGCACTTGCTGCAGACGGAACTTGAACGCGCTCATCTTACGACCTCCTCGTCGTCTGATCGATCTGTGCAGCGATCGAGACGAGCGCGCGTCTCGATGCATCGAAAGCGGAATCTTCGTCGGGCCGCTGCTGTAAGAACTCCAGGACCTGCGGGCGAAGCCGAAGTGCGGCATCCACGCTGCGGTCGGTGCCCTCGTGGTACGCGCCGACGAGAATCAAATCTTCCTTTTCGCGATACGCGGCTTCGAGCCGCGCGACGTTGTTCGCCGCGGTGCGCTGGTCGAGCTTGATCACGTGATCGCGCACTCGGCTCTTGCTGTCGAGAATGTCGATCGACGGATAGTGGCCGGCGCTGGCGAGCTTCCGGGTCAGCACGATGTGCCCGTCGAGAATCGAGCGGCTCGCGTCGGCGATCGGCTCGTTGAAATCATCGCCGTCGACGAGCACCGTGTAGACACCGGTGATGCTGCCTGTCTTGTCGGTGCCCGCGCGCTCGAGCAATCGCGGCAGCGCCGCGAATACCGACGGCGGATAACCCTTCGTGGTTGGCGGCTCGCCGACGGCGAGTCCGATCTCGCGCCACGCCATCGCAACGCGCGTGACCGAATCGACCATGAGCAGCACTTCCTTGCCTTGGTCGCGGAAATACTCGGCGATGGATGTCGCGACGAGCGCGCCGCGCGCACGAACGAGCGCGGCCTGGTCACCGGTCGCCACGACGATCACGGATCTCGCAAGACCCTCTGGGCCGAGCGAGTTCTCGATGAAGTCGCGAACCTCTCGACCGCGCTCACCGAGCAGGGCGATGACGTTCACATCCGCTTTTGCGCGGCGCGCGATCATGCCGAGCAGCGTCGACTTCCCGACGCCCGAACCCGCGAAGATTCCGACGCGCTGTCCTCTGCCGAGCGTCAGGAATCCATCGATCGCGCGCACGCCAGTCTCGAGCGGCTCGGTGATGATCTGACGCTGCAGCGGATGCGGCGGCTCCGCGGTGAGCGGCATCCGATGTGTGTGATCGATGCGCCCTTTCCCATCTATGGGATGACCGAGTCCGTTCAGGACGCGGCCCAACAATCCCGGACCAACGTCCGCACCGAACGTGCGGCCGAGGGGCGTCACACTGGAGCCTGGATGAAGTCCATCGATGTCGCCGAGCGGCATGAGGAGCACGCCGCGTTCGTGGAAGCCGACGACTTCCGCGAGCACCGACTTTTCTTCGGAGAGGCTCGTGACGCGACAGAGCTCGGAGAGACCGACATCGAGACCCGCTGCCTCGATGACGAGTCCGACGACGCGAGTCACGCGTCCCAGGCGATAAAGGCGCGGCAAGTCGCCGATGCGCGACGCCAGCTGAGCGCTAAGCATCGTTCTGCGCCATGCGGCGGTATGCGCGCTCGAGCGCGGTGTCGACCCGTCCATCGACGATACGATCGCGGCCCTCGATGAGGCAGCCGCCGCGTGAGATGCGCGGATCGGCGACCCAGCTCGCGTCGCGATTGCCCGTGATCGCGCCATCGCCTGCCGCAGGCGCGTTCGCCGTCAGAACCGACAGGTCGAGCGGGTGGACGCGAATGCGCACGCCCTGATCGATCGGAAATTCGGTGAGCGCGCGACGAACGAGATTCGCGACGAGATCCTTCTCGATCGACACCTCGCGCGCAATGATTTGCCGCGCGACGACGACGGCGAGCGCCGCGACGTTTTCCTGGAGAATCGACGGCGCAAGCGCGCTGGCGTCGGTGAGCTCGGCGGCGATGCGGCGCGTCGATGACACGATGTCGTTGACGGTTGCCTGTGCGGCCGCGCGCGCTTTCGCTTCGCCATCGGCGAGACCGCGTGCATAGCCTTCATCGATCAAGCGCGCACGCTCTTCGGCCGTCACTTGAGACGGCAAGGCACGACCTTTCTTGTCGCCGCCCGCGGCCCCAAGCTCGTCGAGCGCCCAGACCGATCCGGGCACCTGAGCCGCCGGCGTCGCGCGAACGGACGCATGACCCGTCGCTTTGAACGACCCTTTCATGCGAGGTCGCCTCCGTCGGACGCATCTCGGCGAAGTTTTTCGCCGCACGCCGGTCGCCGGTCGCCGTTCGCGCTATGCGACCATATCATCGGCGCCTCCTCCGACCACGATCTCGCCGGAATCTTCGAGCTTGCGAATCATCGCGACGATGGCGGTCTGCGCGGATTCGATGTCGCGCTTCCTCGCCGGGCCGAGCATCTCCATCTCTTCCTTGAGGGCGTTCGATGCACGCTGCGACATGCCGCCCATGATCTTGTTCTTGACTTCGTTCGACGCCGACTTGAGCGCGAGCGCAAGCTCCTTGACGTCGACCTCCCGAAGCAGACGCTGCAGCGAGCGGTCGTCGAGACTGACGATGTCCTCGAAGACGAACATGAGGTTGCGGATCTGCTCGCAGAGGCCTGGATCGCGCTCTTCGACGCCGCGCATGATCGCCTTCTCGAGCGATGGCGTGACGAGGTTGAGCACTTCCGCCACCACCGCCGGCCCGCCGGACGTCGTGAGGCCCTGTGCCGGCGCGAGATCCGTCTCGGTGAGAATCGAGCGTTCGATCAGCACGAGCATGTCGGGCGACACTTTTTCCATGCGCGCCATGCGCAACACCACCTCGGCGCCGAAGCTCGGATCGAGCTCCTTGAGCACGTGCGCGGTGTGTTGCGGTTCCAAATGTGCGAGAATGAGCGCGACCGTCTGCGGATGTTCGCCGCGCAGCATGTTGCCGAGCTGCTGCGGATCCGCGTTGCGCAAACGGTGCAGACCTGCCGTTTCGGAGATCTGCGCCTGAATGCGCTTGAGGATGTTGACGGCCTTCTGCGAACCGAACGCGCGCTCGAGAACTTCACGCGCGAACTCGACACCGCCCGCGGCGATCGAATCCGCGGCCAGCATGACTTCGAGCCACTCGGCGAGCACCGCCTCGGTGGCTTCGTTGCTCACGCGGTCCATGCGAGCGATCTCGTAACCGATCTGCTCGACTTCTTCCGGCGCCAGCTTCTGCGTGATCAGCGATGATGACTCGGAGCCGAGCACCATGCAGAGAATCGCCACCTTTTGGGTGCCGCTCAGTTGGTCCAGCTGGTGCGATCGTGCCAGCGTAATCGCCACTGCTTAGGCCTCCTTCAGCCAGGCGCGGACGACACGCGCCGCGACATCGGGTTGCTGCTCGATCGTGGAGTTCACTTTGTCGCGCATCGTGTTCGTCGGCATCACCACTGGAATGAGCGGCGCTGCCGTGAGGTGCTGCTGTGGCTGTTGATGATGGCCACCCGCACCGTCTGAACGCGGCAACGAGAGCACGGTGGTGCCCGGCGCGACCGAACCGGCCGACTTGAGCGACTTGAGGCTGAGCAGCGCGACGAAGAGAATGAGTCCGAGACCAATCACGCCGAGCAGCGGACGCTGCGCGGTTTGAACGACATTGATGAAGTCAGTTTTCGGAGCCTCGGGAGGCGCCACGACGGCGGGCGCGAACGGCACGCTCACGACCGACACGACGTCGCCGCGAGTGCTGTCGGCGCCGACGGCGTTCCGAACGAGCATGGTGATGTTCGCGAGCTCCGCGGGCGTGCGCGGAATCGCTTTGCCTTTCGGCGTTGCAGGCGGTTGGTCGGCAACGAGCACGGCGACCGCGAGGCGCTTTACCGTGCCGGGCGCCGAGACGTAGCTCTCGGTGCTGCGACTGTTCTCGTACGTCGTCGCGGCGTTGTTCTGCGCGGCGCCGCCCTGCGCGCCGGGCGTGATCGTCGCCTTGTTTTCCGACGCAACGACCTGCTTGTCTGGATCAACGGTCGCGGTGAGGCGCTCGAGGCGGTCGAAGCTCATCGACGCCGAGACCTGCACGCGGAAGTTGGTCTGGCCGACCATCTGGCTCACGATCTTCTCGGCCTTGCCGCGGAGATAGTCTTCGATCTCGCGCTGCGTCTGGAGCTGACGGCTCGAGAGCCCGGCGATCGTGGTCTCGAGCGCTTCCGACAGCATGCGGCCGGCATCGTTGACGATCGTAACGTGCTCGCTCGTGAGTCCTTCGACGCTGGACGCGACGAGGTGCGCGATGCCTTTCACGACTTCGGGGTCGGCTTCGCCCTTGAGCTTGAGAACGACGCTTGCCTCCGTCGGACGCTCCTGCGCGCCGAAGCTGTCGGTCTCGTGGAGCACGAGGTGGACCTGCGCCGCGTCGATACCGCGCATCTTGCTGATCGTGCGCTCGAGCTCTCCCTCGAGTGCGCGCCGGTAGTTCACGCGTTGCGTGAAGTCCGTCATTCCCCACGACGGCTGATCGAAGAGCTCGAGGCCTGGGCGGCCGGCGGTCGGCATGCCGTTCTTCGCCAACGCGACGCGGGCCTTCGCGAGATCGGACTCGGCGACCATGATATCGGAGCCGCCTCGTTCGAGTTTGAACTTGACGCCCGCCTGATCGAGCTTGTCGGTGATCTGGCTGACGTTCTCGAGCGGCACGCCGGGAAACGCGGGCACCCACGTCGGCGTGCCGGCCCATTGCGCCACGGCGAAGATGAGCGCCGCCGCGGCAATGCCGACGACGACAATCATCGCGCGTTTGGCGCCGCCGATTCGGTCGAGCAGGGAAGTGACTGGATCAGACATGCGGGAAGCGGGAAGCGGGAAGAGGGTTTGGCGGCGCTGTGAAGGATTCGTCATCCCGAGCAACGCGAGGGATCTGCACTTCCCTCTGTTAGGACATGCTCATGACTGTCTTGTAGGCGTCGGTCAACTTGTTCCGCAGCTCGACCAGCATCTCGAGCGAGATCGACGCTTCTTCCGCCGCGGCCATTACTTGATGCAACTCCACCGGCTCGCCGTTTACGAACCGCTGGATGTAGTCCTGCGACGTCTCCTGTGACGTCGACACCTCGCCGAGCGCGCGCTTGAGCGTGTCGCTGAACGATGGGCCGTCGGGCACTTGCTGCATGAGCTTCTGCAGCCCGCCCTCGCCGGCGATGTCGAGGCCGATGCGTCGAGGGCCAACACCCTGACCTGGGCCGCCGAAGCCGCCAATCGGAGCCGTCATCTCAGATCTTCACGTCGAGGCGTCCGCCGCGGTTCGCGGGGATCTGCGACGTTTTCATGTCCTGTAGCGCGCGCCCGTAGGTGAGCGGGCCCATTGCGCCGGCCTTGGCGAAGAACGCGCGCTCTTCGCCGGACAGCACGCTCCACAGCGCGGGATCGGTGCCTGGCGGCGGATCGACCGGAACGCCCTGCGGTCCCTTCGTGTTCGCTGGCGCTTGTGTCGCCGGCTGCGCCGGTTGCTGGACCGTTTGTGTCTGCGGCTTCTGCGGCGCCGTACGCGTGTTGTCGCGAACGGGGAACTGCGTTCCTGGCCGCTGAATGTTCTGTCCGCCGATTCCACTAATGCTCATATATCTATTCTCACCATCAAAAGGTCGCAGCTCGTAGTTCGCGGTCGTCCGTCGCCCGTCACCCGTCGCCGGCCGTGCTAGATATCAATCGCCTTGTGCAGCATCGCCCTCGCGACCTGAAACACCGTCGCGTTGGCCTCGTAGATCCGGCGAGCGTTCATCAGATCGATCATCTCGTCGGTGATGTTCACGTTCGGCATTTTCACATAGCCGTTCTGGTCCGCGTCGGGGCTGCCGGGGTTGTAGACCATCGCCCCCTGCGACTTGTCGACGCCGATGCCGGCGACGCGAACGCCGCCGACGTCGTTGGTCATCTCGATGGGCGTCGAGCCAACGGCAATCGGCGGCAGCTGAACTGCACCGGGTGCCGGTGTCGCTCCGGGCGCGACAACCGCGCCCTGAGCTCCCATCGTGACCGTCGTTGGAGTGCTCGCCGTCATGCTCGTCATCGCATCCGGCACGACCGCTTCGAGCGACACCGTTCGGCGCTGATACGGCCCGCCTTCCGGCGTCTTTGTCGTCTCCGCGTTCGCGAGATTCTGCGCGACGACGTCCATGCGAACGCGCTGGCCCGTCATGCCGCTCGCCGCGATCGCCAGCGCGCTGAACATCGCGTGCGGCGGCTCGGGCCGTTGCGGCGGCCCGGGCGGAAGCGGCGTGGGAATGATCGGCGGGATCGTCATCGGTCAGCGCGCCTCGGTTTCTCTACTTGTCCTTGATGCTCGTGCGAAGCTGCGCGTACGTCTTCTCGAGCAGCTTTTCGGTCGCGTCGTAGCGCACTTGCTCATCGGCCAGCGACGTCATCTCCGCCTCGAGATTCACTTCGCTGCCCTGAATGGGCTTGCCGGTCGACGGATCGAGCGGCAGCGCGAAGCCGTTCTGGCCATTCACCGACGCCTGTGCGACCCGCCCGGCGATGGCGCGCGTTCGCTGCGCGCTCAGGTCGAGCGCATCCTTCAGATCATTCGCATTCGTGGCGCGGCCGAGGATGCCGAGGAGCATGGGTAGGCCCTGGGTGCGGTGAGAGTCGAACAGCCGACGTATCGCGACCGTGCAAAAGCAGGGCGTGGACCAAGCTCGACCAGAGGCCGATTGGCCTTGTTCAAATTCTCATAAACAGGTGTGAGACAACACGTTGTGTGTCGCGCGCCGGCCGGATTTCTGTGATCGACGGCCTTGCTGGCCACTCGGCAAAAACATCCAATCCGGAAAAAGCTGCCGAGCGAGCGGTGGGGCAAAATTGTCGTTCGCTCTGCTCGAGCATCAACGGTGAGATACTGAAATGAACGGAGTGAACGGAGCACTAACGGCACGACGGGGGAGACCTCAAAGAAAAAAGGCCTCATTCAAGAAGGCCTTTCTCGATTCCCGTTGGGATCCGTTCCTTCCGTTACAGTCCGTATCTAATCGTTGATCCTTGACCGGCGGCGCCTAGGCCGCGCCGGCTTCATCGTGCCGCCCAGAGTTCAACTTGTTGCGCAGCGTTCTCACGCTGATGCCCAGGAGCTCGGACGCCTTCGTGCGATTACCGCTCGATACCTCGAGCGCGCGCTCGATCAGCTTCGCTTCCGCTTCGTTCACGTTGAGCGACGTCAGCACGACCGCGCCGTCTGGGATCGAGCGCGCGGCAGCGATCGCGCCCGCCGGCGTCGTCAGCGCACCGAATGACGCCAATTCACTCGAGCCGATACGCGCGGGAGTCGGCCCACTCCAGGCGCCGCTCAAACCAAATCGTTGACCATCGAATGCGTGCTCGGGAATGATCGAATCGCCAGTGAGAATCACGGCTCGCTCGACGGCGTGCTGCAACTCGCGGACGTTGCCCGGCCATTCATAACTCTGGAGAAGGCCGATGGCCTGTGGCGTTATGCCCGAGATCTCCTTGCCGATCTCCTGGGCGTAGTGCGTCGCGAATCGGTACGCGAGGAGCGGAATGTCGTCCTTGCGCTCGCGCAGGGGCGGGAGGCGGACTGGGATGACGCTCAATCTATAGTATAGGTCTTGCCGGAACTGTCCCGCTGCCGAGTATGTGGCGAGGTCGCGGTTCGTCGTCGCGACGATGCGGACATCGACTTTGATTGCCGCTGAGCCGCCGACGCGCTCGAACTCCTGTTCCTGCAACACGCGCAGCAACTTCGCCTGGAGATCGAGCCGCATTTCCGAGATTTCGTCGAGCAGGAGCGTGCCGCCGTGCGCTCGCTCGAACGCGCCTTCGACGCGCTTGATCGCGCCGGTGAACGCGCCCTTCTCGTGTCCGAACAGCGCACTCTCCACGAGACCTTCCGGAAGAGCGGCGCAATTGAGCTTGATGAATGGTCCGTCACGCCTCTCGCTCTGCGCGTGAATCGTGCGTGCGAACAGCTCTTTGCCAGTTCCGGATTCGCCCTCGAGCAGCACCGTCGCGCGCGTCGGCGCGGCGGTCGCCACCGTCTGGAGCACACGGCGAATCGACGCACTATCGCCGATGATCTGCCGCTCATTTCGAAACTCCATCACTTCACGCCGGAGCCGCTCGTTCTCTCGGCGAAGCCGGACGACCTCGAGCGCCTGACTGACCGCGAGCTCCAACTGCTCCGGCCGTACGGGTTTCGTGATGTAGTCGATCGCGCCCGCTTTGATCGCCGCGACTGCATGCTCGATGCTGCCGTATCCGGTCAGCATGATGAGCGGCGTCTCGTAGCCTTCCTGACGCAGCAGCGCGAGGAACTCGAGACCCGTCAGGCCCGGCATGCGGTAATCCGAGATGATCAGATCGATCGCCCCGGCCTGCAATGCCTGCAATGCCTGCGGAACGTTATGAGCCGATACTGTCTGATGACCGGCTCGTTCGAGCGTATCCTGGAGGATCAGCCCGATCGCCGGCTCGTCATCGAGACAGAGAATCGTTGCCATAGAATGGTTTAAGTCATCCGCTCAACTTCCAACAACGCCGAGACGATACTGGGAACAGACGCGTGGGCTTGGTGAGGGGCAACTTTTGCCTAGCAACCGAGGGAAGGGGGAAGAGGGAAGCGGGAAGAGGGGGGAAGAGATATGTGGGATGAGGGAACGTCGTTACAAAGTCTGACGCGCTCCGTCCGATCATTTGAACTACTCAGCCTCTGAATTCCGTCGTCGCTCATCCCCCAAATCCCTTCCCCCCGCTTCCCCCTTCCCGCTTCCCTCTTCCCTCAATGCGGATTACCAACAGCATCATCACCCAAGCGCAATTCGAGGGGCTCTCGGCCGCCATGGCCGCGCTCGAGAAAGCGCAGTCGCAGGTGACGAGCGGAAAGCGGGTACAGGTGGCGTCGGACGATCCGACCGCCGCGATGCGCGTCATGAACACCGACAGCTCGCTCGCCGCGCTCGATCAGTACCGCAGCAACGTCCAGCTGGCATCGAGTCGCCTCAACATTGAAGACAGCTCGCTCCAGCAGATCGGCGACCTCGTGACCCGCGCGAAAGAGCTCGCGGTCGCCCAGGTGGGTGGAACCGCCGACGCCTCGACTCGCGCGACCGCGAACGCTGAGGTGCAACAGCTCTTCACGCAGCTGATTTCCATCGGAAATACGCAGTTCGGCAATGAGTTCATCTTCGGCGGCGCGCAGTCGCAGACCGTTCCATTCACGCAGAGCGGCAGCGGCGCGACGCTCAGCTATACATCCACGAATCCGACCGGCTCGCGACAGATGGCGATCGGCGATGGTCAGACGATCACCGCATCGCTCGACGGCAGCCAACTTCTTCTGAACTCCGGTGTGCTGGACGCGGTGAAGGCACTCTCCGCCGCGCTCGATCCCGCGTCGACCACGTACGGTCAGGCGGGAATCTCCGCGGCGATGAACCAGCTGGACTCCGCGTTCAACAATGTCCAGGCCCTCGTCGGCGACGTCGGCGCGCGCGGCAAGCAGCTCGACACCACCGACCAGAATCTCGTCGCCTACAAATCGAACCTCACGACGTTCAAGTCCGATCTCCAGGACATCGACGTCGAACAAGCCGTGACTGAGCTGACGAACCGTCAAATGGCCTACCAGGCCGCGATGCTCGCCACATCCAAGGTCATGGGTCTCACGCTTACCGATTATCTGACATGACCCAGTTGAAACTGGTCGACGCAGAACCGGACGTGCACACGGTTTCGTCTGACCTGCTTGGCGAGCTGACAATTCGTTCGAACGAGTCGATGTACTTCGCGAGTGGACTGCTGGGTTTTCCCGAGTGCCGGCGCTTCGCTCTCGTGCGTGCGGAGCACGATGGGCTCTTCTGGTTGCAGTCGATGGAATATTCGGCGCTCGTGTTCCTGCTCGTCGATCCGTTCATCGCGGTGCCCGGATACTCGATCGACGTCGCGCCAACGCAGCTCGCTGATCTCGGCGCGTATCGTCCCGCCGACATCGCGCTGCTTTCCGTGGTGACGCTGCCCGGCCGCGGGGGCGAATCGGCGACGGCGAATCTGCAAGGTCCCATCGCAATCAACTTCGCGACAAACTCGGCCAAGCAGCTCGTGCTGAGCGAGACGGACTTCGGTGTGCGAGTGCCGATCGATCTCAAGCAATTGACGAGCTGATAGCCCGTCATCCCGAGCGCAGCGAGGGATCTGCACTTCGAACTGCTTCGATACGGGTACTAACGGCTTTGAACGACACGGGCATTAACTGAACCCCGTGTCGTTTTTTTCTTTCTCGTGTCCAGTTAGTTGCCCGTTTCCTCGGTTAGTGCCCGTATCAAAGCAGTTGCAGCCCCGAATAAACGATCGTACTAAAGTCGATCGTACGGTCGCCGATACTGAACTGTGACGGCAAATCTGCCGTCGCCGGAGCACGGATGCTCCGACAACAGTTCACGGAGGAACACCACAATGCGTATCAACACGAACGTCAGCGCGATCCAGGCCTACACCAACCTCGGACGCGTGCAGAACGCGTTGCAAGACTCGATGGCCAAGCTGTCCTCGGGCCTTCGGATCACCAAGGCGTCTGACGACGCGGCCGGTCTCGGTATCGCGAACAATCTGCGTGGCGCCACGCGCGCGCTGAGCCAGGCGTCGAAAAACGGCGAGCAGGCGGGCGCGCTGTTGAACGTTGCGGAAGGCGGCACGTCAGCGGTCGAAAGCATTCTCGAGCGCATGAAGGAGCTCGCGGCGCAGTCGGCGTCGTCCAACTCTGGTGATCGCGCGCAGCTGCAGGCGGAGTTCAACACGCTGCGCACGGAAATTCAGCGTATCACCCAGACGACCCAGTATCAGGGCAACAACCTGATCGACGGCACGATGGGCAACCAGCTCGACACGGCGGTCGCCAACTCGTCGGTGATGGGCGACGCGGCTGCGCAGGCGAGCACGGTGAA
>Ga0070679_100001759_pt1 | contig 19513 bp, 46 predicted proteins | sample KBSC63BmetaG_FD_65652 | JGI IMG/M metagenome (GOLD analysis project Ga0070679, IMG submission 65652) | Corn rhizosphere microbial communities from Kellogg Biological Station, Michigan, USA - KBS C6-3B metaG | ecosystem: Host-associated > Plants > Roots > Rhizosphere | place: USA: Michigan... | reverse complement strand
TTCGAAAACGCATTCGCCAACAAGACCGACATGGACCCGAAGAAGGTTCAGGCCGCGATTGATGCGGCGGATGCCATCCTTGGCAGCAAAGCGCAAAAACGCGCTGGTGTCGTCAAATATGTGCAGCAGGTGCGCGATCTGATGCGCCGGCCTGGTGGTAACAATGCGCCAGAAAGCGACCCCGAGATGTTCCACGGCGTCCAACAGGCAATCAATGATATCCTGAATCCGGTCGCCCAAAACACCGATGCCGACAAACAGGCCGCCGCCGCGAGTTTGATGAAGCTGAAGCCACTCGTGCAATCCGCCATCGAAAGTGGTGCGCCCGGCTTCAAAGTCGCGAACGATACGCATGCCGCCATGATGAAGCCTGTCGACGCTCAAAAGTTTCTCGAAAGTCTGAACCTGACCAACGCAACCGGAGATGTCCGCCTTCAGGCCGTCGATAGCGCGATCAAGAACATCCGGAAACAACAACAACTCCCTGGCGTTCCGAAGGCGAAATGGGTAAGCGACGACCAGATGAACCAACTGATCGCGCTGCGCAACGCGCTTCGGATGGAAGCCTCGCGCGGAACCGGCAAGCCGATCAACTCGACGACGTTTCAAAACCTCGCGACGAATTCCGCGGTCGGCAAAATAGCGGGGAGTCCGCTTTCCAGCATCATTCTCAGTCAGACGGCGGCGCCAGGAATTGGTGGCGCGTTGGCGGGAAAGGCGATGGAATCCTTCACGGCCGGGCAACTCGCGCGCTCTGAAGGACTTGTCCGTGACGCCCTCGTCGAACGCCTGCTCAACATCGAGGGCAAGGGCGTGGCAACGCTCGCGGGGAAGAAGGCGGCTGGACCTCGTGCGCCGGGTGCTCCATGGAACCCGTTAAGCGCGGCGCCTCCGGCTGCTGATATGGGCTCGGCTCCTGGCGCACCCTGGAACGCGCCGCCCTGAAGTAAGCTGGAAGAGACGCCAGTATCCATGCCAGAGCGGCGCACGCCGCGAGGTCGAGAACAATCAGAAGCCAGCGGATACCCGCTGCGTGGGGCTCCTGGTCCTGAAGGGTCACCACGATCAAGGGCGCGAAGAAGATAGGTAGCAACGCCAGCCGCCCGAGCCACGTTCCACGCCACCACAGCCGAACCATGATGACGAGCGTGTGGAATTGCATGCGCCCTCCGCCCCGGGCACCCAGCCCGTCCGGCAGCCTACCATATTCCGAACGGATAGGCGAAGAGCATCCGGTGAAACCACGCCGCCCCCACGAACGCGCCGCAGGCGAAGCCGAACACCACGTTCAGGGTGGCCAGGATTACATGCCGGTCAACTCTGTATTTCGTGAGGGATTTCATGGATTTCTCCTGTCCTGCCCGCAATTTGAAGTAATCGGCGGCTGGAATCAACAGTGAACCGACACCTTGTCCCCATCCAACACCCTGGCCCCTCGCGGGGTCAGCCCCCACAGAGGCAGCCTCCATGGACCAAACGACGATGACACGGCCGCGTTCGCATGGCGACTGATGACGATGGGTGGGACGGCACTGAACGCCGCGCGTCAGAGCATTTGCGCGAGGTCGCTGAAAGTCACATCAACCTGTTTTCGATCGACGTGCTTGATTACAACTGGCGCATGCCTCGCCAGGGTCAACGCCGCCCGGGCGACACGTTGCGCGAGGTCGAGGAACGCATGGCAGCGAACAAGGCGCGTCGTGCCCGGCTCGAACGCGTGGCCGGCGCGCTCCTGCTTTCCTTCATCACCGTCGTCATGACGGCAACGGTCGCGGGCATCTGGCCCTCGGTCGTGGGCTGGATAGGAGGGCACCATTGATGGCGATGGAATGCCTGAAGGCGGCCGTCCGCTGGCGGATCGCCTGGTTCTACGCGGCCCTCGCGGTGCCGTTGGGCGTGCTTATAGGCGTGGGCTACGTCGCCCCGCTGATCAACGGGCCACCCGTCACGGTCATAGTGTCAGCGCCGATCGACGAACCGGTCTATCCCGGCGGTTTGCTTCGTTTCAAAATACAATCGAAAGCGCGCGATCGACAAAACTGCACCGGATATATCTCTCGGGAATTCGCCAAGGAAATCATGGTGGATGGCAAACTGACCTGGGACAAACTTCGTCTTCCAATGGTTCCCCCGCCAATGGGAGAAGCAGGGGTGGAGGAGTATGTGGTATCGGTGCCGATCCCCTTGGAACTGACCGTTGGGAAGTGGCGGTATCGGGCCAGTACCGTGTTTGACTGCGGGGTGTTTGGGGGCGGCATTCGGTACTACGTTACGACGCCCGTGTTCTTCACGCTGGCGCCAAAGGGATGAGCGCGGTTCTTCTTATTTACGGCGGCGCGATCTTACTCGGCCTGGTCGTGTTCTGGGTGGTGGTCCGGCGGTGATCGACCCGCTGTCCGCGCTTCGGGACCGCGTTGAACTACTGGAAGAAGAATTCAAGCAATTCCGTGACAGCTTTAAGCCGAACCCGATCCGCTTCTTCACGTCGCTGTATCTGTCCAGAACGGAGGCGATCGTGGCCGACGCTCTTTCGAACGGTGCGGTCTGGTCCACCGAACGTCTCCTGGCGCGACTTGATACGTTCATGCCACAAAAACGCGAAGAGAGTCACAGCGAGGAGTTTTTGCGGATTGTGATCCATCGCATCCGGAAGAAATTCAAGACATTGGAACCGCCGCTCGTTATTTCGAATATCTATGGTCTCGGCTACCAACTTTCGCCGGAAAGCATCCGGCTTCTCGCTGCCCGGCGGATTTCGTGAAAGGAACAGAATGACCGAGACTTTGATCCGAACCGCCGCGCAACAAGTCCTCAACCACAACCACGAGAACAATCCATCATGAAACATCTCTCCTGTCTCGTCATGCTATCCCTCCTGGCTGCCTGCAACGCGCAACAGACCGATGCCGTCAATCGCGCGGTCGTGGCAGGCCAGCAGTTCTGTGCCGTCGCCACGGCCACGGCACCGCTCGTGGTGGCTCTGGCCGATACCGCCGGGGCTCCTGTGACCGTGACCGGTAAATCATCCGCGATCGTGGCGGCGACATGCGCGCTGGTTGGCGGTATTCCTGTCGTTCCTCCGCCGAATCCGGGTGCTGCTCCGGTCGTGGCGGTGCCCGTCAAGGCATGAATGAGCACCCCACCTTCGCCGCCGAGATCGCCCGCGTCATTCGTCAGTTTCCCGCCACGCCGGCCAGCGTGAAGGCCGAGGCGTTGCGGGAGGCGGCGGAACGTGTGTCGCCGGATCGTAACTTGCCTACCGCCCCGAGGCGCACCACATCCAGCGCATGATCGACCGCATCACACGCGCGTTCTGGCGGCACGTCGACCGCCGGCTTGATGCACTGCAACAGGAGATATGCAAAATGTCCGAGTCCCTTTCCCAGAAACTCGATGACGTATCTGCCGCGATCGAGGCCGATGTCGCGGCCGTGAGCGCCGAAGTCGCTCAGTTGCTCGCGGGTATGCAGCCCGGCTCAACCGTCACCCAGGCGCAGATCGACCGATTGACGGCGATCGACACGGCGCTGAAGGCGATTCCGCCGGCGCCATCCGCCTGAACCTGGGCACACGCACCACGAATGAGGCTGCCGGGGGAAACCCTGGCGGCCTTTTTTGTTGGGCTCCGGTCGGGGCATTTGCAACCCCTGTTCAGCCTCGTGACTTACCCTCGCTGCGTTGGGCAGTATCCGTCATAAGCCTTGCGCCTAGCACCGGATCAAAGTTCTGTTTGTCAGGCCCGGTCTCTCCCGACTGTCACGTCGTCTCTCGGTGGGACGTTCCCGGCCGGCGGGTCCGGCAACCATCCGGCGCGAGGCCGGATTGTCCGTTTGGTTATGGCCTGGAAGGCAGGCCGGATTCGGTCCTGACATCGGCGGCGAGCCCCGTGAGGAAGTGGGCTGCGGCGAGACCCGAAACGCTCGATGAACCGCCTGGATAAAATCGCCGGACGACGTCTTCTTGCTGGCAGAGACCAGCGACGGTTGCCGCAACTTCAAGAAGCAATCTGCGTTCATTGTCGGTCATGCTGATTGTCCGTTTGGTTACAGCGTGCTTGGGTGTGGGCGCAGGGGCTGTCGTTGCAAAACCCGACGGTAGACACCGTAGCGAGACCACTTGTCATAATTATCTCGATCACCATTGCACCCCGCGCAAGTGATCACGATGTTTTCGATGCTACGACTCCCGCCGCGAGATATCGGCATGACATGCTCCAGAGTAGGGTAGTCACGTCGCCTCCCGTTTGCCGCCATACGCTTCCCGCAAATCGCGCAGCGGTGATTTTGCGCCTCGCACAGACGCTCCTTGGTTTCCAGGGTTAGCCATTCGTGTGCGGGCATTTCAAAGTTCCGTTTGGGATCAATCAGCCAAGCAGGTCGGAACCGGTCGCCATTGGCGCTCGCCGGTCACCCGCTCGTAAAGTTGCTCAAGGCGAAGATCGGCGTCGCCTCCGCCCTTGGGTCGGAACCATCGAAGGCGCGGCGTGGCGATCCACATCGCTTCTTCAAGGCGGAACGCTTCCATGTCGATCGCCATTCGATTCATCCGTTTAGTAAGAGACGCCCGAGGCATCGACTTCGACCTCGTAGCATTTGAACCCGGCCTTCTCCATGGACTTCCAAAGAGTGGCTATCAGCCCATAGCTCGTGTTGCCATAGTCCAGATCGGGGAAGAACGCAGGAATTAGCCAGGTGCTAATCGCCGCGCTGATCGCATGGCCTTTGGAAATGCTGGTCTGCGTCTTTTCAAACACTTTCCCATCGGGCCAGACGATGAACCAAATCTTTGCGGTCTGCTTCGCCATCATCCGCCTCGTCCGGTTGGTTTTGCGTGTCGTTCGTATTCCGTCCTTGACCATATAAGGCAACGCCCGTATGGTGTCAATTAACAAATACACCGAGGATAGTTTTGCGAGTCTACCTCTCCAATATCCGGCCTCACTGGCCGATCGAGCGGCAAGAGGCCGCGCTGGACAAGGTGCTGCCCGGTTGGCGGCGCGGATCAGTCTACCGCGATGAGTTGCCTCCACGGAAGCGCAAGGCGCATGGGCCTGATGATCTCACGAGCCGCGCGACGCTACTGCGGCCGTCCAGCCGACGCGGTGCGGATGAGGTCTACGTGGCGACCCCCGCCGTGCTGGCCTGGACGCTATCCGATTTCCTGGCGGTTCTGGGCGGCTTGAGCGCCAAGAGCATGACCTTGACCATGCTGGACAGCGAGATGGCCGTAGCGCCGGACGCCGGGCCAGCAGAGGTCGCCAAAGCCGCCAAGGCATTCGAGGCCGCATGTCGTCGGCAGAAGGGCGAGCCCGGCGAGCGAGGCGGCGATGTGTCGGGTCGAGTCCGAAGTGAGGCAGCGAAGGCCAGAGCCGCTCAGATGCGGCCGTATTGGGGCCTGCCAAGCAAGGAATACCCGACGCGGTATCTGTTGGAGATCTATGACCTGTCTCGACCCACGGCGATCCTATATTGCGGCAAGAGGGCCGACGCGCAGCGCGAGCACAGGAAGGGCTTGAAGATCGCGGAGAGCAACCGAAGGAGAGCCGGCGATGCCGACGAATGACGATTCCCAGACGACCAAGCGGGCACACCCGATCGACATTCTCGATGCGGTGCTGAACCCGTTTCTCGGTTCGCTCCCCGCGACCTCGGCGGCGATGTCGTGCTGGCTCGCGCTTCGTCGTGCGGGTTATCTGGCTGATGCTTCGATGGAGGAAACAGACAGTGGTCGATAACCCAACGACCGGACCCGCCATTGCCCTATAGCCTCGGCACCTGGCCTGACGGGCTCGCGGAGTGGACGGACGGCGACACGGCCTATCTGTCGGTTGCGTTCACCTGGAAGCTGGATGAGGCGTGGAGCAAGGCGATCTATTACCGGTCGCTCGGCTACAAGGTGCGCGCCGGCGGTCCTGGCATCTTCACGCGCAAGCATTATCTCGCGGACGTGGCCGAGATCGGTGGCGACATCCCAGATGCGATCGCGCGGCACAATCCCATGGCGACGATCGCGAGCCGTGGCTGTCCGGTCGGGTGCTGGTTCTGCATTGTGCCGAAGATGGAGGGGCGCGACTTCACCCTCATGCCAGATTTCCCGGTGCGCCCGGTGCTTTGCGACAACAACCTGTCCGCGCTGTCCCCGGAGTATCAGGACCACATCGTCAGCCGGTATCAAGCCGAGGGCGTGCCGCTGCTGGACGCAAACAGCGGTTTCGAGCCGCGCACCTTCGACGATGAAGTGCTGGCCCGCTGGCGACCGATCAACCGCGGGCCCTGGCGTTTCGCCTACGACGACGCAGCCGACGGCGAACACGTCGCCCGCGTGATGCGGATGTTGGACAAGGCGCACGTCTCAGCCCGGCGCCGGCAGGTTTACACGCTGATCGGAAACGAGCCATTCGAGGCTTGCATGGATCGGATCAAACAGGTGATCGGATGGGGCGGTGAGCCCTACGCGCAGCCTTATATGAAGCTGAATGCGCTGGCCAAGCGACCGCACGTCCGGTTCGACTGGACGGAGCATCGGCTCCGCCGCGTGCAACGATGGGTGAACGCGCCCGCGAAGATTTGGCGCAAGGTGTCGTTCGAGGACTACGACGCTTCAATCAAGACCATCGACGCTCCCGATGTCAGGCAGATGGAGATCGTAAATCAATGACCGAACCGACACAGACGACACGACCATATCTCCCGTTTCGGATCAAAGTGACCTATTGGCACTGCGGCTCGTGCGGCTGGTCTCAACCCTCTGCCGGCGAACCGTTAGAGTGCGAAATGTGTGGCGAGGAAGACATGAGCCCGGAGGCGGAAATCGATGCCGAGCAATCCTGAAACGACCAACCCCGTGCCCGATCTGGGGCGTATCGGCGCGCTCGCGGAAGACCTCCGCTGCGCCGCCCGTGCCGTGACGAATGATATGGTGCAATCGCCCAGCGGCGACGCCTACGAGTATCGTGGCTCGACCAATAGTGTCGAATGGCTGATCGAGGCTCTGAACAATCTGGAGCATTTTCAGGCGGGGTGGCGTCCATGACAGACCTTTCGATCGTCCGGCGCATCCACACGGTCGTGAAATTCACTGATGACGAGTTCCATGGGCGATATCGAAAGCACGATATCGACATAGAACGCGAGCCAGACGATCGGTTTTACATCATGGTCAGGGCGCCCGATGGTGGTCTCGTCTATGACGGGTGGTGGTCCGGAGGATGGCTTATGAAGGAAGCCGTCGTGGAAGCGCTTCGCGGCGCCTGTCTGCTGAAAGAAACCAACCATGTCCAATCCTGAAACGACGGCGCCTGACGTGTGGGAGATTGGCCGGCGTCATGCAAAGGAGGCCATGGCCGCGATCGCCGAGTGCCAAATGAAGACCTGGGACAGATACCCGCCCGTAAACGGCCCGACCATGTTCATCGCCGAGGCGATCGTGAACGCCCTCGCGGAAGTGGGGATCAAGGAACAAAAGTCATGACAGAGACGACCAAAATCGAACACCTTCGGAAAGCGTTGAGCGATCTCGTATCCGCGATCGATTTTGGCGTGACACCAGAAGTCTTCAAACAATGCGAGCGAGAAAAACCGGCTTACTCGTCCCTTCGCTATGCGCGAGAGGTTCTGAGATTCACGGAGGAAATCGACCATGCCGCCACATGAAGCGACTCAGGGGACGACCTCACCTTTGGTGGTCGAACTGCCGATCCAACGTGCCACGCGCGAACGCCTGATCGAGGGAATGTGTGGAATCATCCGGCGCATGACTTGGGTCGCACCCCGAGGCGATCTTGTTCTGGCGGATCACGACGAGCGTGAACTGGCGATCGAACTGTTCAGCTATTTGGAAGGGGTAAAAAGGCTATGAGCCAGCACAAAACGACAGACCAGATGACGCCGACTGATGCCTGAACTTTCACACACAGTTGCCTATCGAGCTGTGGCCGGAGCGATCAGAAACACGTTAGACGGCCATCCAAACTGGAGCATCCCACGCGACTTTAGCCGCTCAGTGGCGAAGCGCGCGGCCGGAACATTGATGGCTCATACTGGGTCGTCTTTGTTGGCCTCTTCCAAGAGGTCAGATAAGAGCCGGCGGCTTCTTAGGACCGCCGGTTCGGGAGGAGGCGCGTTACCAATGGCGCGTCTCCTATCCCGACTGCATCATCAGTTGACTCAGGCGATAGGTGTCGCTCGAAAAAACGGCAATGATCAGCGATACGCCGAACTGTTGATGGCAGCGCGAATCATCAAACGCCTTCAGCGCGAGGAAATCAGCAATGTCCAATCCTGAAACGACCAATCGGCCGAGTTCCATGGCAGTAGGTCTGGCCCGCGAATTGTATGATCGCTTCGTTATGGGTGGCTGGCAGCCGGCGGATGCACACGCGCTGATCGACGAGGTTCTCAGTCCTGTAACAGGGCCGGGGCCACGAGACTGCATAGTCGGCTACCTCGCCGCCTTGGACCAGATGCGAAACCAGATCGACCTCGAATATGGGAAAATGGCCGACGCGCTGATTGACCGTCTGAGCGATGCCGGGTTTTTGATTATGCCAAGAGGGGACATAAAATGACAGCCGAACCGACTCAGACGACCACGATCGCTCACCAGATCGTCTCCGACGCGATGACGAAGGTGTATCCATTTTCCTGCGTTATCGGCGCCCTCCATGACAAGCGAGTTTCCAATCACGTGGACCAAAAGAACCTCATCGACGTTTATACCTTCGAGGACGGTTCTCAGATTGCGTTGCGGCTGGAGGTAATAGACAGTGAGCAATCCTGAAACCACGCGGGAACGCGTCATCTTCCAGTATCAAAAGGAAGATGGCGGCGGCATCCGCGTCATCGCCAGCGCAGATTTCGTCGTGGACGAGTTGGCTTTGGAGACGATAGAGGGGATCGTCGCGATGAAACGCCGGGAAATTCAACGACGCTTGTCCCCGAAATTCGAGGCGTGGCCATGAACGAAAATAACAAAACGCTAACCGATACGACCAAGCCAGGTCTTCCCGATCGCATCTATTGCATGACGCCATCGGTTCCGTGCTCATGCCCACCAGGGACATGCGAGAACGCGGGGATCACGCTCATTACTTGTCCTAAATGTGGGAGCACTGGCGCAGCGTTCGTTTGTGACGAACCGGGGTGCCCAGTAAACGGAGGCGCGGCCCATGGATGAAACCGATAACAGCCCAAACCCAACGACGCGGCGCTATTTCACTGCCGGCGGTCGAGAATTGATGCCAGACGAGGTTCTGCCGGATATGTCGAACGTCTGCGCGGTCGAGGAGACGATCCCGTTTCCTGACCTAAGCCCAGATCAAAAGGCGTTCATTCAGAGTATCTGGGACAGCCACCAAAAAGTGGCCGACCTGACGGCTGTCCGCATCTACGGCGTCCCGAGAGGAAATGGACAATGAGCCAGGACCAACCGACGAAGGCCGTCGCCCTGAAAGGCGAGACGATATGGCTCGTCCCGGTCGCTGTGCCGGACGGTGTTTCCGTGCGGAGCGTGATGGGGTGCCGGGAGGACGTTCTCTACGATCTTCGGATCGCCGGACCAATTCGCCCCGAGGCTTGGTATACGGGAGAAATCAATGCCCACCGATAATCAGACCACGACGCCCTGCGCCTGCTGCGGCGATCCCGCGACCCATGAGGACGCTGAGGGCGTGCCGCTGTGCGAGGGCGATTACCTGCATCTCGTGGAGCACTGGCGGGAGTTCGAAGCCGATCACGAGGTTGCCAAGTCTGTTCCACCACGCCTGGATCACGCCGATCCACACCAACATCCGCGAGGAAACTATTGAAACAAATCATGGCGTTAGCGTTCCTGTGCGAGGAAATGGAGATTGAAAAAGCGTAGATAGGGGCTAGCATTTTACGGTTTCGGTTTCGGTTGTCAGGCGGTTGTCATTCCATGGGAGCGCCACGCCTTCCAAAAGTCCTCGATCAGCGCCTTTGTCATGATCCGCCGCGCGTCGTTGTCGCGCCTGCCGAGTGTCCAGCCCTCCCGCGTCGCGGTGTGCGTCTTTCGCCTTTGGTAAATTTCTCCATAAGGGCCAGACGGTCCAGCCTCGATGTCCTCCTTGGCGCCATGCCACTGGTGCTTGAAGAGACTGTCCGCGATCGTCCATATTTCCGCTCGGCGACGGGGGCTGTATCCATGTGCGGCGGCGGCATCCGCGCCTGATTTGCGTTGCTGGCGCTCACCCTCGATCACCGCGAGGCCGAGACGCTTCCACACGCGCTCTTTCGTGGCATAGGAACCGAGATCACCCGTTTCCCCGATCACAATGGCAAAACCAAGGTCGCCGAACCCTTTCACGGTGGTTGCCCATGAGTAGCCTGGAAGCGTGCGCGCAAGTTTCCTCATTTGCTTCTCGACCTGCGCGCGGTGGTTGTCCCATGCGAGGCGAGAGGCCGCGCTGTTCATGATGATGGGGGCGCAAGCGGCCACGGCACGAAGAATTTGGTTTTCAACCACGGCATGGCCGTCGCCGCTTGCTTCAGGGGCACTCGCGCCATGGGATGCACGCCTGGGCTGGCCCCCTTTCTCAACCGCCTTCCGAATCGCCGCTGTCCGTTTCCAGATCGCGGCACGTTCGGTTGGCGGCATGTCTGACCGATAGCCCAGATATCGCGCGATGAACGCCTCTGTGGCTCGATCGCCTCTGGATTGGCTTTTGATGCAAAAGACTCGTTGCTTTTGCAGTTCGACAATGGCCGCGACCGAAGCGATGTGCTCCGGTCGCGTGTGGGCGTTTGTCGCGGGGTCGACAACGCATCCATGGCCCACAACATTCGCGATGTGGGGCACCTCTCGGGTGGTTGGCACTGGCGACTTGGCCCCATCATCGCCGGAAGCGTCGCCGCTCCCGATAGGTGCGGAGGCTGTTACCCCTCCGCTGCTGGCATCATTCACACGGTTATCACGGTCAAAGTGGCCAGCAATAGGTTCGGCGAGAGGCGCAGTTGGTTCGGTTGTCATTCCGGTAGCGGCCTCCTCGCCGACGCGGGCAGTATTGGCATGGTCATCGCCCAGAACATGGCCCGCGATCTCATTCATCTTTGTTCGCCTGTTCATAGAACTGGTTGGCATCCTCGGGGCGGCGATATTTTCTGATTGGCTCGCCATCCGGCAGATTCGCGGTCAGCATCCGCACGAAGCGTGCATCTCGTTCGCGGGACGACGCCCATGCATTCGCTTCGCTAGGCGTGCAGTCGCCGATCGGCTGACCGTTCACCTTGAAGGTATCCAGCATGGACAACCGCGCCACGGCGGCAGCGGCATCCATGCCGGAACGTGAGCGGGCAGAGTTCGTTGGGTTACCACCATGCGCCGGGCCAGCCACGTCTCGCAATTTCGTTTCCGTTGTCTGCCGCTCAGCTTCTCGCATCTGCGCCGCAGCCTCAGTCAGCAGTTTTTGCACCGCGACAAGCCGATAGGGTTCGAACAACGCCCAGAGTAGCGCGGCGTCGTCTTTAATCGCCTTGTAGAGCGCATCTTTCGCGCCGTCCCAGTTACGAGGGTTCGCTTTGACTGCTTCCATGGCGGTTGCCAATAGCCTTTCACGTTGTCTGGGATCGTCCCAATTCTCTTTGAATGCTTCGCGCCAATCACCGGCATTCATGGCCATTACATTGACGATGATGCCATTAAGCCTTTCGGCTGGCGAAATGATTCCCGCCTGTTTAAGTGCAAGCGCAAGTGCCGTCATCACTTCCTCGTCTGCAACCGAACAATCGCCGCCGTCGCCATCCGCTCCTGGTCTGCGCTCGCTGTGTACAAAGACACCTGCGCCAGCGACTTGTGCCCGGTGATCGCCGCGATCTCATGCGCGCTGCACCCGGCCTCGGCCAGATTCGTCGCCGCCAGCTTCCGCAAGCCATGGACGTTCCAGCCCTTCGGGAAACCGAGATTGGCCAATGCGTATTTCAGGCCCGCGCTGGCGCTGTCAGGCTTCCATGGGCGGCCGCGCGCATTGACCAGGACGGTGACCGCCACGCGCTGCCAATCGTCCATCTCGGCCTTCAGGACCGGATGCACCGGGATGACCAGCGGCGTTCCGGTCTTGCCTTGCGTGAGCCGGATCCGCTGGCCATCGTAATTCGACCACGCCAGGCGGCACAGGTCGCCGCGGCGCTGGCCGGTATAGAGCGCGATGAGCACGAGCCGGCGAAGGTGCTCGGGTAGTTCCACGATCGCCTGATCAGCTTGCGCCTGAGACCATGCCGGGAGGTGGCCGCCGGGGATCGGATCGATTTCCTTGCCGGGGTTATGCTCAACCCAGCCGCGTTTGACCGCCCAGGTGAACATGGCGCGCACGACGTTGACGAACATATTGGCCGCGCCTGGACGATCCTGAGCGGCGATCTCATCTCGGATGGTCCAGATGTCCCGCCGGCGAAGCGCGGCCGCCTGATAGCCCCCCAATCGCTCCAGCGGGCGCAGGTAGATCGTGCACACTCGCTTGCGTTGCTCGGACAGGCCGCGCCATTCAGGGCTGCGCTGGTATGCCTCGATCAGCATGGCGATGCTGTCGGCCACGCGCAGCCTGGGGACGGTGGTCGGAGCGCGGACGTACTCATAAGTTTTGATTGATCCATCAGCGAGGCGCTTGCGAACGGTTTTTGGTTTGCGCTTCGGCCCTGAGTTGCGCGACCACATTGCTGACTGCCTCCCCAATGTCGCTTCCGGCGTCCTCGGCGCCCATGGCCCGATCGAGCGCGATCCGATCCCAACGCGGGGACTGCGGGCCGAGTCGATAGGATGCCGCCGGCAGCGTGCCACGACGGACCGCGCGGCGGAATCCCTCAGTTTCCATGCCGACGTGGCGGGCGGCTTCGGATGCTGGTAGCCAGCGGGGCTCACCCATCCGCCGGCTCCGGGTGGGGGAGGGCTTCGAAGCACGCTGCGACCTCCAAGAGATTGTCCCCGTGGCACGGCTTACCTTCATGGCACCAGCAAGCCAGGTCATGGCCGATCAGATCCCGGATGTGGGCTATGACATATTTACGATGCCGCAATTGCGCTTCGGGCGACGCTCTCGATGTCAGGCAGATAAGACCGCTGAGTAAGTGTCGATGCAGCGCAACACATTCCGCCGCGGTGCCGTCCTGGCCGACCACGAACGGGTTGCCCCATGGCGTTGACCGATCGACACAGATAGCGCCTTCGGGGAGTCGCCAGCCTTTGGCGCGGCGGCGCTGAATTCGTTGCGGCATCACCGCCCGTCCTCCGTGCGCGGGATGGCTTCGAAGCGCGCCGCGACCCGCCAGTCCGGGAGATTGGTCATGGCAACGTGTCCTCAAAAGTCTGATGCCCTAACGCGTCCCTGGCGATCCTAATGCGCCGTTCCAATTCGGCGTGAAGCCTCTGAGCGCGTTCTCTGGGGTTGAAGCCCTTTGTTCCTGGAATCGGAGCAGATACGGCATGCAGCGCGCTCACTAATCGCTCTTCACGTGTGGGGGTCAGAATTACCGTGGGCATTATCGGTCGTCCCCCGAGCGCTTCACCGGCGGCCATTTCGCCTCCTCGATGTAAACCCCAAGCAATTTCGAGATTTCGGCCAGCTTGATCGGGTCGAAGTCCTTGGGCGTGCTGTGTTGCTGGCTGATCGCACTGCGTATATTCGCCCAGGCGAGGTCTCGCGATTTTTCGGCGTCCCATGCGTCACGAGACAGGTAGCACCGGCCCGGCGATGAATATCCACCACCATCGACCAACAAAGTGTCCAGGAAGATGCGGCCGGCGCGACTGATGGAAGCATAGACACGACCGACATTTATGATTTCGACTTCATATTCGTTGCGAAATCCTCTGGCGCCGACAAACCAGAGTTTTTGTCCGACTTTGAGGTTGTGGGGATTGCTCACCGTTCGTCCTCCGCGAGCGCGAGGGCGGCTTTCCCTAACGGCGATAACGAAGTGAACCCGTTGGCAGGCGCGATCTCAATCAAGCCAAGTGCAATCATTGCTTCGATGGCCGGCTTGGGAGTGCGGCCAGCTTCGCCGTCCCACATTCTCTTAAACAACCGCGCCAACGCCCGCCCCGGATCAACCGCGCGCTCTGGCGGCGAGGACGAGAGGAGGGCACGGATGGCGGCCCACGCCGATTGGCACCTGGTAGGGCTGCCATTGTCCGGCTGATCGAAAGTTCCCAGGTCGCCGCATATCGGACATGGGTCTTCTGGTTTCAGTTTATGCGGACCGTCGAATGGGCATGGAGGGATATGCTTTACCGCCTCCATCGCCTCCCGCAACGCCGCCTCGCGTGCCTCGCGGCGGACGGATTCGAGGGTCGTCTCCCCCGCCACATCCTCCATCGACGCCGACAGCCCGCACTGGCCGGCATCAGCGCAGATGTCAGGGCCTCGGCATTCGCGACAGGGGATCGCGCCTGCTACCACCTCCCGTATTCTCGTCGCCGCGTCCTGGACCCAGAGGTCGTTGCACATGCCGCGCGTCAGATCGCGCAGGAGGGGGATCAGGGGGTCTTGGCTATCGGGCATCGCTGATCTTTTCCATCCATTCGACAACTAAGCCGAGCCTTTGCGCTTTTCGGATTTGAGCAGTCGCGTCTCGCTGCCAATAACTCGTGTTTATGGCGAGGTCCTTTCTGTCGGCGAACGCCTGACTGCTGAGAGCCCGCTTCTTGCACTGTTCGATCTCGCGTTCGATTAGCTTGATAACCTCGGTCAGATTCTTCTTGGGAGGGCGGCGAATTGTCATCACCGCACCACCACGAACTTATGCTGCCCAACCCCTATCTCCGCCTCGCGCACGGCGGCGCGGGCCAGCACGTCGAGCCCCTCGACCAACAAGAACAGCAGCACGAGCCCGATCGCGGCGGCGGCGAGGAGGCGCAAACAAGACGGCCCAACCATGGTCATCCCTCGCCTTCCCAGCCGATCGGTTTGATGAAGCCGGCAGCATTCCGATGGCCGCCACCGCCGTAACCTTTCGCGATTTCCGACACGTCGACCCCCGCGTCCGTAGACCTAAGCGAAAACGTCCGGCCCTTCGGTGTATCCATGTAGCAGGCGGCGAACGGCTGTCCCTGACACATAAGATGACCGGCATCACTTGTGAGAGTGTAGGGAAGGTTCGCCACGGGCACGGTGTGACCACCGATGATCATCGTGCGTTGAGACGCGCCGACGAGTTCCGCGACATCCTTGTGATGCTTACGTTCGATGGCCGCGCCTTCAATGCGCAACCCCTCCAGGTCGTTCTGAAATAACGTGTCCCATACGCCGAATTCGTAAGGGTATGAAAACACCGCTGCCTGGACCGTTCGGGTGTCGGCGAATTTGAATCGCCATAGGTCGCGGTCCTCCAGTCGGTCGATCAAAGCGGGGCGTGGCTCTTTCGGGAAGAAGAAATCCCACGCGAGGCCGGCGCCACTGCGTTCCATGTCGAACAGGGCGGAGATACCCATATTCTCGCGGAAATACTGATCATCTGGTGTTGGCAATCCACGGAGGTCTTCTTGCGCGGTTTTGTGATGATCCAGAATCAGGATCGAATTCGCCGCTACCCGCATCTGGTCGATCACCGGTCGCTTATAGCTGAAATCGACCATGATTACATCACGACCCGTTACATCGGGCGGTTCCTGGCCATAACTGGCGGCGAAGAAGTCAATATCCCCAAGCGCGCGGCGCACCACCCATGCGGCGCCAAATCCGTCAGCGCAAAAGGCGTGATAAATACAAAGTGGCGTCATGTCGGTATTCCTTTTATGGGGCGGCGAGGAGGCGGGGGAGAGCGGGGTCAGGGGTCATGCGTTCACCAGAAATTCGTAAGCGAGCTTGTTCCACCGCGCATCCGCCAGCGCGTGGTGTTCGCCCTTCCCTTGTTCTGGCAACTTCGGATTGCCAAGACTGTCGCAAAGCTGCTTGATGTCCCGGCAGTACATGGGCCAGCCTTTCGGTAAGTCCATCATCGTGCCATAGAGTTGGCAGAGGACCACCCAATCGTAGTCGGCGTAGTAGCCCCAGAATTCTGGCTTTTCGCCGACGAACTCCCGAAACTCACGCGCGATCGACAGGCGAGGAAGAAGCCAGTCGCCGCCACGCAACTGCGGAAATACGTTCTGTTTCACCCAGTCCGATGCGCGGTTCAGATCGCAGCCCGAATTTTCCACGTAGTATGTGCGTCCGTCCTCTCGGATGGCTCCGAGTGAGATCATGTCGATGGTCTTTCCATCTTCGATAAACTCGGTGTCGAACCAGATTTTCATCACACCGCCTCATGCGCCGGATCGTTGGCGACAAACTCGGCCTCGCCGTCCATGTCGGGAGGGTCGCCGGCTGTCCGCTTGATCGCTGCATCGATCATGTGTTGCAGCCGATCGCGGGCGCCGTTCTTCAGTGTGTCCTGGGCACTTTGCACGGCCGGGCGAGCGAGGATTTCGTCAACGGCATCAGCGGTCTGAGCGTTCGCGAAATCAATCTCCAACTCATCGAGGAAATCACCCCACGTGCGCTTCTTTGGCGGCGGGTCCATCGGTTGCATGACTTGCTCGGGGTCCGGCCGAATAGTGTAATCCACACGCTCAGCGGTGCCCTCGATCACAACGCCACCGGTTTCGATCTCTTTTCCTTCCATCTCCTCGGCCGTGTAATCGTTCCCCATTTCCTCGGGGAACGCGGCCCGAAGCGACGCGGCCTTGGCGTTCTTGTGCAACTGGCCACGCAGTCGCTTTTGCCACATCTCGTTTGGAACTTCCGTGCGGCCCTGGCGAGAGTATGATTCTTCCCAATAGACCGGCTCGGTGAACGCATGCCGCTCGCCGCCGATCATCCGATAGACCGTGACGGCGCACCATTCTGGGTATTCGAGCGTCACCTCGACGTCGCGCTGATTGTTGTCCTTCCCAACGCGCCCCTTGAATGTGCGTTTTTTGATTGGCCCCCACTTCGGTTCGTCCATCCCCGCCCATTGCCCGGTGCGCGCCGCCGTTACCTGAAGTTCGTTGATCCCAGGCCATACGGTTTCAACTTCACGCCGCAGGCTGCTATTCCACATTGGGACGATATGAACGGCGCGCTTGAACGGGTCGAGCTTGCGCGCTGAACAATAATCCAACGCGAGAGTGATCGCCTCAGGGGTTTTCGCCGCTGGGAAGATCGCGTCGGTCAGCACGCGCCATTGCGACGGCGTGACGGACATGCCTGACGGTTGCGGCAGGCGAGCGCGGATGGCTACTGATTGGCTCATGTCATTTCGTCCTTATCGAAAGGCTCGCGAGACCGTTGGAGAGGAACGCCCCAGGCACTTCCTCGCCAGCCTTCAGGGTTGATAGGATCACGGCTTTATCGATCTTCCGTGTCGTTACGATCTCGACGTATTTGTCTGGGATCGCGGCCTCATCCACGATCATCGCGGATTGCGTGCCTTTGCGAATACTCGCTGTCAGGTCCGGCAGTTCGACTTTCGTTTCACCGATGGCGTCTAGGATCGCGAATGCCGTGGCCCGCATGGACTCGGCGCGCCGCTTGTAACGATCCTGGCGACCTTTGATGGCGTCAATCTGGTCAGCCGCCGCTGATGCCATGGCGCCGGCGTGAACCGCGCCGCGAAGTAAGCGCGCGAGAATGTCCTGGATGTCGCCCTCGGCATCGCCAAGCAGCAATTGCAGCGCGGCTTCGTCGTGCGCGAGTTCGGCATCTTCGCTCAGCAACCGAGACCGGGCGGATTGCCACGCGGAGAGAGCTTGCTCAACTTTGTAGCTGGATACTGGACGGATTTCGTTCATGGATGCGTCTCCTTGTAAATCTCCACCGCCCGCTTCAACGCACTCCACGTGCCGACCATCGCTCCGTCGAACGGCTGGTGGCTCCGGTCGTGATACGCCACCGCCGCCCGTCCCACCGGAGCCAGTTCCAGCGCCTCCATGATGGTGGCGAGGTTGCGGGACGTCAGCGACAGATACGTTCCGTCATCGTCGCCGGGGCGCATGTGGGAGCGGATCAGGGCGGCGAGGATGGCGAAGTCGGGGGTCATCGCGGCAGGCCTTCCGTTGCGATCTTCTCGGCTACAGCAGCGGATTCCAGCGTATGATCACCATCATCAGCCGCGAACTTGAACGCGCGTGCGGCGACAGTTTCCCAGACCGCGACACGCAATGCTGGCGGGAACTTCAGTAACCGCATTGTCATCTTCAGTTCATCGAGCGGTCTGGTCGCGATCTCCTCGATTTTTCGCGCGAGGTCGAGTTCCTGTTTGGTTGGGCGTCTCACATCCCGCCCTCCGCCAACCGGATCGCGGCGCGGCATTTTTCGGCGAAATCCTTGTTCGTCTCAGCCTTGGCGTAATCCGGCGGTGACTTCGCGAGATGTTGTCCAACGTAGAAGTCAAACTGGTCGGCGCAGGCTTTCAACGCGGCGAGCATCGCCTCGTGGGCGTTAACGGCGCGGACGATGAGGGCGGCGTTGGCGCCTTGTTCATCCGGCGTCGGAAGGCCAGATTTCTGCCATGAACGCGGATGCTCTACGCGTGCGACAGGATAGCCCATACCATAGGTTGAGCGATCGTCTGGGTTGCAATTTCCCCAGATGAGGGGCGTCCCTTCTTCAACGCGCCAAGGCGTCGGCGTATGCTGTGCCATCCTCATTCCCCCACCAAAACAGCCGGACAACTCGGCACGATCTTCCGCACCGTCCGCGCGCCACGTTCCGCCAGTTCCGCGTCAATCCGCGCATCCTCGACGATCTCGTCCAGCGTGACCTCCATCCGCCGCACCATTGTCGCGAGCCGGCGCAGGCGATCCGATTGTTCCGGCGAGCACAACGCGATCGCGCTGGCGATGAGAAAGAGTTCGTCGGAACAGTTCATGTCACGGTCTCCAATTCCGGCGTCTCAACCTCGATATCCGCCAGCGCGACCACGAGCAGCGCATCCCGGATCGCGGTTGTCCGCGTGAAGATGTGGCTTTTGCACATTCCGCGGGCCTCTTCGGAGGTGAAGGTCGCCATCTGCTCCGTGAACCGCTCGATGTCGGTCAGTTGACGGATGATGGAACAGGTTTCGTATTTCGTGAGCGTGTTCACGCGACGTGCTCCTCTGCCCAAAGCGTATTGGCCCGCGCTTCCTCGATGCATTCGCCGGAGTGGAATGGGCGGCCCTGGAAAAACTCCTCGGCCCCGAACTCGCCGCAGAGATCGCACACGATCGGAACCACGTCCTCGCCGTCACACACGTCGCAATGGACGCCGCCGCCTGGGTGGTTGCCGGCGAAGGCGATGCCGTCCTCGCAGCGCGGGCATGGAGAGGTGAGGGCCGCTGGCACGGGCGCGATATCATTCATACTGCGGCCTCGATCATTCGGTTGACGAGCGCCAATGCGGACTTCTGCAACTCAAGGCGGGTCTCGTTAAGGGCATCCCAGGCGGCATCCCCGGCGGCAGCCCAGGCGGCCCAGGCGGCATCCCTGGCGGCAGCCCAGGCGACCCAGGCGGCATCCCTGGCGGCAGCCCAGGCGACCCAGGCGGCATCCCTGGCGGCAGCCC
>Ga0070679_100001757_pt1 | contig 19521 bp, 16 predicted proteins | sample KBSC63BmetaG_FD_65652 | JGI IMG/M metagenome (GOLD analysis project Ga0070679, IMG submission 65652) | Corn rhizosphere microbial communities from Kellogg Biological Station, Michigan, USA - KBS C6-3B metaG | ecosystem: Host-associated > Plants > Roots > Rhizosphere | place: USA: Michigan... | reverse complement strand
GGCGCTTGCGCTCGCTCTGGTGGGTATCTTCAGCCTGGTCGCTTACAGCGTAGCGCAGCGCACCACGGAATTCGGCGTGCGCCTTGCGCTTGGCGCCCCGCGCAAGCACGTGCTGTGGGTCGCCGCGCGGATCGCACTTGTCAGTGCGGCCGCGGGCATTACCTTAGGTCTTGCCCTGGACAGCTTTCTCGGCGCCGTTCTCGCCCACTGGATGCAAAACACTTTTGCCGCAGGCGGTCTGTTTGCGGCCGCCGCACTCCTCGCTCTGAGCGCACTGCTCGCCTGCCTGCTGCCCGCCCGCCACGCCATCGCCGTCTCACCCACAGAAGCTCTCCGCTATGAATGAGGCATGTTATATTTGGCAAGGCAGCCGAACGCGGCCTTCAACGGTGGCGGTTCATATAAAAAAATGAGCAAACCTGTCTGGGTTTGCTCGTGTGCTGCGCCACAGCTGCTTCTGTTCCGCGAAGCCTACTTTGGTTTGGTTGTGTCGGTCATCCTATCCACCACGTGAGAACGAGGCATTCTGAATACAGAGTTGCCGGTGCCAAAATAAATCCCGGCAAATGAACTTCCGCTGGGAATCGGATAAAAGCTGACGTGAGGGCTGCCTTCATCCCACATATAAAAAATCAGACTGAAGCTGCCTTCCCCTTTTTCTAGAATCAGCTTTTGTGTGCGCATATTTGGTGTGGGTTGCGATCCCTGGCGACTGGTAACAAACGCCGCCAGCATGGCCTTGTCATGAGATACGAGCTTGTATGTGCCTTTTACCTGATACACGTTGCCCGCGCTGATCGTATCTGAGGTCCCAAGCACCTGGTCGACCGTGATACTGTCACCGCCCTGAAAGTAAGCGGTCCCCAACTCAAAGGGAACAACATGGGTGAGTTCGTTGGATGAATTGCCCTCTGCCGGCGGCGCTGCCGCGACGGAGGAAAGGGCCAAGCCGGCGGCGATGAAGCCGGCGACAATGATGGACAGTGCTTTCAAGCTTAATTTTGTCATGGTTGATCTCCTTGCATAGAGCAACCCCGCAACCCGTTGTTCCAGTTGACGCGCCGAGCGGACCAGGGTGGGGGCAAAGCATCGTTTGGGAAAAGGTGTTAACGATTGCGCAACGGCCAGCAGCGTTCGCGCGTAATCTCCCGCCGAAGCGAGGCGGAGCACGTAGTTATCGCATATCTCCTCCCTCGCGCCGTCAAGCAGTTGATTGGTCATATACAGCAGAGGATGGAACCACAGCAGGGCGGCCAGGACGCGCTCATATAATCCGATTACGGTGTCGCGCCTTTTAACGTGAGCGCACTCGTGCAGAACCACCTGAAGTAATTGCGGCTCATTGAAGCGTCCGGGAAAGCTGGCCGGCAGTAACACAACAGGTCGTAAGCAGCCCATCGCAACGGGTACGCCCACATGTTCTGACGTAAAAATTGCTGGGGGCGCCGCTCCCAGAGCCGACCTCACATGATCTTTGATTGCTGCCTGCATTTCTGCTGGAATCAGGACCGCTGACCGCCGGATCCGCGCCATCATGATTAATCCCCGGACAAGCCGGATGATTGCGAATGCCGTCCCTAACATCCAGAGCATGAGGAGGATTTCTCTGGCCGAGAAATGACTAGTGGCTACTCGATGCCCGCCGGTTTCCACTGGTTGGGAGATTGCGCGAGCGGGAGCGCTGTCCAGAGTCAACACATGAGGAACTGAAACGACATGACGCACGCCGAAGCTCCGGGCTACTAGAATCGTTGCCGGGGAGAGGCCCACGGCAATCAACGCCGATAGCAAAATTGCATGTCGCGCCGCGGCAGAGCGTCTCAACAACAAGGAAACGGCAATGGCTGAGATCAGCAGCACCGTGGCCACCGTAAGCACCGTCACGGCAAACGGGAAAATGGAATCCAGAGCTCGCAACCAGGAATTCACTTCTTTGCCTCCTGCGCTTCGTCAATCATTTTGCGAATACGTTCCGCTTCTTCAGGAGCAAGACGCCGGTCTTTGAGCAACTCCATGACCAGCCCGCTCGCTGATCCGCCAAACGCCGTATCCACCAGCTGTCCCAGCATGCCTCGCAGCACTGATTTGCGCGGCCGGGCGGCCCGAAAGTAATAGGCGTTCCCTTCCGCGCGTGAATGCAGCCATCCTTTTTCAGCCAGGCGCGTCAGCATGGTCTGGACTGTATTCCGCGCCACGGGACGCTTTTCACTAAGTAGACGCCAGGCTTGCGCTACTCCCAGTTCGCCCCGCTCCCAGAACAGGTTCATGATCTCCAGTTGGGCCGGAGTGAGGTTCGAATCTGCGGGTTCCGGTTTTTGTCGGGCCATAAGTGTACCTACAAGCGTAGGCAAATATACCTACAGATGTAGGCACTGTCAACGGATATTTTTGGATTTTTTTGGATTCAAAAACCTGGTGCTCCGCGCTTCCGCGAAGAGTTAGAAGGTTTCCCTGCAGAAAATTCCGGGCGGGCCCATGCCCGCCCTTGTAAGCTCAAAAGATTGTTCTTACTTGCTCTTTTCCGCCACTGATTTCAGCGCGTGGCTTGCTTTCGGCGCGGCTTTATATGCAGCGCGGAACTGCGGCACCACCACAGCCTGATCAATGGTTGGGAAGTAGAACACTGCCAGCTTGTCCGCCAATTTGTCGGCATTTTCCTTCTGCCCGGATTTCTCATACGCGGCTAGAAGGTTGCGCATGGAAAGAGCATTGGTCTGGTCCTCTTCGAGATGTGAAATAGCATCTGCGTACTTGCTCTGAGAGAGCAAGGCCACTCCGGCGGCTCCATGATATGCGGCCTGGATCATCTCGTCAGGCGTGCCATCCGCCATCTTCTCAAGCTGCTTCAACGTTGAAGACGCCAGTTTGTCGTTGCCTTCGCCAACGGCTCGTTCGATCCTGGTGCGCCAGACCAGAGCCAGCTCCTCATCAAGCAGAACTTTCGGCACGTTGTGATGCTCGTGCAGGACCGATTCAGCTTTGTCCAGCAGCTTCATGGCTGTGCGGTCGTCTTTCTCGTACATGGCCAGGCTGCGGTATGCCTCGGCTTCGTAATTGCCAAAGTCCTTCTCGTGCGCCTGTTCGGCGACAACATGGAATGCCTTTTCCGCTCCCGCAAGGTCATTTTCGCGGATGTAGGTCGCGGCTGACTGCAGTCCCCAAACCACTTTCTGCACTTCAGTTGCTTCGTTGATGGCGATAGCGTATTCGGCGCGCGCTCGTGCTTCGTCACCCATCAAGGCATAAGTGTCCCCAAGCCCGAGCTGCGACTCATGGAACGTGGGATCGATCTTGAGAGAGGCGCGGTAATGCTTGATTGCCTGATCGAACCTGCCCGCCATGCGCGAGATTTCCGCGAAAGAGTCCTGAGGATTCGGCTCGTTTGGCACCAGTTCGGTGTAGCGCTTCATATCGGCAAACGCCTTATCGAAGTTGCCAGCCTTGGCATAGCAATACGCCGCTTCGTTCCAGGCATCGGGGAAGTCAGGATCAATCTTGATGACGCGCTCGAACAGCGCAGTGGCGCGGGGCGACTGGTTCTGGTTCAGCGCCAGCCACCATCCCGCGAGCCATGCCAGATATTTGTCGTGTGGATAGGTTTCGAGCGCCTGGTTCATGGCCTGAATCGCCGGAATCCACTGCGATTCGCTGGCATTGGCCAGCCAGTCAATGATCAGCTTTTCCTCCGGCCCGGCGAACTGGCGCGTGGCCAGCGCTTTTTCCCGTTCCGTTACCTGCTCGGTCGGATCCTGCGAAAAGAAGTTCAGGATGATGTGGCCAAGCGCGAACTGCGGATCAGCCGCCACCGACTGGCGAAAATTGGCCAAGCCGTCCTGAATATGCAGCATTTCCATCTTCGCCATGCCCTTTTCAAAATACCTGTGCGCTGCGGGCGATTTGGTTGAAATCTGGATCCCGTTGGGGTCATGATGCGCAAAAGCGCACGTAGCCAGCGCACAAACCGCCAACGGTAATAACCTGAACCGCGTCATCTGTTTCTCCTTCTATGATCTTCCGCGCAAGCAATGCCTTGAGTCGTCTGCACCCAGGGCTGTTTACCATTCGTACCGGAACTCGCGCGCGCTCTCCTGATGGCCCGGCGCCAAAGCGTGCGCCTTGCGGAACTGCGGCACCACCACCGCCTGATCGATTACCGGCTCGTTAAAACCGGCCAGTTCATCGGCCACGGCATCAGCCTGCTTCTTGTCGCCCGTTTTCTTGTACGCATCAACCAGGCGTTCGAGAGAGAACGGGTTCCGGTCTTCCTCTTTCAGGTGATCAACCGCTTCCGCATACTGCCCGCGGGCGAAGGCAAGCGTGCCGGCAGCGCCTTCATAGAACATATCTACCTGGCCATCACTGCTCGTAGAGGCAAGCTGCCCGAGTTGCTTCAGGTCGGCTTCCGCCACTGCCATGTCTTTGTCCTGAACGGCACGCTCAATGCGCGTCCGCAGGATTGACGCCAGTTCCTGGTCCAGCAGCAACTTCGGCACGTTGTGAGTTTCGTGCACCACGGCTTCAGCCTGCTTCAGCAGTTTCATGGCGGAGCCATGATCTTCCTGGTAAAGCGCCATGCTGCGGTAGGCTTCGGCTTCAATGTTGCCGAGACCGTCACGATGCGCATATGCCGCCAGCGCGCGGAATGCCTGGTCTGCGTGCAGGTAGTCGCCCTCACGCACCCAGGTGATGGCCATCTGCAATGACCATTGCGAGGCCAGGATCTTGTTCGGCGCTTTGGGCATGGCCAGGTCATATTCCTTGCGTGCCCGGGCTTCATCTCCCATCAGGGCGTAGGTGTCACCGATGCCAATTTGAGACATGACAAAGCCCGGGTCGATCTTCAGCGACGCATGATAGTGCGCCAGAGCGTCATCAAAGCGCCCCGCCATGCGGGAGATTTCCGCGAATGAATCCTGCGGATTTGGTTCGTTGGGAAGGAGTTCGGTGTAACGCTTCATCGCGACAAAGGCTTTGTCGAACTGCCGCGTACGCGCGTAGCAGTAAGCCACGCTGTTCCATGCGTCGGCAAACTCTGGATCGAGTTGGATGGCGCGTTCATAAAAGCGCGTGGCCCGGCCCCACTGCTGCTGGCCTGTGAGCCACATCCCGGCCATCCAGAAAAGCTGTTTGTGATCGTGATAACGATCCAGGGCTTCATTCATGGCCTGGATGGCAGGAATCCAGTGCGCTTCATTGGCGTTGCTGATCCAGTCCACAATGAGCTGCTCTTCCGGCCCCGCGAACTTCCTGGTGCTCAGTGCTCGGTCGCGTTCCTGGATCTGCTCTGCGGGATCGGTGGAGAAGTTGGCAAGAAAGATGTGCGCCAGCGCGAAGTCCGGATCAGCCTTCACAGCTTTGCGCCAGTTCGCCAGTCCCTCTTCCGAGTAAAGGGTCTGCCACTTGGCCAGGCCGCTTTCAAAGTAGGCCCTCGCCTGCGGCGATTTTGTGGTGATTTCCAGGCCGATGCTGCCCGGTCTATTCAGTGCCGGAGAAACGCCGCAGAGCAGCAATGGAGCGCAGATGGAGAGCACCAGCTTCTGCAATTTTGATGAGATCATCTCAGTTACCTTTGAGGAGATAGCCCGGTTCAAGCGGAAGCTTGCCATCCACTTTCACCACATTGACGCGTCCGTTGATGGAGTAAACATCCACTAATCCAATGGCGCCGGGAATGGATTCTACGGACTTCAGAAGCTCCTGCTCGGAATGCACCACGACCAGGCCCGTATGATGTGCCGCCAGCAGAGCATTGAACTCCTCCGGCTGCATTTTGTAGAGCTTTTGCAGTGCGACCTTCATCTCCGGAGTGGAGGGATCGCGCACCACAACGACAATGTTTCGGCCGTCCGGCCACTTGCGTGTGTCACACTTGAATAACTTGGTCAGCTCGGCTGTTGAAAGTGCGCCAACGGAATTCGATTTGTCCACAATAACGGCAACTTGTTTGGCTTCGCAGCGAATCCCCAGGCACACCATCAGCACGAGCAGCGGATACACTACACGCGCTCGGCGATTCATAGTGAGTGAACGTTAGCCCGGTTACTGCAGCGAAACAAGTTACTCTCGTAATCACGCCCGTCACCGCAAACAACGTAACCTTGCTCGCGATCAACGCTGATGCGCGCGAGGGATTTACGGTCTCGCTAGTCGCGTCTTCCGGCTTCCTTACAGGGATGGCGGGAAATGCTGGGCAGACGAACGTTTTTCCTTTGCGTAACAGTGGCGCAGAGTGACGGCTGATATTGCCGGCCGCTCCAGTCGAACACAGTCGTTTCTTCCTGACCGGCGCTCACCTGGAACTTGCCGGAGAGGGATGGCATGCCGTGCTTGACGATCTTCATGGGCTTGAGCGAGCTGAAGCGATCTTGAAGCGCGAGCTTGTAGCTATCGCCGGACTTGAGATAGACGAAGGTGGAGCAGTTTCCGTTGGCGCAGCCGCAGGCGTCCTGGGGAGCGGCGATGATGCCTGCTTCGCGTCCGCCGACCCGGATCGGCTCAGTAACGACCTGCTCGGTAACGCTCTGCCCGGTACTGATGGGGTCGGCGGCGACTGAACCGGCGAGCGCTTGATCGGACGCGGCAGGGCTGCCGGGCTTAAAGCACGCGTCGTCATGAGCCAGCGCCTGCTTGAGTTCAGGCTGGAGCTCGGGCGTTGGGGCGGGCTGCTGCGCGGTGAACGCAACGGCAGCGAAGAGCACAAAGAGCAGTGAGAGATACCGAGCTGTCATGGCACTTGCTGCTTATTGTGGAGCATGGCGCGCGCTAAGGATAGATTCCGCAGGGTCTGGTACCGATCAACTGATCCAGCATGTCCGGCGCGTTAGCGCACTCAGGAATTTGGACGCCGGGAAGCAAGAGCTCGCCTCTGGGGCCGACGACGATGCCGCTGGGGCCAAAATCCTCGCGCGAGAGGTCGCGGAGGATGGGCAGGATGCTCATGGCGGGATCGAGCTTGGGCCCGCCGGGTTTGCCCTGCTTGACGGGGTACGCCTGGCCGCGGATGAACGATCCGTCGGGCGCAAGGTGGGCTTCAAGAATGAGCGAGATGCCGTTTTCCGCGCTCAGGTTGAACGGCCCGTAGGTAGCGAAATTTCCAAGCGAATAAGCAATCAGCTTGCCCTGGTAGATTTCCATGCCGCGGACCACGTGCGGTCCGCTGCCCAGAACGAGCGCAGCCCCAGCGTCGATGGCGGCGTGAGCGAACTGGCGCAGATCGCCGCGGTCTTCGCCGAGAAACTGCTCGTCGCCCTGGAGAACGTGCTGATGCGTGGCGCCTTCTCCGCCGCCGTGGAAGGAGACGATTAGCAGATCGGAGTCGGCCCGCGCCTGGCGGATGGCCTGCAGCGAGTCGTCGAGATCGAGCAGGTTGTAAGCGCCGGGATAAGTGGCAAACGCGATGACGGCGATCTTCTCGCCTTTGACGGTGAGATGAGCGATGTCGCCGATCTCGCCAGTGTGCGCGATGCCCTGCGCTTCGAGCGTTTGGCGCGAACTGGTGCGGCCGTCCTCGCCAAAATCCATGGCGTGGTTGTTGGCCAGGCCCATCACGGTGAAGCCAGCAGCCTTGAGGTGCGCGCCGTAACGGGTGGGCACGCGAAATGCGTAGCAATGCCCCGGCGCTTTGCCTCGACACTTGAGTGATGTGCCCTCGCCGTCATAAAGCGGGCCTTCAAGGTTGCCGAAGACGACGTCGCCGCGCTTAAGGATGGGAGTGACTTCGGCGAGAAGATCAGCGCCATCGTTGGGCGGCAGCAACCCGCCGGTTTCGTCCGGAAACGTGGAGCCGAGCATGACGTCACCGACGGCGGTGACGACGATTTCACGATCGTTGAGCTGCGGGAGGACGAATCCGGGGCCGCTGTGCGCGGGCGCCACCGGTGCTGGGGTTGGCGACGGAGTGGGACTGGCGCTGGCCTGAACGCCCGGTTGTACTTGAGGCTGTTGATTCGCTGTGCTGGGAAGAGCTGAAGTTGGAACGGATTGTGCGGGAGCCAGGCTGTTGTGTTTCCTCGTTGTGCCGTTGGGCTCGGACGGGCGAGCGGCCTGCTGTGCCACCGCGGAAGCGATCAGTGCAACAAGGAGCGGAATGGAAAACAGCCATGTTCGTTTTTGCGAGAAATGTGTGGTTTCTGAGTTCATTCGCGGCTGTTGTGTTTGGTTCGCAGTGGCTTGATGGCGGCAGACAATTGCTGCACTTCGCCGCCGACGACTATTTCAGCACAGCGGTTCCAAGCAAACCAATAGGCAATTTCCCTATAGTCATGCGTATCAAGGACGATCATGTCCGCATCCTTGCCCGGCTCGATGGTCCCTTTGCGGCCCTGAATGCGCAACGCGCAGGCGGCGTTTACAGTGGCGGCGGCAATCGCTTCTGCCGGAGTCATGCGCATGTGGGTGGAGGCAAGCGAAAGGATGAACGGCATGCTGATCGTCGGAGAAGTTCCGGGATTATAGTCACTCGCGAGCGCAATGGGCACGCCGGAATCAATCAGCCTGCGCGCGTCAGGAAAGCTTTTGTGGCCAAGGAAGTAGTTAGCGCCGGGCAGAAGCACGGCGATGGTGTCGCCGCTCGCCAGAGCCGCAATGTCCTCATCATCCACGCAGTCCATATGGTCCAGTGATGCAGGCCTGTGCTCGAGCAGCCGATTCAGCCGCGAAGCCGTGAACTGACACACGTGCGCACGCGTATCGAGCCCATGACGGCGCGCTGCCGCCAGCACTCTTTCGGATTGCTCCAGCGTGAATGCGCCACGCTCGCAGAAGACGTCAACAGATTCCGCGAGCTTTTTACGCGCGGCCAGAGGAATAATCTCCTGGCAGATCTTCTCCACGTACTCATCCGGCTTGCCGGCGAACTCCGGCGGAACAACATGTGCGGCTAGCAGAGTCGGCTTCACGTTGCCTGGCCAGCGCCGCGCGGCGTCGGCAATCGCCTCAAGCGACTTGATTTCTGCTTCAATGCTCAGACCATAGCCGGACTTGGCTTCCACAGTCGTTGTGCCGTGACGCAGCATGGCGTTGAATGCTTGAAGAACTTTTCCGGCCAATTCCTTGCGGCTCGCATCCCGAACAGAGGCAACGCTCGAACGGATGCCGCCGCCGGCCGCGGCAATCTCCTCATAGCTCGCCCCGGCGATGCGTTTTTCAAAATCCACAAGGCGCGGCTCGACGAACGCCGGATGTGTGTGACAATCCACGAAGCCCGGCAAAACGACGCGGCCCTTGCAGTCCAGCTCGGTGATCTTTTTTCTGTTCCGCTTGATCCACGGGTCGCCAATGATCTCTCCCTGCCGGCCGACGGCGATAACTTTCCCTCCACCGCACAGAACCGCCGCACCATTGATCAGCCCAACCTCGTTCAATACAGGTCCGCGCCGCGGAGCCGACTCGCCCCGCAGCGTCAGCAACTGGCCGATGTCAGTCAGCAACAGGTAATGGGCTGGGATCTTTTTCTTTTTAGCTTTCAGCTTTTAAGCCTCAGCACCATTGCGTTAGGTGCAAGTTTCTACTCATGATGCACTCTTCACTTTGCCAATCTTGCCGACGATTCGTTGGAACTCAGGGTCAGCTTGCAGCGGCGCCAGTTCAGGATCCCCGGTCAAGCTCAGCGGCGACTTCACGCCACGCTTCACCGCGGCATCCAGCGCTTTTAGTGCTGCTTTCTTGTCGCCTTCGCGGACTTTGGTTTCCGCCAGCAGCAGCAGCGGCCAGCTCTGATCCGGAGCCACATCGGCCATCACTTGAAAATAATTGGCGGCGCGCACGTATTCACGATTGCGGTACTGCTCTTCGCCGTCTTCAATGCCTTGAATCCAGAGTTGGTTGAACGCCCTCACGTAGATCAGCCGATCTTTTGCCGTTGACTTCAAGTGCCTCCGCAAATCGTCGAAGACGGACATGATCCGCTGCTGCAGCACCGGTACCTGTTCCGGACCGACTTGAGCAAGCCCAGCAATATCAGAGCCTGCCGTCTCTGTCAGGCTGCGCTGCCGGTCAATTTCGTGCTTCTCTTGCTTTTCCGCGTGCTGCAACTCTTTAGATTTCTTCAATGTTTGAAACTGGCTTTCAAAGCGGCTCACGTCTACCAGCCCCTTGAAATCAAAAGCCAGTGAACGGAGAGCGTAGAACTCGGTCAGTGTATCGCCGGCCTGCTCGGCTTGCGTGGCCTCCGCCTGAGTTTTCTGGAATTGCTCCTGGATGAATGCGGGATTGGGCTTTTCCTTGCCCGCCTGCATGGCCTTCAATTCCAGCCACGCGACGGCATTTTCCACCACATCTGCCGGAGCCCACTGGTGTGGACCGGGATAAACCTTTACTTTAAATGCGGCTGCCTGAGCTTCTTTTTTGGCGCGAAGCTCGGCAACTTCAGGCAAGTTGAAATCCTGGTCACCAATAGCGACATAATAAAGGAAGTGATCATTCGCCGCCCCCGCTTCCTTTACCGGATACGTTGCTCCATGGGCGATCACTCCCGCGACCGAGCAGGTGTAGCAATAGAGCGCGAATGAGGTAGCGAAGCGTGCGCCGCCTGAAAGGCCGGTGGTGTACACACGATCTTTGTCGATTGCAAATCGCCGGTGCGTGTCTTCCCAGACGGCCTGGGCGGCGGCCATCTCCAGCGCTCCCGGACCGTTCTTCGCGTTGTTTGATCCCGCCACAATGTAGCCGTACTTTTCCGCCGCCTGCTTATACAGCTCCACAGGCACCTTCCCGCGCGCAAACGGATCAAAGGCGTAAATAATGGGCCAGCGGCGGTCCGGCGAGTAATTCGAGGGCAGGTAAAGCGCGTAGCTCTGGGAAGGATCGTGAACACACGAGACGCTTGGGACAACGGTTCCGCGAATCCTGGAAGGATCAAGCTCGCCCGCATTCTGACCAGCACAGAATGCAGAACCGGCAATGACAATTGCCATCGCGAGAGAGAACAAGCGGCATGTAACAACTTTGCTGTTCAGCAACGGCGATCCTCTTTTTGCTTGGGAGGTCAGGAAGTCATCGGAATCTTGATGCCTTTATCCTGAGCAAACCGCTTTGCCTCGCCATAGCCAGCATCCACGTGCCGCGCCACCCCGATTCCCGGATCATTGGCGAGCACGCGCTCGATCCGCCTGGCCATGGCTTCTGTGCCGTCAGCGACCGTAACTTGCCCCGCATGTTGCGAGTAACCGATCCCAACCCCACCCCCGTTGTGAACAGAAACCCAGCTTGCTCCGCTTGCAGTATTGAGCAGCGCATTCAAGAGCGGCCAGTCGGCCACCGCGTCGCTGCCGTCCTTCATGCCCTCAGTCTCGCGATAGGGAGAAGCAACCGATCCGCAATCGAGATGGTCGCGGCCGATCACGATGGGCGCTTTCAGCTTCCCTTTTTTCACCAAGTCGTTCATCGCCAAACCGAACTGCGCGCGTTCGCCGTAGCCGAGCCAGCAGATTCTTGCGGGCAATCCCTGGAACCTGATCCGTTTGCGCGCCAACTTGATCCAGCGATCCAGAATCCGGTTGTGCGGAAACAGTTCCAACACCAAATCGTCCGTAACTGCAATATCGGCTGGGTCGCCGGAGAGCGCTACCCAGCGAAATGGTCCACGACCTTCGCAAAACAGCGGACGTATATAGGCAGGAACAAAGCCGGGAAAGTCGTAAGCGCTTTTCACGCCGCGTTCGAAGGCGAAGGTTCGGATGTTGTTACCGTAATCGAACGTCACACTGCCCATTTTTTGCAGGCGCAGCATGCCTTCCACATGACGCGCGATAGCGTCGAGCGAACGTTCAAGATAAGCTTGAGGATCGCGCTTGCGGAGTTCAAGCGCTGCTTCAAGAGACATGCCGTTCGGAACGTAGCCGTTCAGCGGATCGTGGGCTGAGGTCTGGTCAGTGAGAATGTCCGGCAGCACGCCCCGCTCGGCAAGCTCAGGGATGATGTCAGCGCAATTTCCAATGAGCCCGACAGAGACTGCTTCTTTCTTGCGGACGGAGTTCTTGAGGATCCGCAGCGCTTCGTCGAGCGTGTTCACCATGAAGTCGCAATAGCCGGTCTTCAGGCGCTTCTTGATGCGCTCCGGGTCAACGTCAATCCCAAGGAAGCTTGCTCCCGCCATGGTCGCGGCTAAAGGTTGCGCGCCTCCCATGCCGCCCATGCCGCCGCTCACGATCAACTTGCCTGCCAGATCACCGCCAAAGCTCTTCTCCGCCGCCGCCGAAAAAGTTTCAAACGTTCCTTGAATGATCCCTTGTGACCCAATGTAAATCCAGGAACCCGCGGTCATCTGGCCGTACATCATCAGCCCTGCTCGCTCGAGCTCGTTGAACTTCTCCCAGTTGGACCAGTGTCCCACCAGGTTGGAATTGGCGATCAGCACCCGCGGCGCATATTCATGGGTCTTGAAGATTCCCACAGGCTTGCCGGACTGGACCAGCAGCGTCTCGTCGCTATCCAGAGACTTAAGCGATGCGAGAATCGCCTCCAGGCATTGCTGATTGCGCGCCGCCTTACCGGTGCCGCCGTACACCACCAGATCGCGCGGCCGCTCGCCGACCTCGTCATCCAGGTTGTTCATGAGCATGCGCATGGCCGCTTCTTGAGGCCACGCCTTGCAGGTCAGTTCCGTTCCACGCGGCGCTTTCAAGGGAGGCAGATGTGTGGTCTGGATTTCTGTTTCTACCGGCATAAGGAGATGGTAGCAAATTGAGTCGTCCTGCGGGCGTGAACGGAGGCGATGCGAGGCGCAGTGAAAGACCACGGGCGAAATCCTGAGCGACTCCGACCGTATGGGAGGATTCGAAGGAACTTATGCCTGCTTCAGTAAAAAGCTGCTTGGGGAGCGGAAAACACGGACTACCACGAACTATACGCGGTTCCGTCGGTACCGTTCAGGTTTGATCCGCTATGGACGTCAGTGATACCTGGCTGCGTCTGATCAATGGCGCTCATCGTGTCTTCCTGGACTGTCTGCCAAGTAGTGTTGCTGTTGGTAAATGGGTCTTTGGGGAGCGCACGCAGATACCCTGCTGAAACCAGGTCGTTCAGATCCTGGGGCGCCTTGCTCTTGTCCTGAGTGTACTGGTCAATGGCATTGCGGAGCGTGTACAGGTCTTCTTTCAGGACTGCTTCGTTGGCACGCCGGATATGTATCTGGTAGACAGGAACCGCCACGGCCATAAGGATTCCCATAATCGCGATCACAATGATCATTTCAATCAGCGTGAAGCCGCGTTGCACATGGATTCTTGATTTCATAGCGCCTACCAGTCCTTATACTTCTGGCCATTCAAACCAGTGCCGTCAGATTTTGTGTAAATATCAAATACATCTTGCCCGCCCCAGGAATCCGACTGCGGATCGTCCTGCATGGACCGCAATCCCCAATCGGTATTACCGGTCATGGGATCCACTGGAACGCGGCGCAAAAACCGCAGCTTCTTGCCGCCCGCGATTTCAACTCCGTTGACCAACGTATCGAGGTCCGGCGGATAACCCTCGGTTCCCAGTTTCACCTGGAACAGGTTCTTGCTGGCAGCTTCGTGATAGCGATCAATGGCATCGCGCATCTCCCAAAGGTCCCTGCGCAATTCCGTTTCTTTCTGGCGCTTGACGCTGATTTTCACAACCGGAACCGCGGCGCCCATCAAGATCAGGATGATGGAGATGACAATGATCATTTCCAGCAGGGTCACCCCGCGTTCCCGGACGGCAACTTTCGCCGTATTGTTCATGTAGAACTTGAGCATCCGCTTACTCAATTTTAACAGTAGCCTGTGACCCGAGCACTTCCAGCGCCTGATTCTTACTGTTGCGCGCACCCGGAACTGAGATCGCTACCGTCCCATCACCCTTTGACTTTCCATTAAAGACCAGCGTGAAGACGGTTCCGTCGCCGGAGACGCCCGCACTACCAGGCTGGCGTTGCGCCGTAACCTGCAGCTTGCCGCTGGCCGGATCATCACGGTGAACCAGGATGGCCGGCTGACCATCGCGCGAGAGATAGTCTCCATTTGCCACGCTGACGAACTGCAGCACCTTGGGATCGTAGCTGATCTGTAGCGGAACTGAGGCGATGTCTTGCCCGTGTGCCACCACCACATTCAGTGAGAACGTGCCGCCCTGCTTCTGGGTCACGCTTCCTGGATCAAGGCGCAGAGTCATTGGCCCGCTTGCGCTGTTACTCGCAGGTGACTCGGTTCCCGCGCTCGCGGCTCCCGAGCTGGCGGAAGGCTGAGCTGCTTCACTCGCCGCTCCGCGAGCCGGTGTAGCCGGAGCCACAGGGCGCGACGGTGGAGCGGTTCTAGCAGTCAAGCCCGGCTGAGGCTCCTGTGCCGGCGCGGCCGCTACCTGCGGACCTTCCGCGCGTGGAGGCTGCTGGGCGGCGATATGCAAATCAATTCCGCTGCCGGTGCCCACGTCGAAGGCACGCTTGTTCAGGTCATCCAGCTCCTGATTGCGCACAATGTGAGGAACCAGCAGGAACACGATCTCATTCTGTACGCGTTCCTTCTTTTCCTCGGAGAAGATGTACTTCAATAGTGGTATCTGCCCGAGGAACGGTGTTCCGCTCGTAGTTTTGGTGAGCTGATCTTCCAAGATGCCGCCGAGCAGGTTCACTTCTCCGTCATTTAGGCGGATGGTATGTTCCACCCGGCGTGTACTGATGATGGGCTGCGAGATCCCACCGATGGTGGAAGAGCCGTTCAGGTTCGAAATCTCCATTACGGTCTTCAGCGTGACCTGCCCGTCAGGATGCACGCGGGGAGTGATTTCCAGGATGACGCCGACGTCAGTGTAGGTGAACTGTGTGTTCACGCCGATTGCGCCCGTCGCCGTGCCGATTCCCACCGGTGTGCCGAACGATCCTGTGGCAATCGGGATCTTGTCAGCGATTTTCAGTGTGGCTTTTTCGTTATCGCTGGCGCGGATGCGCGGGCTCTGGATCAGCTTGGCGTCATTATCGCTGAAAAGGGCCACCGCCTTGGCCGGGTCAATCACCACCGCATAGTTCGTGGAATTGAGGTGCTGGAGATCATTAAAGTTCAACGTCGATCCGCTTGTTCCAGTTCCGGTTCCCGTACCGGTGCTCACCCCTGGAACCGTGCTCTGTAGCGCCACGCTGGCATTCTCCGGCGGAGTAATGCCCAGGTCGCGCAGCTTGTCGCGCCGCACCTGCGCCACAATCACGTCCACAATGACTTCAGGTTTGGACTTATCGATGTCGTCGATCATCTTCTCCGCCAGTGCAAGCTGGTCAGGAGTGCCTTTGATCACGATGGCGCTTTGAGACGGGATCTGCTGGATACGCTGAACTTCCAGCACTGTGCGAATCGCGTTGACGATGTCCTGCAGGTCGGTGGGGCCGGAGACGTTGCCGAGGTAAAAAGTCTTGACGACATTCTGCTCAAGTTCGCGCCGCTTTGCCTGCGTATCCTGCGCCACAAAGATGGTGTTCGCCGTGACCGGACGCCAGAAGGTACGCGATTCCAGCGCAACGATGTCAAGCGCATCCTGAATGCTGACGTTCTTCAGCCGCAGTGTGAGACGACGGGACGTATAATCGGGATCGAAAAGGACATTGATATTGGCTAGTTTCGCGATCGTCTCGTAAGCGACTTTGGAATCCTCTGTCAGTTCCAGCGCATTGATGGGTACATTGCTCAGCGGCGCAAGCATGACCGGCGGAGTTGCTTCTTCCAGCCGTTGCTTTAAAGGATCTTCCTCTTCTCTTGCTGTCGGCTTGGTTCCGGCAGGTTTTGACTGCTTCTCAATCATGCGCTGCGTGCGCCTGATTTCCTGTGCTGCCAGGTCATTGCTGGGATCGATTTCAGCCGCCTGCTGAAACAGAGTGAGAGCATCCTGCAATTTCCCTTGATCGCGCAGCTTCTGGCCGCGATGAACCTTCGACGCTGCTGCCAAAAACCGGGTCCGCTCAAAGGGTACGCGATACTTCAGCTCTTCAGGCTTTTGATCGTAAGCCTTGCGATAGAAGTCATAAGCCGCTTCATAATCTCCGCGCGCTTCCGCCTTCTGTCCTTTGCTATAGAGGGACTTGGCCGATTCTGCCGCCGTCGCCAGGACTGCCGACAACGCTAGTAAGATTGCAAGGGTGCTCGTTGCTCTCCTCATACGCTCCTGCTCGCTCCGAGACTGCTTAACTCCTTCTTTTCAGGGGGTTTGGTGAAGGAACTGCCGTTTCGTCGTACCCGGAAAAAATGCTTGTTGGAATGCCAGATTATACCCTAACCTTGTGCAATCTCAGAACGACTTTAGTAACGCTGTTTTGCGCTGTGTTAGCATAAAAATTTTGCTGCATGCGGCAAAAGTTGCCATGGCCCGCCACAGCGTTCACCAAACCGAGCCAAATAAGCCCAGGAACGTCAAGCGCGACCCTATTGCTTCCGGCGAACGCGACGCTACTGTCAACCGCGCTGCCGGCCACAATTATTTTCTTGAAGACCGCACCGAGGCAGGCATCGCGCTTTCCGGATCTGAAGTCAAGTCAATCCGCGCCGGGAGGGCAAACCTCAAAGACGCGTATGCAGTCGTTAAAGATGGCGAATTGTGGCTGCTAAATGCGCATATCGGAGCCTATGAAAACGCCGGGTATGCTCACCACGCGCCGCTTCGCACGCGCAAATTACTCGTGCATAAAGAAGAGTTGCGCAAGCTCATCGGCAAAACGCAGCAGCGTGGGTACACGCTCATCCCCACACGAATGTATTTCAAGAATGGGAAGATAAAATGTGAGGTTGCTCTGGCACGGGGGAAACAAACCTGGGACAAGCGGGAAACGGAGCGGCGCCGTACGGCCGAACGGGAGACCCGCGAGGCTGTCGCGCGGGCCCGCAAAGCTTAAAGAATTTAATCATCCCCAACGTCAGAGGTTAAAGGTTCTAACAATTTCAGGAGTGAAAGCGTCCATATGGATACCAGACTGATCATCTCCGGCTCGGCCGACGTGGAAACGGAATGCCTGGCAGTGTTCGTTCTCGATCACGGTGACAAGCAGAAACCCCAGCCAAAGCTCGCCATGAAAGATGCTGCCGCAGAGAAAGCGCTTGCGGAGCTGTTCGCATCCGGCGAGATTACCGGCAAGGCGTTTGAGACCGTTCTGCTGCATCATCCGCAGGGGCTCAAAGCCAAAAGGCTTCTCGCAGTTGGCGCAGGCAAGGCTGCTGGTTTCTCCCACGTGGAGCTGCGAAAAGCTGCAGGCGCCGTACTGCGTTTCCTGAAGCCGAAAATGATCCGGAGCTGTACCATCGCGGTGCCTGAGCTTTCCAATGGCGCTGAAGATGCCATCCGATCTATTGTTGAAGGCGCATACATCGCAGATTTCGATCCTGACACCTATCGCAGCGACCGGAAAGATCTCAGTATGAAAGAGGTTACGGTGGTAGCGCCGCAGGGCTCGGATCAGGCCAAGCTCCAGCGCGCAGTCGAACAGGCGCGCGTCATCGGCGAATCGCAGAACTTCACTCGCGAACTGGTGAATGAGCCCAGTAACCGGCTCACTCCCACTATGTTCGCAGAGCGCGCTCGCAAAATGTGCGAGAGCGTGGGTTTGAAATGCGAAATTATGGGCCCCGACAAAATCAAAGCCATGAAGATGGGCGCCTTCTGGAGCGTGGCCCAGGGCAGCGATGAAGAGCCCCGCCTGATCGTCATGCGCTACGAACCGCAGGGCGCTCCGGAAGAGCCGGTCCTGGGATTGGTGGGCAAGGGGATCACCTTTGATACCGGCGGCATCTCCATCAAGCCGGCCGACGGTATGGAGAAGATGAAATACGACATGGCGGGCGGCGCCGCCATGATCGGCGCGATGCGCGCCATTGCCCAAATCAAGCCGAAGATCAAAGTGATCGGGATTGTTTGCGCCACGGAAAACATGCCCAGCGGAAAAGCGCAGAAGCCGGGCGACGTGCAGATCGCCATGTCCGGCAAATCCATTGAGATCATCAACACGGATGCGGAAGGCCGGCTGGTGCTCGCCGACGGGCTGCATTATGCGCGCACTCTGGGGTGTACTCACCTCATCGATGCGGCCACCCTCACCGGCGCATGCGTGGTGGCTCTTGGCTACGCTCATGCGGGCGTCTTCTCAAATGATGAGGAAGCGTATCAGCACTTCACTCGCGCGCTGGACCGCTCCGGAGAAAAATTCTGGCGGCTTCCCGTGGACAGCGACTACACCGATATGATCCGCTCAAGCATCGCCGACATTATGAATACCGGCGGCCGCTGGGGGGGCGCCAGCACAGCCGCGGCATTCCTGAAGGAATTTGTTGACACCACACCGTGGATTCATCTCGATATCGCCGGTACCGCCTGGATGGAAGAGAACAAGAGCTGGATCGCCAAAGGCCCGTCAGGGATTGCCGTCCGCAGCATAGTGGAATGGGTGAAGAGTTATGACAACAGCCATTGAGAAGTAAATAGCGATTGGCAACTAGCACCGCTAAGAAAGAGCGCCATAGTCTCCCCTATGGTTTTACCCGTGTTGCCTTCTGGTCCGCAAATACCGTCCACTTCCCTGCTGCATTTTTCTGCTCCAGCAGGAAATGCCACGACTTGTCGTCGGGAATCCAGGTGAATGTGTTGTGGAAGGGACCATCAGGGTATTCGAAGACAAACTTGATGCTGTTCCCCGACCGCGAGCCGTAGCCGAGCGTTTCAGAAAATCGTCCGCCAAAGATATCAATCCAGTGAATCACATAACGATCACTGGCATTGTCATATCCGATGTAAATGTGGGCTTCATACCCCGGCTTGCCGGCGACTGCGGTCGAGTCTTTTTCATCGAGAAATAGAAACTGGTGATTAAGCACCCACTCGGCTGTGAGATCCATCTCCCGCTGCCGCCCCACGACAACGCCGCTGATCTTCCAGCGACCTTCCAAGTGGTCAAGCAATTCGTCATGAAACGGCCGGTTGACTCCATCCAGCGGCTCGGGCTTGGTTTGGGGTAGAGCCGTCAAAGCCAGCAGCAAACAACCAAAGAAGATTCTCTTGGGGAACGCGGTTGAAACCATGCAGCATACTAGCGCAATTTGGGCACTGCGTCTTCGTTTGCCTGTTTCAGATCTTCCAGCCGCCCAACGTCACGCCAGGAATACTCATCGGCAGTGAATCCGACGATCGATTCCCCGCTCGCGACCAAGCGCAAATACACATCAATAATAGAGAAAACTCCTTCTTCAGTGATCATGCGCAACAGCCGCGGAGAAATTACGTGAATCCCGCTGAACGCCAGCGGATGCATAGTCGCGGTCGTACACACAAGCTCCTCAGGCTGGCCGCGAATCCGGCGGCCGCACAGTGACATGCCGTCATCGAACAACAATTGCCGTGAACTTTCTCGCTTCTGCACTGCAAGGGTGGCCAGCGGCTTGCGCCCACGGTGGAACTCCACCATCTGGCCGAGATCAATGTTGGTGATCACGTCTACGTTATGCAGGATGAATGGCTCGTCGCCCGAATCGGAGTTTTCTAGAAAGAACCATGCTGCCTTCTTTAGCCCGCCGCCAGTATCGAGCAGGAGAT
>Ga0070679_100001756_pt1 | contig 19530 bp, 17 predicted proteins | sample KBSC63BmetaG_FD_65652 | JGI IMG/M metagenome (GOLD analysis project Ga0070679, IMG submission 65652) | Corn rhizosphere microbial communities from Kellogg Biological Station, Michigan, USA - KBS C6-3B metaG | ecosystem: Host-associated > Plants > Roots > Rhizosphere | place: USA: Michigan... | reverse complement strand
TACGCTCGTGGAGCGGATCATCGCCAACCGCGCCATCTCACAGGCCGTGGGACAGGCGCGCGAGCAGGTGGTCCAGGGCGTCTCGATCGCGACGGCGTTCGCGCAGTCGCCGCTCTTTCCCACGATGGTGCTGCGCGGCATTGCCCTCGGCGAAGCGACGGGACATCTCGACGAAGCGCTGGCGCGCGCAAAGGAGTATTACAGCCGCGAGATTCCCGCGGCTGTGCGCCGCATGATCACCATACTCCAGCCGTTGCTGATCGCGTTCATCGGCGGCGTCATCCTGACCGTCGCCCTCGCCATCGTGCTGCCGATTCTCAACATCTACAACTCGATCGGGGTGCGTCACTGATGCCGGGCTCCGGCATCGGCCATTTCGGCGCCCTGGTCGGCACCACTGGCGTGTGGTTGATGGAGTACGCGTCGGAGGCGGGCGGCCTGCGCGTCTCCGCGACGACCACCGAGGCGGGCCCGTTCGAGACGATCGATGCCGCGCTGTCCGCGCTGCGCCGGCTCATCGATGCGCGCCAGGTTCGCCGCGCGCACCTGGCTGTCACGATCAACGGCTTTGGCACGCTGCACCACACAGTGCTGCTTCCGTCCGCGAGCGACGACGTGCTCGAGCCGCTGGTGCGGCGCGAGGTGGCTCGCAGCTTTGGCCTCGTGGATCCGGTGATTCGCTTCACCACGGGAGCCGTGGTGGAGCGGCGCGGCCCCGGGCGTCAAGCCGAGGGCGAGAGCAACCTGCGGACCGTGTTCATCGCCGCCGCCCCGCGCGAAGTCGTCGTGGCGCTTCAGACCCATCTCATGGGCCGCGGGTTGATCGTGGACTGCGCGACTGTGGTGGCCGAATCCATCCGCCACATTTTCATCTCGCTCGGGGCATCCACCGAAGCCACCGCCGTGCTGCTCTGTCTGGCGAGCGGGCCGTACCTCGCCTTCTTCCTGCACGGGCAGCCCGAGATCGTGATAGACCCGCCGTCGAATCTCGATCCCGAGCTCTCGGACGACCCTGAATTCCTGCGCGACCAGGTGGAGCGCGGCGCCGTGTATTTCCGGCAGCGGTTTGGGGGTGCGGAGCCTGCACGGCTGCTGCTGGCGCCGCCCGAGCGTGATCACGGGGCGCTCGCGGAGCTCCTCGACGAGTCGCTCGGCGTGCCCGTCGAGCGGATGATGGGAGACGCCACGCCCGAGGCGATCGCGGCGATGGGCGCTGTGTTCGCCGGCCGCGCGGCGGGCGCCATTGATCTGTTCGAGCGGCCGCCCGGCGCCTCGCACCACGCGCGGCAGCTCGTCGCGAGCATCGGCACCGCGACGGCAGGCATCGGCGCGCTGGCGGCGATCGCCGCGCTCTGGATGCTTTTCCAGGTAGCCGCCTTCCGCGTGGCTGTGCATCAACGGAATTCGGCGCAGGCATCGGTGGATCAGGCGCTCGCGCGCGACGCGCCCGTGCGGGCGATGGCGCAGGAGCGGGCGATTCACCAGGACGCGGCTGCGGCGCTGCGCGCTCTGTATGGCGAGCGCAGCCGTCTCGCGGGCACGTTGTCGGGCGTGGCCCTCGCGACGGGCGGCCGGCTCCGCTTTGACAGCCTTCTCGTTGCCCAGAGCAAGACCGGGTGGGCGGCGACGATTCACGGCGACGTGATGGGGGCGCCGGGGTCCGACGCCGTGCGCGCGCTCAATGACTTCTTCGCCGCGGTTCGACGGCAGCCCGGTGTGTCCGGGGCTGACCTGGAGCGCTTCGACTATGTCACCCCGGCGGAGGGCGACACGACCCACAAGGCGGCGCCGACGGCGCTCACGTTCGTCATCAATTTTTCGATAGACAGGTCGGCGGACGAGGGAGCGAGCGACTGATGGGCGCCTCCGCGCAGCCCAGCCGTCGCGCCGCCCCGGTGCGCAAGCGGAACTGGGTTCAGCTCGAGGCGGCAGGCGTCGCGCTGCTGGCGTTGGTCGTCAGCCTTGGCCTCGGGCTTCGCGCCCGCTCGCAGGCTGGGGCGGCGCGGTCCGAGGCGCGCCGGATTCAGGGCATCGCCCAGAGCATCGCGCAGTTCGAAGCGTCGTTCAGGCCGATCACGCCCGAGGAGCGGCAGCGCTGGGCGGCCGTTCCGGACTCGGGCGCCCTCGGGATCGCGCCGGAGAACCGGCTCGCGCTGACGGAATCCGTCGCACGGATGGCCGAGCAGTCGGGTCTCCTGAACTCTCGCGTGAGTCTCGCGCTCAGCGACAGTCTGCCCAATTCCGATCGCGGAGCGATCGCCACGACTGTCGCGCCGGGGAATTACATGATCACGATTGACGCGGACGGAGGTTTCGCGGAACTACTCACGTTCGTCAATGCTCTGCCGGTCGCCGTCTCGGTGACCCGCCTGGCCGGCACGCGCACCGGCACCACCGCGCGCTTTCACTTGATTCTCGCTGTCTACGAAAACAAGGATGCCAGCCATTCGTGACGATGCGTCGCTCGTGCTGACTCAGCGCGGTATCGGGCTGAGCGCCGTCGGCGTCCTCGTCGTCGCCTTCCTCGGCTGGAAGCTGCTGAGCGGCGTGCAGCCAACCGCGCTGGCTGGAGCGAGCCCCATTCGAAACATCACGCCGTACGCTGTCCCGAACGATTCGCTCGCGCCAAGTGCAGCCGCGCGGCCCGGCCAGACCATATCGCTCGCTCGCGATCCTTTCACCGCGGCGGCCAGCTATCAGGCTGTTTCGCGCGGCATTCCTGTCGCCCCACGCCGCTCGTCGGCGGCCAGCGCTGGCGCGACGGGCCGCAGCTGGCAGGTGACAGCCGTGCTGATCACCCGGTCGCGGCGCGCCGCCGTGATCAACGATTCGCTCATCGACGAAGGCGGCTCTGTGCCTGGTGGCGCACGGCTGACCTCGGTAGGACCTGATCGCGTGGTGCTCACCGATGCCCACGGCACGCGGCACACGCTCACAGCACGCGACTCCGGAGAAAACTTGTGATGGGCCGATTCACCCCGAGGCATACATCCGGTCTCGCCAGCCTGCTTCTGGCGGCTGGCGCGTGCACGGCGAGCACCGCGGCGCCGCATCCAATGGTCAGCGTGCGCACCGATCCGATCCCCGCGTCCGCGCTGAGCGAGGCGCCGGCGGTCCCGCAGGGCGACACGGTGGCCGTTCGCGGCGCCGACCCGGCGACGAGTCGCGCCGCGTCAGCGCCGACGGCGGCCGACATGACGGCAACGGGCCTGCCGCGGTTGCCGGACAGCCATGCGAAGCTCGCGGACGTCCCGGAGCGCCGCGTGACGGCGCTCGACGCGACTGGCGGGGACATCCGCGACGTCACGGCGCGGCTCGGCCGCGAGTTCGGGCTTCAGGTTGCGGTGGATCCGCAGGTACAGGGCACGGTGACGACGCATCTGCGCAACGTGACTCTCGACGATGCGCTGCGCGACGTCGTGACCCGCAACGGCTTCCAGTGGGCCATCCAGGGCGGCGTGCTGCGCGTGACAGCGGCGCGTCTCCAGACGCGGATCTTCACGCTCGACTACGTCTCACTGTCGCGCGTGGGCACGTCGAGCACGATCGTGCAGCGCACCCTCGGATCGACCACGACAGCGGGCGCGGGAAGCCTCGGCCTCAGCTCGGGAAGCGGCGCCGCCGGCACACCGGGCGCGGACGTGATCTCGAGCGTGAATGCCGTGGACATGTGGCAGGAGATCCGGATCACGCTCACCGGCTTGCTCGCGCCTCCAGGCGCGACGGGCACCAGCGCGAACGCCCCGGCGACCTCCACCCAGGCCGCGGCCGCCAGCACGTCGGCCAGCGTGATCAGTGCGTCGAGCGTGAATTTCCCGGATGGCTCGAACCTGACCATCAGCCCCGCGTCGGGCCTGATCAACGTGACGGCTTCGCCCGAGAAGATGGCCGAGGTCTCCGCGTTCCTCGACGCATTCCGCGCGTCGGTCGAGCGTCAGGTGCTGATCGAAGCCAAGATCGTCGAAGTCACGCTCACGAAGAGTCTCCAGTACGGCATCGACTGGGGCGCGGTCTCGAAGTTCGGATCGTTCAACCTGAACGCCAAGAGCGGCGAGCCGGCTGGAGCGAGCCTCGGGTCGGGCAGCACCGTGCAGGCGCCCGGCGGCAGCAGTCCGGGCAACATCACCTTCAGCCTGTCCGGCAACGTGGCGATCAACGCCGTATTGCAGGCGCTGAGCGCGCAGGGCAAAGTGAGCGTGCTCTCCAGCCCGCGCACTTCGGCGCTGAACAACCAGCGCGCCATCTTCCAGGTCACGACTGACGAAGTCTTCTTCGCCGTCACGCAGACACCCATCGTGGGCCCCAACGGCGCGACGACCTTCGAAAGCAGCGTGGTGCCGCAACAGATCTCCGTGGGCATCGTGCTGGACGTGCTGCCGCAGATCTCGGCGGACAACATTCTGACGATGAACGTCCGCCCCGCGGTGACGAGCGTGGCCAGAATCGCGAGCATCACGCTCAAGGACGGCACGCAATCCACGGCGCCGGTGGTGGACCGGCGCGAGGGCGATACGATGGCGCGACTGCGCGCGGGCGAGACGATGGTGATCGGCGGTCTGATGCAGACGACGGAGAACCACGACGTGAGCGGCGTTCCGGTGCTCAAGGACCTGCCGTTGATCGGCGGACTGTTCCGGCACGTGTCGGATTCCGAGACGCGCTCGGAGCTCGTCGTGTTCCTGACGCCGACGATCATCTCAGGCCAGCCGGGTCACTGAGCCGCATGTATCAGGAGTTTTACGGCCTCACCGAGAAGCCATTCTCGCTCACCCCGAACCCGCAGTATCTCTTCTACTCGCGGCAGTACCGGGAAGCCGAGGATCAACTCCTGTACGGCATCAACAACCGTGAAGGGTTCATGCTGGTCACCGGGCAGCCGGGGACCGGCAAGACGACGCTCTGCCGCGACCTGATCGAGAAGCTCGATCGCAAGAAGTACCAGTCGGCGCTGATCTTCAATCCGTTCCTGAACGGCGAAGAGATGCTCGCGGCGCTGCTCACGGAGTTCGGCGTCACGCCGCTGCAGGGAGCGAACCGCAAGGAGCTGCTCGACAGGCTGAACGCATTCCTGCTCGCGCAGCTCGCGATGGGCCGGAGCTGCGTCGCGATCTTCGACGAGGCGCAGCACCTCTCCACTGAATTCCTGGAGCAGATCCGCGTGCTCTCCAACCTGGAGACGCACCAGGAAAAACTCATCCAGATCATCCTCGTCGGCCAGCCGGAGCTGCTCGAGAACATCCTGTCGCCGCGCATGGCGCAGCTCGATCAGCGCGTGTCCATTCGCTGCACCTTGAGCGACCTGGATCAGCAGGAGACCGATCGCTACATCCAGCACCGGCTCAACGTCGCGGGCTCCAAGGGGCAGGTCCGTTTCAGCAAGCGCGCAGTTGCCGAGATCTATCGTGTCTCGCGCGGGGTGCCGCGGCGCATCAATCTCATCTGCGACCGGTCGCTGCTCGCCGCTTTTGCTGCGCAGAGCCGTGACGTGCAGCCCGCGCACGTGCGGAAGGCCGTGCAGTCGCTTCGCGGCGAGGATGCCACAGATACTGTCGCTCCGCGCGGCCGGAGCTCGGCCTGGCGGTGGGTCGCCGTCGCGGCGAGCGTCGTGCTCGTCGCGTCCGTGACGGCCGCCGTCGCGTTCTGGCCCGTGCGCGCGCAGTCGGGCGACGAGGCGCTGTATTGGAGCGCCACGATGAACGCGGCCCCGGCGGCGGCCGAGCACGACCTGCTGGACCTCGTGCGGCGGTATCCCGCTTCACGGCGGCTGGACGACGCGCTGCTGCGGCTCGCACAGCTCGAGATGGGCCGCGGCGATCGGCCGGCGGCGCTCACCACGCTCGCGCAGCTCGCCGCGCATCAACCCAGCGGCGCCTGGCACGACCGCGCGCTCGTGTGGAGTGGTCTCGTGCGTCTGGATGCGGCGGATACGACGGGTGGCTGCACCACCGTGCAGCCGCTCGGTGTAGCCCCCGCCGACCCGCTCGCCGCTCAGCAGGGCGCCGAGCTTCTCGCGCTGTGCGCGGCTCGTGTGCGCGCCGACAGCGCCGGCACGAGCGCGCCGGGCGTCGCGGCGTCCGCGGACACGAGCGTTCAGCATTCTGATACGGCACACAGGGTCCGCGTCCGTCCTGACTCGGTGCATGCGGCGCCGCCGCGCGCGGACAGCGTGGCGCATGCGGCCGGGGCTGGAGGCTCCACGTGAGTCTCATCAGCGACGCGCTCAAGACGGCGCAGCGGCAGCGCAGCGAGGCGGTTCCCACGCGCCCGGAGATTCCTGTGCTCGGCGGGTTCTTTCCGGATGCTGGTCATCGCCGAGAGGCGAGCGGCCGGTGGCGCGGCGCGGCCGCCGGCGGAGTGATTGGCATGTTGCTTCTGGCTGGCGTCGTGGGCGCGCGGGAGTGGCGGGCGCTTCACGCCCCTGTGGCGAAGATCGGCGCAGGCAGCCTGCTTCGCCTCCCACCCGCACCGGTGATTCAGCAGCGCGTGCCGGCGCAGACGGCGGCGCCAGCACCGCGCGCCGATTCGGCGGTCGCCGCCGCGCAGCAGGGCGAGCAGGTTGCGCGGGTCGCGGCGCCCAGTGTCGGCGTCGCTTCGGGTAAGCCCGAGGGAGCCGTGTCACAGACGGGCGCGCCGACCCGTCCGTCGGCTTTTGCTCAACGGCAGGTGATGCGCGAGCCGCCCGCACCGGCGCCATCGGCTCAAGCGCAGGGCAGTGTGCAACCCGCTGCTGCCTCGCCGCCGGCGCCCACATCCAACGGAGTTCGCGTGAGCGTGCAAGGTGGCGCGCAGGACGCGTCCGACCGGCTGCTGGAAATGGCGCGGGACGCCCAGCGACAGGGCAACGACGCCGCGGCCGAGGATGTGTATCGCAAGGCCGTGGCGACGCACCAGGCCAATGCCGAGATCTACAACAACTACGCCGCGCTCCTTGCCGACAGGGCGGACACTGTCAGAGCCATCAGCATGTACAGGCTGGCCATCGCGCTCGATCCGACGTACGTGGATGCGTGGGCCAACCTCGGAACGCTGTTCGACGCATCGGGCGATCACCGGCAGGCGACGGGCGTGTTTCAGCAGGTGCTCAAGCTCGACAGCACGAATGTCGCCGCTCGCGAGGGTCTCGCGGAGCAGTACCAGGCACTCGGCGACGTCGCGGTGGCGCGCAAGCTGCTCGAGCAGGTGACGCGTCAGGCGCCTGACAATGCGCGCGCGCACTACACGCTCGCCGTGCTGCTCGATGGCCAGCACGACGCCGCGGGCGCGATGCGCGAATACGGGCTCTTTCTCGAGACGGCGCGCGATCGCTATCCGGCTGTGTATTCTGATCGCGTGCGTGCGCGCATCGCTGCTCTGTCAGGGAAGAAGCCATGAGCGGGACCGTGAACGGCTGGCGGCCGCTCGGGGTCGCGCTCGTGAGCGGCTGCGCGCTCGCGGCGGCGATGGCCTGTCAGCATCCGGCTACGACCGCGAAGCCGTCGGGCGACGCACTGCCGCCTCCGTTGCCGCCAGACCGCGTGTCGGCGCCCGCGCTGACGTCGTCCGTCACGACCAGCACCGCACCGGTGCTGCCGCCTGTCGAAGAGAAGCGGATCACCGTCTCCACGTACGGCCACGAGTCGGACGTGAAGCCGCTGCTCCAGTTCATCGCGCAGGAGGGCGGCTTCAGCCTCGTGCTGCCGATCGGCCTGGCCAAGCGCGTGAACGTGGACCTGCGGAACGTGCCTGTGTCCGAGGCGCTCACGACCGTGCTCGCCGCCGCCGGGCTCTCGCTCGCGCCGACGTCCGGACTGACGGCGCCGTCGGACACGTCCGTGGTGTTTTATCAGCTACCGATGAACGTGGACTCGCTCTCGGCGGATGCGATCATGAAGCGGTTCGGGGTGAGCCGCGATATCGCCGAGCTGATCGTGAGGTCGCGGAGGCCGTAGCGCTTCGTCGAGAAATGTGAGTCGGAAATGCGAACCGGCCGGCAAGCTCTGTGAGCTTGTCGGCCGGTTTGTCTTTCTCAACCGCGATCGCTTAGCTGACCTTCGCGGCGATCATGCAGATGTAGAGCTTGGCGACATTGCCGCCCAGGCCGTTGTAGTAGAGCGGGCCTGTGTAGGAATTGGACGGGGCGACCGAGAGTGACGTGTTGTACAGCGCGTTGTAGAGCGCGGTGAGCGTCGGGTCCGTGTTGCTGAAGCCGGGCGTCGTGATGGCCACGCCGTTCACTTTGGTCACCCCCAACGGCATGAAGTTGCTCGGTGTGCAGACCGACGCCGCGGGAATCGTGTCGGCGTAGGCCAGGCCATACGCCGCTGCTGTGTAGACGCTGCTCGTCGTCGAAAGGTCCTGACCGGTGCTCAGATACGGACCCTTCCACGTGGCGGAGAGTCCCGACGGCTGCGACACGAGGTCGCCCAGCGCGCTTGGCAGCGCGCGGTTGTCGGTCGCGTACTGGCTAACGGCTGTGTTGATCGCCTGGATCTCGGAGGTGAACGAGGGCGCGTCGCCCTTCTTGACCTGGTTGACCACGGAAGGAACGACAACGGCGGCCAGCACGGCAGTGATCGTCACTGTGACGAGAACTTCGGCGAGCGTAAACCCGCGGCGGACGTCGAGCTTCACTGGTCTTCTCCTGAGGGGCGCGGACTGCGGGCAGTCCTGGGGTTGGGGACGTCTCCATGGCCAGCGGCGGGACGGAGACGCTGGTTGGACAATGCGAACCGGCGGGCAAACTCCAGGGAGCCTGCCCGCCGGTTTGTCATTCGGCGCGAGCGGAGGTTAGCTGACCTTCGCCGCGATCATGCAGATGTGGAGCACGGCACCAGCTGCACCAAACCCGCTGTACTGGAGCGACCCGACCGCGGAGGAGGCCGGCGGATCGGATGTGACGTTGTACAAGGCATCGTAGAGAGCCTTGAACGCGGTGTTTGTGTTGCTGAAGCTCGGGTCAGTGATCGGAACGCCGTTCACCTTGGTCACGACGATCGGCATGTAGTTCGCTGGCGCGCAGTTCGACGCAGCGGGGATCGTGTCGGCGTAGGTCAAGCCATACGCTGCGGCGGTATAGACTGAGCTCGTCGTCGAGAGATCCTGGCCTGTGCTGAGGTACGGGCCCTTCCACGTCGTTACGCCGGACGGGGCGCTGACCAGATCGCCCAGCGTGGACGGCAAAGCGCGGTTGTCCGTCGCATACTGGCCGACTGCCGTACCAATCGCCTGAATTTCAGACGTGAACGACGGCGAGTCACCCTTCTTGACCTGATTCACCACCGACGGCACGACCACGGCGGCCAGCACGGCGGTGATCGTCACGGTGACGAGGACTTCAGCGAGCGTGAACCCGCGGCGGGCGTTGAGCTTCATGGAATTCTCCAAGCAGGTTGAGGAGGTACTACGGAAAAGCAATTCTGAGGGAAGAGCTGAATCGAAATTCGGAGGGAACTACTACTGAATCGGAACGAGCAGAACCTTCAGCTTGCCGAGCTTGGCCGTGCCCGACTTTTCGTAGCGAAGACTGCCGGTGAGGATGTTCGCGTCATCAACCGCGCTGTCCAACGCCAGAATCTGAAGCGAGTCCAGCGTCGCCGCGGTTTCGATCGCCAGGCCCGGGGTCACCGTAGTCCCGACGAGCGCGAAGGTGTCCTTGAAGAACTGGGGCAAGAACGCCCAGCCAAACCCGGTCTTGAGCATTCCAACCGAGTCTTTCGAGACGTACGGACCCTTCCAGCGGGCCTGCTGGTTGGTTGTGTACGCCGTCCCGCCCACGAGGTCCACGTCTGTCGCGCCAGCGATCGCGTGAGTGAGCTGGCCTACATCCCCAGGATATTTCCGGACGTCGCTGACGAACTGCTCGACGCCGACACGAATATTCGAGACGTCCTGAGCAATACGCCCCGTGTCTCCCTTATCGATCTGTCGCACCACGGACGGCACCACCACCGCGGACAGGATGGCGACGATCGAAACCGTCACCAGCACTTCCGCCAGCGTAAAGCCACTGCGCCGCTTCTGGCTAACTCGCATCGGGCGATCCTTCCTAATGAGGTGTAGATCGTCGCACCCAGGCGCCGATCTCCTACAGTGGACGCGTGGCCAAACAACCGGTCACCGTTCACGCGAGCATAGTACGTCCGCTCCGTTACACCCCCGTTAGCGCTCCGGCCCTCCCTGTTACGATCCCGGCTATCTACCTGTCCTACAGCGAGATGGCCTCACTCGGCTCCGGTCAGTTCTCGTTACAGATGCTCGGCGGGCCGTCTCTGACGGACTCCGCTGGCCAAGCCGTTGCCGGGCTCGGTCCCGGCAAGCCGCTGGTGCTGCTTGCGTACCTCGCGGTCCGTGGCGACGCGCGGCGAGACGAGCTCATCGAGCTCCTCTGGGGAGGCGTTCCGGAGGCCAACGCCCGGAACGCGTTCAGGCAGGCGCTCCACAGGCTCCGGGGCGGATTCGGCGAAGGGATGGTTACCGCCGACCGTGAGCGGGTCTCGCTCTCCGGGCGCGACAGGCTCCAGTCCGACCGCGATGAATTCCTGAGCCTGGTTGACCTCGGACGTCCTGAAGAGGCGGTCGCCCTTTACAAAGGTGATTTCCTCGAGGGAGTTGAATTCGGTGAGTCCGGCTTCGACGAATGGGCCGAGTCGGAGCGGACCCGACTTCGGGGCCGCTTCACCTGGGCGCTCGGCGCCGCGACGCAGGCGGCTCTCGAATCGGGCAGGTGGGTCGAGGCCGCCGGTTACGCCCAGCGCCTCACCGCCGCCGCCCCATACGACGAGGCCGCCGCCATAAGCGAAGCCTCGGTCCTCGTTTCCGCCGGTCGGCGGCAGGAGGCGACGGCGACCCTTCAGCGCTTCGTGCAGCGACTGTCCAGCGACCTCGGACTCGCTGCGCCGGCAGGAGTCGCCGCGATGCTCGCCCGGCTCGCCCGGCCGGAAAGCGGGCAGGCCAAGTCACCCAAGGACAGTCCATCGGTCTCGAGGAAGCCTGTCTTTGCGGGACGTGAGCAACAGTTGGCCGCGCTCGTCGGCGCCGTGCGGGAGTTGGGCGAGGAGCGCGGCACATCGATTCTGCTCGATGGCGACGTTGGAATCGGAAAGTCGCGGCTGATAGAAGAGTTCATAGGCCGCGCGCGTGCACTCGGACGCATGCTTGTATTGCAGGGCCGGGAGCGCATAGGCGGCGCTGCGGTTCCGTACGCGGGGATCGCGGAGGCGCTGCGCGGCACCCTGCGCGCGCCAGGGCTCGGCGGAGCCAGCCAACACCTTCTCGCGGAGGCAGCGCGCATCCTGCCCGAGCTGCGCGATTCGTTCGAGCTGCCGGCGGCGGGGCCCATCGAGGACGATGCGGCGAAGCTTCGCTTCTTCGAGGGAGTCGCGGCGCTGCTCGAGGCTGTGGCGTACGAGCAGCCAGTGTGTCTCGTGCTCGAGGACGTCCACCACGGGTCGGCATCCACAGCGGATCTGATCAGCTACCTGGTGGCGCGGCTTCAGAGCTCACCCGTGCTGCTGCTCATGAGCGTGCGGCTCGACGCGCTCCCCGCGAGCCACGCGGCGCGGCTCGGCGTGGACGACGGGAGCGGCGCGCGTGTGAACGTGGACCGGATGCACCTCGATGCGCTCGACGACGCGCACATCCGCGAGATCGTGAGCTCGGCCGTGCCCGCGAATACGTCGCTGGCGGACATCGATCGAGTAGTGGGGCTCGCGTCGGGCAATCCGCTCCGCGCGCTCGACGCCGCGCGGCGCGCCAGCGCGGGCCAGCTCGAGACGGCGCTCCCGGTACCGATTCACGATCTGCTTGCGGCCCGCCTCGAAGCGGCGCCGCCGTCGCGGAGGCGGGTCTTTTTCGCTGCCGCGCTGCTGCAACGCGCCGTCTCGCTGCGGCTGCTCGCGGCCGCCTCGCATCTATCTGAGTCCGCGACGCTCGATGCCGCCGTGGCGCTGGAGGCCGATGGCCTTTTCGCGCAGCGCGACGGGGGCTATGCGCTGGCGCACGACACGACAGCCCATCTCGTGGTGGAGCTGAGCGGGGCGGCGGGGCGAGCGCTTTTCGCCGGTTGGGCGGCCGACGCCCTCGCGGACGAGCCGGGGGCCCATTCCGCCGAGCTCGCGTATCTCTATGGGTTGGCCGGTCGCCAGCCGCTGGCCTTCGCGAATGCGCGCCTCGCCGCGTTCGCGGCGCTTGCATGCGGGGCCGCGTCCGAGGCTGCGAGGCTGTTCGGACTTGCTCTCACGTTCGCGCCGAACGCCGCCGCCCGTCAGGAGGTCGAATCATCCATGGCCGTCGGCGGCGCTCAGCGGCGACGGCTTGGCGGCGGAGACCGGGTTCCGGACCCGGATCAGGAAACGCTGTTCGCCGATCTCCAAACGCCGGTAGCGTCGGACTCCCACGCGACTCCGCCGGCGCCCGCCGCGGCTGCTGCGCGCGGGGCGCGACGCTCGTTGGGACAGCGCCGCATTCGCCCTTCCTTCATGATCGCGGGTGTGGCCACCCTCGTCATCGCCGTGGTGCTGCTCGTGCGCAATCAGTCGCTTCCCTTTCGGCTGGCGACGAGCGGCGACTCGCTGCTCGTCGTGCAACAGGGCCACGAGCACGATTCGCTCGCCGAGATCGCGCGCACCCGGCGCACGACGCCATCGCTCGGCGGCACGACACGCCGGGGCTTCGGGCCGGCGTGGACTGAATCGCTCGCGCTTCCGTGGATCAACGCGAGCGTCGCGCCCGACGGCCAGCACGTGACGGTCGAGCGGATGACGCGCAGCGGAACCGACCTGTATCTCTTCGATGCCGACGAGCGCGACTCGACAGTCATCGCGTCAAGCGGCGGCGACAACATCGCGCTCGGCTGGGCGCCGGACGGCAGCGCGCTGCTCGTGTCGCGCCCGCGCAGCCTCGCCGACGGGAGCTACGACACGGATCTGTTCGAGTACCGCCTCGACAGTCTCACCGCGCCGATTCCAATCGATACGAGCGCCGAGAGTGCCGTGACCGAAGCTGCGTGGTCGCCGGATGGAAGCCGCCTCGCATGGTCCGCGCGCATCGGATCCACGCATCAGCAGGACATCTTCATCAGCCGCGCGGACGGCAGCGGGGCGCGGAACGTCACCCACAATCCGGCCGAGGACGACCACGCGCGCTGGTCCCCCGACGGGACGCTACTCGCGTTCACCAGCGATCGCGATGGCAACACCGAGTTGTACGCGTACGATCTGTCCGAGCTCCGGCTCTGGAGGCTGACTTTCTCGCCGGCGCAGGACGACCACGCCGTGTTCTCGCCGGACAGCCGGCGCGTGGCGTTCGAGTCCACGCGCGACGGCGATGCGGCCGTGTACGTGATGCCAGCGCTCGGCGGTGACGTGCGACGGGTAACGCCGGCGGGCCAGCAGTATTCCGTCGTCGCCTGGCGTGGACGCATGCCCGGGTACCTCGACCGCATGAGGATTCTGGGACCCTCGACGGCCTCGGTGGACGACACGGTTTCGCTCGGACTCGCGATGCTCGACGCGTCGGGCCACGCTCGCGCGTTTTCGGGAGTGCAGTGGTCGTTGCTTGACTCGGCGCACATAGCGACGCTGCTCTCGAGCCTGGGCGACGGCAGCGAGTTCAGTCGGAGGCTCGTGGCGGAGGCTGACGGGTCCGTGCGCGTGGTGGCGCGGATACCCGGCTGGAGGAGCGACACACTCACAGTGCTCGTGGGGCGCGCCGCGATGCCATCGCTCGCCGACGGGTTCACGGGCGGGAGCATCGACGCCAGTCGCTGGGTGTCGCTCGGCGACCCGCAGCCGCGCGTTGGCGATGTGCCTGGGGGTGGGCGCGGTCTCTTCCCGAACGGAGACCTGCAGTGGGAAAGCGGCGTGCTCGCGCGCGATCCTGTGCTGCTTCAGCCAGGGCTCTCAGCGCAGGCGCGAATCAATGCGCCCTTCAACGAGCGGGCGATGCAGCCCGCGACGCTCGAGTTCTCGCTGATCGTGCCGCCGGACCTTGCGGGGATGGACCGCACGGCGCCGCGACTCACGCCCGTGATCAGCGTGATCTGGGACGGCGAGTCGGGTCGAGTGACGTTCGCGGTGAACGGCGAATCATTCTCGCTTGGTCCCGATGCGCTGGGTTCAGGCGGGAAGGCGTCGCATCTGTTCGCGTACACGATTGACGGTGCGGGGCACGTCGTGTTCGCGCTGGACGGCGTGCGACGCTGGCAGTCAACGACGCGCGTGTCTGTGGACGGTTCGAGCCGCGTGCAGTTGTGGATCGCGGGCCGAGGAACCGACGGCCGCGTTGCCGTCGGAGACGTGCGGCTCGGCCGGGCGCCGTAGTCGCGGCTTCAGCAGCCGCGGATGGGAAACTTGAAGGTGAGCGTCACGAGCGAGCCACTGCTCGTGGCCCAGGTCACGGCGCCCGTCGTCGAGCTGCTGCCGCTGATGGCGCCATCCAGATCGCGCTCGACCTGATTGGCCACATCCTGCTCGACGTTGTCCATCTTGATGTCGAGGAGCGCGGAACTGGCGGGAATCGTGTCGCGCACGAGCGTGTTCTCGACGGTGACATCAGCCGTCACGGTGTAGTTGCCCGTGATCGGCCGCGTGACGTAGGGCCCGCGCCAGCGCGAGATCTGCGTGGCGCTCATGTTGGCGTTACAGCTCGTGAGCGGCGTGGTCGGCAGGTCCGTCAGCTCGTCGAGCGTGTGCGGATACGTCGTCGTGTTCTCCTGGAACGCCTGGAGCGCCTGCTCGAGGTTCTGGAATTCGGCGACGATCGCGTCGCCGTCTCCAGACGAGAGACGCGTTCTGATCGCCGGCACCGTGACCGCCGCGAGAATCGCCACGATCGCGACGGCGATCAGGATCTCGACGGCGGTGAAGCCCGCTCGCCGGTCGTTACGCGGCGATGATTGGCGTTTCATGCTCAGCAGCCGACGGGCGCGGAAATCAGATAGCGCACGCGGTGGAGCGACGTGACGGTGGGCGCGGCCGGTTCGGCCTCGTAGCGAACCACCCCCAGAGTCGAGTCGTCGAACTGATCCACGGCGAGATCGATATTCCGCGCGTCCCCTGTTTCGACGGAGTCTATGCGCAGCTCGACGTAGTCGTTCGTCGCACTCTGGTACACTGTGTCGCGGATCCAGCCGAGGGGGGTGGGGATGCCGCTGTTGGGCACGAGGAGTGACGAACTGTAGGGAGCGCCCGCCGCCCACGCGCTCACGTTGCCGGTCGTATAAGCGGTGCCGGCGCAATTCTTCTTCGCCGTGGTGATCGGCGTGATCAGGTCACTCGGGTGTCCGGGAAACACGCCGACGCGCTGATAGAAGCCGAGATTTCCGAGCGCGCGGTTGACGTTGTTGACCGAGAGCGAGATGCCGGTGAGCGTGCTCGCGACGGCTCTCGCGTCTTTCGCGTTCTTGTAACTCACGAGGCTGGGCACCGTCATGGCCGCGAGCAGGACGAGGATCGCGGTGGAGACCAGGACCTCGGGCAACGTAAATCCCCGCGCCGGCCGCGACCTCACGGACATGCGAAATCGCTGATCGTGTAGCGAGCCAGGTAAAGGGGGTGGGCGGCGGTGCTGCCGGTGGACGCGGCGTACCTCAGGGTTCCCGCTGTCGGGCCGACCGTGCCATCCACGGCGATGTCCAGCATCTGCACGGCGTCGAGGTCGAGCGAGTCGAGGTGCAGCTCCGCCTCACCGCTGCGCACCGCGTTGTCGAGCACTGAATCGTGAATGAAGCCCAGCGGGGTCGGCACACCGTAATCCGGGATGATCGTGACTCCCGTGTACGGAGCGTTCGCGGCCCATCCGGTGGCTTTCTTGAACGTCCCGCTGCCGCACTTGGGGTCTCCGGCCACGAGCGGCACGACGAAAGCCTTCAGCCGCTGTGGGTACGAGCCGAACTGGTTCAGCCAGGCGCCGCTCTGAATGAGCGAGGAGTCGAGCGACAGGAACGTGACCGCCGTGAGCTCGGCGTCCTTCTGCTTCTGGTAGGTGACGAGATTCGGCATCGTCACCGCCGCCATCACCGCGACCACGGAAAGCGTCACGGCAACGATCACGAGCGAGACCCCGCGGCGCGCGCGAAGGCGGCCGACGCTGAGGCGTCGCTCGATCGAGCTCGTGATGTGGCGGGACGATGGCTGCATGGGCGGCGACGGCTGCTTCGCTGTCACGACGGCGGGCCGGAAATTCCGGTGGGGACCGGCGGACTGCCGGCCTGCCTCAATGGACGATTGGCGCCGCCAGAAAGTACGCCGGGCTGCCGCTCCCCGGATAGCGGAAGCGACCCTCGAGCCCGGGATTCGTCTCCTTGGGCCCGTCGATCAGACCATTCACGATGCCCGCCTGTTCCGCATTGAGGCTGTCGAGCTTGACGGCCACGAAAAGGGGATTCGTCGCCACGAACCCGGGGCAGCGCTGGGCGGTTTGGCCGCTCGATCCGCAGAATTCCGGAACTCCATCCACCTCGTCGAAGCGGAGAAGCGGATTTTCGACGTTCGCTATATACCCGCTCCGCAGTACGGATCTCGGATCGGCGTTGATGGAGGCCGCCAGGTACGGGCCCTTCCACAGAGCGACCATGTCGCTGGTGTAGCCCGTGGTGTGGTTGATGGTCGAATCGCACGGCACGCCGGCGCCGCAGCTCGTGGTCGCGATCGGCGGCGTGATGAGGTCCTCGATGTCGCCTGGGTTCGTGCCCTTCAGATCAGACGAGAACGACTGGATCGCGACGCCGATGGCGCTCAAGTCGTTGTCGACTTTCACCGGGTCCGCGCTTCCCGACTTGTTCATGACGCTCGGCACGATGAACGCCGCGAGCGCCGCGATCAGGCCGATCGTGACGACAGTTTCGATGAGCGTGAAGCCGCGGCGCGACCGGCGACAGATCATTGACTGATCGGCACGGAGAGGTAGTACGCGACCACGAGGTTGTTGACGTCCGGCTTGTCGAAGCGGAAGCGGCCGGTTGTGTTGGAGCCGATGTCCGTGACCGTCTGATCCGGATCGTTCGATCCATCAATGATCGTGTTGATGATGTCGGCCTGCGGCCGGGTGAGCCCCGTGATCTGCACGGCGACGAACTGCGTGCCCGTGGACGTGTAGGCTCCAGCGGTCGAGCCACCAATCGTCTTACCGTGGTTGGTGGTGGCGTCGTACATCTGAAGCGTGTCGTGCACGAACGCCGCGAACCCTGTCGCCAGCGTCGAGCCACTCGTGGAGGCGATCGCGGCCGCCAGATAGGGGCCGTTCCAGAGACCCACTTGCGCGGTCGTCAGCGCTGTCGCGCCGTCAATGATCAGGTCCGACGTCGTTGGCTTCGTCGTCAGAATGTGCAGCGTCTGCGGGTAGCCAGCCTTCGTATCGTTGTCGAAGGTCGAGATCGCCGTGGTGATCGAGCTCAGGTCGTTGCTGACCTTCACGGGGTCACCCGCCTGCCCCTTCTGGATCACTGTCGGGATGACGAACGCCGCCAGGACCGCGAGAAGCCCGACGGTCACCAGGGTTTCAACGAGCGTGAAGCCGAGGCGACGTCGCGACGGTCTGGGCCGCTGGAGCATGGGCCGCTGAAGCATGTGAGTCCCGATTCAGTTGAGGTACGGTCCGGCTGTGATGCACCCGGGCACTTTGCTACGGGGAACACATTACCGGTTCATCATTTCGCGAGCGTTACATGCGCAGGCTGGCTCGTAACGTCGCGCGTAGCGGTCCGATAAACCTTTGTATAGGCGGAACTTGCGAAATACAAAGACTGCGTCGAGCTACTTGGCGCTGGCCAGGTCTTCGTTGAGGTGGTCGGTGTTTCTCGCCCCGAAAAGCGCCGTAGTGATCCCCGGCACAGAGCGAACGAAGCGCAACGCGCGCTGGGCATCGCTGGCCGCGCCCGGCAAGGAATCGCGGACGGCCTCGGGTAGTCCTTTCGTGAGCTGTCCCTGCATGAGACTCGCACTGGCGACGACGGTAACGCCGAGTGCTTCGGCCGCTTCGACGACCGTGACTGTCCGGTCCGCCAAGGGCTGCGTCGGTGTCCGGATGGCCTCGGGCATGGCGAGATTCACGGGCACCTGGACGGCGGCGAAATGGTGCCCATCGCCGGCCACTTCGCGCGCGATGGTCACCAGGTCCTGGATCGCGAGATGTCCACGCGACCCGGGCGCGAGCCGCAGGCCGTTCCATGTAGCGCATCCGTACATGGCTATGTCGCCGCGGCTCACGCTCTCTTCCAGCGCGGTGAATGCGGCGCGGAGGCGCACGCGGAGCTCGTCGGGCGTCACGGCGGCGAGCTGCTGCTCGGGGTTGTGCAGATAGTACAGGTCTATCGTGCGTACGCCGAGATTCTGTCGCGACTGCGCGATGCAATACCGCAGAAAACGCGGCGCGATGCAGTGGCCGCCGGCGACGATTTCTTCAGCGAGCATCACGTCCTGCGCGACGAATTCGCTCTGGACGTACGCGCGATAGGCTTCCTTGCTCGTGGGCGCCGCGCCCGAGAGCGGGATGTAGCCGCCCTTGGTGCACACCACCACGCCCTCGCGCGCGACGGTGCTCGCGCCTATCGCTCGCTCGAGGGCGCTGCCGACGGCGCGCTCGGATCGCTGGCAGCGGTAATTGATCGCCGTGTCCACGACGTTGACGCCAGCGGCGAAGGCGGCCGAGAGCGTGTCCTCGTAGGCGTGATCGTCCTCATCATTCGACTCACCCAGGTAGGTGCCGACGCCGAGCGAGGAGAGCGTCAGGCCACTCGGAGTGACTCGAAAAAAATCGCCGGCGAAGTCGGCGGAATACCGCTGCGCATGTCGAGCGGTGCCGAGCTCGGTGCCGCGTAGCGCGTTGGCCTCGAGGCGCGCAGCCGTGGTTGGCGCGGAGGGACGATTGGACATTACGGCGGAGACATATGGGGTCGGGTTCGCTGCTGCAAGTGCCGTGGCCGCTAAATGTTCCGTCGGCACATGCATTGCCGCGAGTAGATCGTGGGGCCGTGTTGCCTTAGATTTAATGATTCCCAGTTCGCGTGATCGCCGGCCTCCGGCCGCCGGTCGCACTTGCTGGTTGTGTTCAACCCGCCGATGCGGGTTGGTTGAAACCTCTGGATCGTGGAGCCCGCGCAATGCCTGGTTTTGCCGCACTGGCTGCCCGCTGGTGGATGCCGCTGCTGTTCGTCGTGCTCGCCGGCCATTTCACCAACGTGTGCGTAACCCTGTTTCTTCACCGCGCGCAGACCCACCGCGGACTTCGGCTGCATTATCTCGCCGCCCTTCCCATGCGCCTCTGGCTGTGGCTGACCACCGCCATCGTGACCAAGGAATGGGTCGCTTGCCATCGGAAGCATCACGCCTTCGCCGACCGTGAAGGCGATCCGCATAGCCCGCTCATGGAAGGGCTGCGCAACATCGTGTTCAAGGGCGCTTTCTACTACCGCCGGGCCGTGCGCCAGCCGGGCATGCTCGACAAGTACGGCAAGGGCACGCCGAACGACTGGATCGAGAACCACGTGCTCAGCCGGCTGAATTGGGTTGGCATCCTCGTGATGCTCGCGATCGATACCTACCTGTTCGGCTTCTT
>Ga0070679_100001754_pt1 | contig 19536 bp, 18 predicted proteins | sample KBSC63BmetaG_FD_65652 | JGI IMG/M metagenome (GOLD analysis project Ga0070679, IMG submission 65652) | Corn rhizosphere microbial communities from Kellogg Biological Station, Michigan, USA - KBS C6-3B metaG | ecosystem: Host-associated > Plants > Roots > Rhizosphere | place: USA: Michigan... | reverse complement strand
GGCTTTGCGTGCGCAGCGCTCGATAGTCATCCTCGGTTGGGATTTTCACAGCGCCACCCGCCTGCACCTCGGCAGGCGGCATATGGACGACGCCGATCGCTCCGCAATTGGCAACGCTCCGCTTGCCGCCGATCGCTCCGCGATTCCGGATGTTCTCGGGGACTTCCTCAACTTCCTCGTCGAGCGCAGCAGCACTCTCGAGGTGTACATCCTGACGTGGGACTACCCGTTGGTGTTCGCGCGAGGCCGGGAATCCACGCCGGTGTACAAGCTCGGCTGGCACCCTCACCGGCGTGTGCACTTCCGCTACGACGATCGCTGCCCGATCGGTGCGGCTCTGCATGAAAAGGTGGTGGTCATCGACGGCGCCGTAGCCTTCTGCGGCGGTATCGATCTGACCTGCGCGCGCTGGGATACGACGGAGCATCGGGCTTACGACGCCCGTCGTCTGAACGACGGCGAGTCGCAGTGCTATCCGCCCTGCCACGATGTCATGCTGACCGTGGACGCAGGCGCCGCGCGAGCGCTGCACGACCTGGCGAACGAGCGATGGGCAAACGCAACCGGTCAGGCGCTTCCGGCTCCGCAAGCGCGTGCCGATCCCTGGCCGGTGGGCGTGATGCCTTCGTTCATCGACGTCGAAGTCGGCATCGCGCGCACCGTACCCGCACTCGAGGGGGCGCCGCCGGTGGCCGAGATTCGCCGCCTCTACCTGGACCTCATCGCCTCTGCGAGGCGCTCGATCTATATCGAGAATCAGTATTTCACGGCGCGTGAGCTGGGCGATGCGCTGGCTGAGCGGCTGCGGGAGCCGGACGGACCGGAGGTGGTCGTGGTGCTGCGGCACTTCGAGTCCGGCCTGGTGGAGGCGCCGACGATGGGCGCGATGCGCAGCGCGCTGCTGCGCAAGCTGCAGGCTGCCGATCGCTACGGCCGCTTTCGTGTCTACTATCCGTGCCTGCCGGGCTTGCCGGCGGAGCAGTGTTGCGATGTGCATTCCAAGCTGATGGTGGTGGACGAGCAGTGGCTGCTGGTCGGATCCGCCAACTTCGCCAACCGCTCGATGAGCCTCGACACGGAATGCAATCTCCTCATCCAGGCACGGGATCAGCGCCGCAACGCTCGGGCGATTGCCTTCTGCCGCGACCGGCTGCTCGGCGAGCACCTCGATGTACCCCGGGAACAAGTGCCGCGGGCGATCGAGAAGCACGGGTCTATGGGCGCGGCCGTGGACGCGCTGCGACGGCCAAGCGCGCGCACGCTCGAGCCGTTCGAGAAGGTGAGCGAGCCGTCCGCTACGCTCGTCGCCGTTGCGTCGGTGGCGGATCCGGAGCGGCCGTGGCAACTCGAGTCTGCGGCGGCGGAGCCCCTAGCCCTGCTGGGCTCCTCCACAGCGCTGCGGATCGCGGTCACGGCCGCAGTTGTCGTGTTGGCAGCATGCCTCGTATTGTTCTGGCACTACGGTCCGGCTGCTGTCTTTACTGACGCGTTGCGGACCGCGCAGTTCGCGCGATCGGTCGCGCACAACCCTTGGGTCCCGCTGCTCATCGTAGCGGCCTACACACCGGCGGCCATCATGTTGTTTCCGCGGCCGCTGCTGACGTTGTTCGCCGTGGTCGCGCTCGGGGCAGGATGGGGAGTCGCATGCGCGTTCAGCGGGATGATGATTTCCGCCGCGGTGACGTTCGCGATGGGGCAGCGGCTCGACCGGTCGCTCGTCAGACGGCTTGCGGGCCGGCGGCTGGGGCAGGTCAGCCGCTTTCTCTATCACCGCGGGACGTTGGCGATCGCTGCGGTGAGGCTGGTGCCATTGGCACCGTTTGCCGTGGTCAATATCGTTGCCGGCGCCATGGGCGTTCGCGCCGGACGGTTCCTGGCCGGTACCTCGTTGGGGCTGTTGCCCGGCACGCTGGTCGCCATGCTGTTCGGTGACGAGCTCACCCGCGGATTGCGTGACCCTCATTCGATCAACATCGCCGTGTGCGCCGCCGCCGTGGCTGCACTGGTGACGGCCGCCTGGCTCGTTCGTCGCTGGCTGGTCACCTCGCGCGAGCGGATCGGGCACCCCAGCGGAGAGGGCCTGAATGGCCGCGTTGCAGCCGCAGCACGGTGACCTTCATGCGGAGCGCGATCTCCTCAAAGTCGGCTCCTACAACATCCACAGGTGTATCGGCAGCGACATGCACCACGATATCGAACGGGTAGCGCGTGTCATCGGTGAGCTGAACTGCGATACTGTCGGCCTGCAGGAAGTCGACACTCTGGATCGGCAGATCGACGCCCTGGCCGCAGCGACCGGAATGAGATCGATCTCAGCGCCGACTCCGCCGTCCGAGGCGCGTCCTCTGAGCAACGCGCTGCTCACCACACGCGAGGTCGGCCAGGTTCGCAGTTACGACCTCACTGTCCGAGGGCGCGAGCCTCGCGGCGCGCTGGAGGTCGAGCTGAGCGCAGGCGCAAAGAGCGTGCGCGTGATCGTGACGCACTTGGGTTTGAGCGCGGCCGAGCGGCGTGCGCAGGTGCAAAAGTTGTTGACCGTGATACACGGCATTCCACAGGACGACCCTGTCGTGATACTCGGTGACATCAACGAGTGGTGGCCCCTCGGGCGCCCACTGCGCTGGTTGCACCGGGCGCTGGGCAAGGCCCCCTCGGGGCGCTCCTTCCCGGTGTGGGCACCGGTACTGGCGCTCGATCGCCTCTGGTGCAGGCCGGCAGACAGGCTGCTGAGCGTGGAAGTACACCGCAGCAGCAGTGCCCGCGCAGCTTCCGATCATTTTCCAGTCAAGGCGATAGTCGCGCCCGATGCGGTGCGCGGCGGCCACGGCGGCGGCACATGACTATTACGGCTGCAGCCGGCGGAGCCTTCCGCAAATATGTGTGGAATCTCGGCCGTGATTCCGTCGAGGGCTGGCTCCGGCACAACGGCGCGCGTACCGGCGCGGCGCTCGCGTTCTACACGGTATTCTCGCTTGCGCCGGTTCTGCTGCTGTCGATCGCCATTGCCGGATTCTTCTTCGGGGACCAGGCGGCGCGCGGCGAGATCGTCGCGCAGATCCGCGGACTGATCGGCACGACCGGTGCCAATGTCATTCAAGCCATCCTGCAGAACGTCAATCGCCCCGGCGCGGGCATCATCGCCACCTTCGTCAGCATCGTCACGCTGTTCATCGGCGCGAACACCGCGCTCGCCGAGCTGAAAGCCGGCCTCGATCAGATCTGGGACGTGCCTTCCGAGAAACGCCAGGGCTTCTGGTATTTCATCCGCACGCGCGTGCTGTCGGCCGGTCTCATTCTCGCGCTCGGATTCCTGCTGCTGGTGTCGTTGGTGATCAGCGCCGCGATGACGGCTTTGGAGCGCGTATGGCACGGTGAGCAGGTCGTCAGCTTCGTCGTCGGATGGCTGAACGTCGCTTTCTCGTTCGGGCTGGTCGTGGTGCTCTTCGGCACGATCTACAAGGTACTGCCGAGTGTGCAGATCGCCTGGCGCGACGTGTTCGTCGGCGCCGTGGTGACTGCCTTGCTGTTCACGGTGGGGAAATTCGCCATCGGCGCCTATCTGGGCAACAGCACCATCGCCGGTACGTATGGCGCGGCGGGGTCGGTGGTTCTGCTGCTCGTTTGGGTGTACTACTCCGCGCAGATCTTCCTGTTCGGCGCGGAGTTCACGCGCAGCTATGCGTATCAGCTCGGGTCCTTCTGTCCGAAGCGCAAGGCACGCGCGGCCGCGGCCACGGGCACCGCTGCGGGCATTGCCGTTGGATCCGCGGTGAAGAGCGAAGCTGAGGCGAAGGGCCGACGACGGCGCCGCCGAAGCTGAGTTGAAGGGCGCCGTCGCCGTTGAAGGGCCGCCGTTGCCGTTGAATCCGAGGCGAGCCGTCGATGCCGCGGCCGAAGCTGAGTCGAGCGATCGCCGCCGCAGGCCGAGCTCCTAGAGGATGTACCGGCTCAAATCCTCGTCCTTGACGAGGTTGCCGAGGTGGTCCTCGACGTAGCGGGCATCGATCGTCACGGTCGAGTGGTTCTGCTCGGCGGCCTCATAGGAGACCTTCTCCAGCAGCCGCTCCATCACCGTGTGCAGGCGCCGGGCACCGATGTTCTCCGTGCGCTCATTCACCTGGAAGGCGATCTCCGCGATCTTCTGCACGCCGCTGTCGGCAAATTCCACCTGGACTCCTTCCGTCGCCATCAGGGCTTTGTACTGGTTGGTGAGGGAGGCGTCCGGCTCGGTGAGAATGCGTACGAAGTCCCCGACCTTCAACGAATCCAGCTCGACCCGGATCGGGAGCCGGCCCTGCAGCTCCGGGATGAGGTCCGAAGGCTTCGACAGGCTGAACGCGCCCGAGGCGATGAACAGCACGTGGTCGGTCTTCACCGGACCGTACTTGGTCGACACCGTTGAGCCTTCTACCAGTGGCAGCAGATCGCGCTGCACGCCCTCTCGCGACACATCCGCGCCCACGGTCTCCTGGCGCCGCGTCACCTTGTCGATCTCGTCGATGAACACGATACCGTTCTGCTCGGCATTGATGAGCGCTTTGAGCTTCAGCTCGTCCTCGTTGATGAGCTTGGCGGCCTCTTCGTCGATCATCAGTTTCAACGCCTCGCGCACCTTCACCTTGCGCGTGCGCGTGCGGTTGCCGCCGAGATTCTGGAACATGGACTGCAGTTGCTGCTGCATCTCCTCCATGCCCGGGGGCGCCATGATCTCCACGCCCATCGGCAGCGCGCGCAGCTCGATCTCCACTTCGCGCTCATCGAGCTGCCCTTCGCGGAGCATCTTGCGGAATTTCTGCCGTGTCTCGGCGTCGCGGGGCTGGTGCGGCTCATCGGTCGAGAAGCCCATCACGCGAGGCTTGGGCAACAGCGCATCGAGCACGCGCTCTTCGGCCGAGTCCTGCGCACGCACCTTGACCTTCTCGACTTCCTGCTCGCGCATCATCTTGACGGCGACGTCCGCCAGCTCCTTGACGATGGAGTCGACATCGCGGCCCACGTAGCCGACTTCGGTGAACTTGGTCGCCTCCACTTTCACGAACGGCGCATTGGCGAGTTTCGCGAGGCGCCGGGCGATCTCGGTCTTGCCGACACCGGTCGGCCCGATCATCAGGATGTTCTTCGGCGTGATTTCCTGCCGCAGGGGCTCCTGTACCTGCATGCGGCGCCAGCGGTTGCGCAGCGCGATGGCGACGGCGCGCTTGGCGGCGTCCTGGCCGATGATGTGCTTGTCGAGCTCTTGAACGATCTGCCGCGGTGTGAGCGATGACATGACTCAGGCGCCCCCGGCCAGCTCGTCGATGACGAGGTTACGATTGGTGTAGATGCAGATGTCCGCGGCGATGTTGAGCGAGCGCTCGACGATGCCGCGCGCCTCCAGCTGCGAGGCCTCCAGCAGCGCCCGTGCCGCGGCCAGCGCGAATTGACCGCCGGAGCCGATCGCTGCGGCGTCGATGTCCGGCTCGATGACGTCGCCGTTGCCGGAGATGACGAGGATCTTGGCGGGGTCTGCCACCAGCAGCAGCGCCTCCAGCCGGCGCAGGTACCGATCCGAGCGCCAGTCCTTGGCGAGCTCGATCGCCCCGCGCGTGAGATTGCCGTACTTCTCCAGCTTGCCCTCGAAACGCTCGAAGAGGGTGAAGGCGTCGGCCGTCCCGCCGGCAAACCCGGCCAGGACTTTATCGTTGTAGAGGCGGCGCACCTTGCGGGCGTTGCCCTTCATGACGGTATTGCCAAGGGTGACCTGGCCGTCGCCGCCCATGGCGATGGCGCCGTTGCGACGCACGGCCAGGATGGTCGTGCCGTGCGGATTGAACTGGGGAGCGTCGCTCATGAGTCTTTCGGCTCGCCTCGCTGTGGAACGTTCACCGGCGGCCGCTCAGACTTTTTTCCTCTTGCGCGCTCGCGGATGGCTGGCTTCGTAGATGCGGGCCAGGTGCTGGAAGTCAAGGTGGGTGTAGACCTGGGTCGTGGCCAGGCTGGCATGTCCGAGCATCTCCTGAACCCCGCGAAGATCCTGACTGGATTCAAGGACATGGGTGGCGAAAGAATGGCGGAAGAGGTGCGGGTGCACGGCGACGTCGAGGCCCCGGGCCCGGGCCCAGTGAGCCACCCGGAGCTGCACCGAGCGGGCTCCCAGGCGCGAGCCGTTGCGGCTCAGAAACAGCGCCGTCTCGCCGCGCCTGGCGATCGTCGCCCGCTCCTGGAGCCATTGATCGAGCGCCTCGGCCGCCTTGCGTCCGACAGGGACGATCCGTTCCTTTCGGCCCTTGCCGGTGACGCGAACGGTGCCGTCGGGCTGCAGGGAGTCGACATCGAGCGCGACCAGCTCCGCGAGGCGCAGGCCGGAGGAGTACAGCAGCTCCATGATGGCCCGGTCGCGGGCCGACAGGAGCTCGCCGGCCGGCATCTCCAGCAGGCGGGTCATCCGGTCCACGTCCAGCGTTCCGGGCAGCTTACGGCGGGCTTTAGGAGCCCGGACCTCGCTTCCCGGATTGCTCTGGATCGCGAGGATCATCGGATCCTCGCTGCGCTCGACCTCGCCGCTGGGCCGGATACGGGACAACTTCTCGCGCAGAAGAAAGTTGTAGAAGCTGCGCACCGCGGACAGGCGCCGCTGAATGCTGCGTGGCCCCACCCCCGAGGCGTGTTGACGAGCGGCAAAGTGCCGGATCGTGTGGCTGGTCAGCTTGCTCCAGTCCTCCAGCTTCTCGCCGTCGCAGTAGGCGACGAGTGTGGCGAGGTCACGCGCATAGTTGGTGTCGGTATGCGGCGAGAGCCGGCGCTCCGAAGTCAGGTAACGGCGAAAGCGCGTGATCCACTCGAGCGCCGCAGGGGTCACACGCGCTCAGCTTGCGGGGAATACGGTCAGCGCTTCTGCGACGAGATCCCCCATCCTGGCGAGGAACTCGGTGCTCATTCCGGGATGAAAGCGGTCGCGATCGGCGCTACCGAGCGCGAGCAGACCGACGGAGCCCTTCTCACCCAGCGGCACGAGCGCCACCGAGCCCATGTCGTTAGCTTCCTGGCCGAACAGGAACTCGCGCTGCGAGTCCCGGACCTGTCCGCAGCGAGGCTTGCCGCTGGCGAACAAAGTCTCGAACGACTTCAGATTCGCATCGTCGGCGCGCACCGCTCGAATGAACCGCCGCGGCGCGAGCTCCGGATGATCGCCGATGAGCACCAGCACTGAATGAAATGCGTCGAAGTCTTCGCGCAGGCTCGCCTCGACCTGATCGACTGCATTGCTGCGTGAGCCCGCTCTTAGCAATCGCTTCGTGAACCGATGCAGCTTGTCTGCGATGACGTCGTTGCTTCGAGCCACGCGCACCAGCTCCGACAGCTTGTTCTCGAGAGCCGAGTGTTTCTCCCTCAGCACCTCGATCTGCCGCTCCACGAGTGACACCGTCGAGCCGCCGCGCACGTGCGGAAGTCGCAGGCGGGTGAGCACCGCGTGATGACGTTCAAAGAAGTCCGGGTTGTGTTGGAGGTACGAGGCGATGGAAGCCTCTTCGGTTTCCGTGGCGGCTAGCCCGCGAGCTTCTCTTGTAGTCATAAATGCTAAACCTCGACCTGACCGACGAAGGAGACCTCAGCCGGTCCTGTTAACCAGATATGCTCCGCTTCTTCCTCGCCACGCGCCAGGGCGCTTCCCGCGGTCGCACCGCGGGCGCCCCCTCCGCGCCAGTTTACGCGTAACTCGCCGCCGCGGACGATCACGCGCACGTTCTCGTCGAGGAGGCCAAGGCGCCGCCCAAGGGCGACCGCCGCACACGCGCCGGTACCGCATGCGAGGGTCTCTCCCGCCCCGCGCTCGTACACACGCAGGCGTATGTGGGAGCGGCTGACCACTTCCATGAACCCCACGTTCACGCGATTGGGGAAGCGGGGATGGCTTTCGATCAATGGGCCCAACCGTTCCACCGGCGCGGAATCGACCGACGGTACCCGCAATACGGCGTGGGGGTTGCCCATCGACACCGCGCCGATCTCCACCGACTCCCCGTCGACCTCCAGCGGGTAGGTCAGTGCCGGCGCCGGCGCTTCGAAAGGCAGCGACCGGGGATCGAAGCTCGGGACTCCCATATCCACGCAGACCAGCCCGTCGGCCTGGACCTTCGCCCGGATCAACCCTCCAGGACTGTCGAGCGTGAACGCCTCGCCGTTCATCCGCTGGCGGCCATGCACGAGGGCAGCGATGCACCGGGCGCCGTTACCGCATTGCTCGACCTCGACGCCGTCGGAATTGAAGATCCGGTAAAAAACGGCCGTGTCCGCCCGCCGCGGCGACTCCAGCACCAGCGCCTGGTCGAACCCGATGCCCGTATGCCGGTCGGCGAGGCGCCGCAGCTGCTCCGCGTTCGGCAAAGGGGCACCTGCAGGGACCTCGAATACGATGAAGTCGTTGCCCACCCCGTGCATCTTCGTAAAGTTGATGCGCATGGGCCACAGGATAGCTGAGTCAGAGCAGCCCAGCAGCCGTCCGATCCCGGTAGAGGCATCGATCCATGACCGTGAAGATGCCCGCGCGCTGGGCTTTCTCGGCGGCGGCTATGTCGATTACGCCGTCCTGGAGCCACAACGCCGGGAGCTTCAGGCGGATGCAATCTTCCACGATGCCCGCGACGTGCTCGGGACGCCGGAAGACATCGACGATGTCGACTTTCTGGCCCGCCGGCAGGACCTGCTGCAGGTGATCCAGATCGGCCACGGAGCGCTCACCCAACACGGAATCGACCGTCGGTGTCACGGGGATGATCCGGTAGCCGAAGCTCTGCAACGCACGGGCCACGCCGTGGCTGGGGCGAGAGGGGTCGGCGGACAGGCCGACCACGGCAATGATCCGGGCCGACTGCAGGAGCTCGGTAATCTTCTCCTGCGGGGGGTTCTTGAACATGAGCAGGCTCCTCGCCCCGATAAGCTAGACTGATCAAATGGGTACGCGCAGGCCACAACTGGATGACTACGCGAGAATACAGCGTACGCATTGACCCGCACGGGCGCACTCTCCGCGTGAGCGGCGACCGGCCGGTGCTGGAGGCGGCGCTGGCTTCCGGACTCAACCTCCCCCACAGCTGCAAGTCCGGGCACTGCGGCTCCTGCCGGGCTCGGCTGAAGTCCGGGGAGATCCGCTACCCCGGGGATCGCCGCCCCCTGGGGCTGACGGAGCAGGAGGCCCAGGCCGGATACGTGCTCCTGTGCCAGGCGCGTCCCGCCTCCGATCTGACGATCGAGGCGCGTCTCATCGCGCGGGTGTCGGAAGTGGAGATCAAGACGCTGCCCTGCCGCGTCGCCCGCCTGGTCGCCCTGGCGCCGGATGTCATGCAGGTGTTTCTGCGGCTCCCGGCGGTGGAAAGCATGCCCTTCCTGCCGGGCCAGTATCTGGATTTCCTCGTCGAGGACGGGCGTCGCCGCAGCTTCTCTATCGCCAGCCCTCCGCATGACAGCCAGTTGCTCGAGCTGCACGTGCGCAAGGTGGCCGGGGGCGGCTTCACCGAGCGCCTGTTCGGCCACGTCAACACAGGGGCGCTGCTGCGTATCGAAGGCCCGATGGGGCAGTTCGTCTACCGGGAGGGGACCACGCCCCTCATCATGATCGCCGGGGGCACCGGCTTCGCCCCACTCAAGTCGATGCTGCGCCACATCCTGGAAAAGGGGCCGTCGCGGGAGGTGCACCTGTACTGGGGAGCTCGCCAGCCCCAGGACCTGTATGAGGAGGCGCAGGTGCTCGCGTGGCAGCAGCGCCACCCGGGCCTGAAATTCACCGCCGTGCTTTCGGAGGCGAGCGATCCAGGGGCGCCGCACCGGCGCCTGGGCTGGGTGCATGAACAGGTGCTGCGCGACTACCCGAGCCTCGCCGGCGTCGATGTCTACACCGCGGGGCCGCCCGCGCTGATCGAAGCGATCCGCGCCAGCTTCCCGCAGCACGGGTTGTCCGCTGACCGGCTCCACTTCGACTCTTTCGACTACGCGCCGCCCGCGGCCAACGCGGCCCCCGCAGACAACGCGCCGCCCGACCCCGCCGTCAAATCTTGAGCCGCTCGCGCAGCTCGCTCGCCATGCGCCGGCTCACCTGCAGGGGCGCCTCACAGCCGCGCAGGTAGACCAGATACTGGCCATCTGCGGTGCGTTCGGTCCGCTCGAGGAATCGCACGCTCACGAGTGCATTGCGGTGCACGCGCACGAAGGCCGAGCCGAGCTCGTCCTCGAGGGTGCGCAGGGAGTCCTCGATCAGATCCTCGCCCTTGAGGTGCCGCACCGTGGTGTACTTCTGGTCGGCAAGGAAGAATTGCACCTCGTCGACCGGGATGAGACGCAGACCCTCGCGGTGTCGAGCAGCCACGTGGGTGCGCCGCTCGCTCGAGCCCGAGGCCGCGATCTTCTGCAGCTGCGGGCGGGTCAGGCGGCTGGCTTGCGCCAGGGCCGCCGCGAGCTTCTCTTTGCGGATCGGCTTGAGGAGGTAGCCCACCGCCTGCGCATCGAAGGCGTTGACGGCGTATTCGTCGTACGCCGTGGCGAAAATCACCGCCGGCGGCTCCGTCAGCACATTCAGGTGCCGCGCGGCCTCGATGCCGTCCATTCCCGGCATGCGCACATCCAGCAGCACCACATCCGGTGACAGATCGACCGCGGACTGCAGGCCTTGCTCTCCGGTCCCTGCCTCGCCGACGACTTCCACGCCTTCGATCTCCGACAGGAGGCTCCGCAGGCGCTCTCGTGCCAGCGCTTCATCGTCGACGATGAGGACTTTCAGGGCCACGGGTGCTCGAGCGCCATGCAGTGCATCGATGGTGCCTGATTCAGGGCACCGCGAGATTCGCCGGAGCCTCGGGCGAGAGTCGTTCGCGGCTCTCGACGTATGGGAACCGCAGCGTCACGATGTACTCCGAGTCGAAGCGCCCGGACTTCACCAGCCCGCGCTCTCCGTACATCAGGGTGAGGCGCTCCCGAATGTTGGCGAGCGCAAGGCGATTGCCTTCGCGCTCGCTCTCGCGCTGAGTGACCGGATTGCGGACGACGATGGTGATGAGCCCCGAGTTCATCTCCCCCACGACCGTGACCGTGCCGCCGCCGGGCTGTGGCTCGATCCCGTGATAGATCGCATTCTCGAGCAGCGGCTGCAGCATCAGTCCGGGGACGAGCGCGTTGCGCGGCAGGGTGTCGATATTCCAGCTGACCCTCAGCCGCGAGCCCAGGCGCAGCTGCTCGATGCGCTGATATGTGCGACCGACCTCCAGCTCCTCCTCGAGCGTGATGATGTTGCGTTTCTCGCTCAAGTTCGCGCGAAACAGATCGGCCAGATCCTGGACCGCCTGCTCGGCGCGCGCCGGATCGGTGCGGGTCAGGGAGGCGATCGTGTTCATGCTGTTGAAGAGGAAGTGCGGTCGGATGCGCGCCTGCAAGGCGTGCACGCGCGCCGCGGCCTGCATCTCGACATTGAGCCGCCATTGGTGCATGACGTAGAAGTAGCGCAGCGCGAGCGCGGTGACGATCAAGCCGATCGAAACGTTACGCTCCCAGAATCCCCAGCCATCGGCGGGGAACAGTGCCGAGCTGCCCGAGTCGTGGCTCCAGGTCGTGCGCCCGAGGGCAAAGGTGCAGACCGAGACGAGTGAGATGAGGAAGGCGACCATGGCGAGAACGGCCACCGAGCCGCGCGCCACCGTCATGCGGCGCAGGGCCGGTCCCGCCCAACACAACACGGCCGCGCCGGCGAGACCGATCCACAGCAGAAACAGGGAGGTCCTGCCCAGATCGATCCAGAACCCGACACTGCTCTGCCTGGCGAGCGCCAGCACCAGCGCCGTGAGCTGCACGATCAGGACGATTGCGAACGCGGCACGGGACTCGCATGCATCGGGAAGGTAGAAGGATTGGTCGCCTCCTGCGGAGGCGTCGGTCTTCATTCTTTCTTCGAGGACGCCGGGCCGGCTGAGGCGCCTTCGAAAAGCTCCGCCTTGAGACGAAACGTCGCCGAGATGTCCTCGTCCGCGTAACCCCGCGCTACGAGCTCCGCGTACTCACCGAGCATGCGCTCGACGACCGGCAGGGCGACCCCGAACCGGGCCGCCATGTCCCTGCAGATCGTCAGGTCCTTGGCGTGCAGGCGGACGCGGAATCCGGCCGGGTAGCTCCCGCGCACCATGTTCGGAGCACGATGGACGAAGTACCAGCTCGACCCGGCGCCTTTGCCGAGCGTCTCGATCAGCTTCTCCAGCGGCAGTCCCTGCGCGCGGGCGAACGCCATCGCTTCGGAGACCGCTTCGATGATGCCCGCGCACATGATCTGGTTCGTCGCCTTGGCCGCCTGGCCGGCCCCCGTGGGGCCAAAGTGCGTCACGGTCTTGCCCATCGCCGCGAGCAGCGGACGGGCACGCTCGAAGGCCTCGTCGCTTCCGCCGGCCATGATCGCCAAGGTCGCATCTCGCGCGCCCTCGGTGCCGCCGCTCACGGGGCAGTCGAGGAAATCGGCTGAGCGCGGAGCGATCAGCTCGGCGGCTTTGCGGGCCGTATCGGAACCGACGGTGGAGCAGTCGATGACCAGCGCGCCCGAGCGAAGCTTGGGCGCGAGCGCGCCCACGACCTGCAGCACGTCGTCATCGGCGGAAACGCAGATCACCACGGCCTCGACACTGCCGGCCAGCTCCGCGAGCGTCTCCGGAGCCTGGCATCCCAACTCGCCGGCCAGCGCGGCGGCCTTCTCGTGGGAGCGATTCCACACCGCACCGAGCAGGCCCGCCCGGTGGAGGTTACGTGCCATGTGCATACCCATCGCACCGAGACCAACGAATCCAACGCGCATTCTGGCTGCCCCTTACAACGGCCACGGCCGCGAGCGCCGCCGTGAAGGCGCCACTATAGTGCAGTCGCGTGTAAGGATCGATTTCGCGCGTGCCGAGGGGGGTACGCGGACGGCGGCGGGTACTCGGCTGCTACTGGGCAGTGGGCGAGGGATTGCAGAAGTGTTCCATGTCGTCGCGTATGCGTGCCCGATAGGCATCCGCCTCTGTGTCCGACAGGTACTGCTTCTGGCCGTCCTTGTTGTCCTTGGTGATGCGGCGCGCGCGGATGGCCTTGTCGTAGGCATCCTTGGCATCCTTGCACTGCTGCTCGCGCACCTTGGCGAGATCCTGCTTGACGGCCTGCACAGTCGCCGCGGAGGCCTCTGGCTCAGCCGGCTGCGCATTCGAGCTCGAGGCAGGGGGCGGCGTGTCCGAGGTGTTCGAGGTGTCCGTGGGCGGTCGCTGGCGGCCCGAGGACTTGATCAGCTCCGAGCCCGGGACCCACTGGTCACTGTAATGGTAGATGCCTTGCGCATCCTTCCAGCGATAGATGTCCGCATCCGCATGGGCCAGCCCGGCCACGCCGACGCCGGTAGCCAGGATCAGGGCAACGCTCACAGTTCGCAGCATAGACATTCTCCTGCCGCGCCAGTATGACTCCCCGGTGGGCCGGTGGCATTTGAACTCCGTCACACCGTCGCCGTCCAGAGGCCCAGAGCGGGTCACACTTGTTACGGGGGGCCTGCCCCGAAGTTTTTACGGGCCCGTGCCCCGAACTTCTCACGGGGATCCCGCTGCGCGGGACCCCGTCCATGTAATAAAAAACCCCGACCTGCGCGAGGCAGGCCGGGGCTTCTAGTGCGCCAGACTCCGCTGGCACTTACATGTCGTAAGCACGCTCGCCGTGCGCGCTGATATCCAGGCCCTCGCGCTCGTCTTCTTCCGTGACCCGCAGCCCGATGGTCACTTTCACGATCAGGAACGCGACCAGGGCCACGACGGCCGTCCAGCAGGCCACCAGGGCGACCGCCTCGAACTGGATGACGAACTGCTTCCAGATGCCGGGATAGCCGGTGGTGCCTTTGACCCAGTCGGTCACGCTGCCCGGGCCACCCAGCGAGGGAGCGTTGAAGATGCCCGTCATGAGCGCGCCGAAGATACCGCCGACGGCGTGTACGCCGAACACGTCGAGCGCGTCGTCCTGGCGGATCATCTTCTTCAGACCCGTGACGCCCCAGAGGCAGACGACCCCGACGGCGAGGCCGATGACGAAGGCACCCGGGATGCCGACGTTCCCGGCGGCGGGAGTGATCGCGACCAGGCCCGCAACCGCGCCCGAAGCGCAGCCCAGCATCGACGGCTTACCCTTCATGATCCACTCGGCGAACATCCAGGACAGCGCCGCGCAGGCGGTGGCGAGGTAGGTGTTCATGAAGGCGAGCGAGGCGGAGCCGTTCGCTTCCAGCGCCGAGCCGGCGTTGAAGCCGAACCAGCCGAACCACAGCAGCGAAGCGCCGATCATGGTCATGGTCAGGCTGTGCGGCGGCATCGGCTCCTTGCCGAGGCCGATGCGCTTGCCCAGGACGATGGCGCCCACCAGGCCCGCGACTCCGGAGTTGATGTGCACGACGGTGCCGCCGGCGAAGTCCAGGGCGCCCATCTGCCAGATGAACCCGCCGGTCGCGTTGAGCTTGTTGACCGCCGCGTCCGTCAGGCCGGCCGTGTAGGCATCAGGCCCAGGCCAGTACCACACCATGTGACAGACCGGGAGGTAGCTGAACGTGAACCAGATGGTCAGGAACAGCAGCACCGCGGAGAACTTGATGCGCTCCACCAGCGACCCGAGGATCAGGCAGCAGGTGATCGCCGCGAAGGTCGCCTGGAATCCGACGTAGACCAGCTCGTACAGCTCCACACCCTTGTCGAACGTGCCGACGGTCGAGTAGTTGCCGGTCTTTGGATCGAACGTACCGTTCAGGAACAGCCGGCTGAGGCCGCCGATGAAGGCATTGGGCCCTTCGGTGAAGGCGAGCGAGTAGCCGTAGATGCACCACAACACGGTGATCAGCGAAAACCCGACGAACACCTGCATGAGCACCGACAGCATGTTCTTGGTGCGGACCAGGCCGCCGTAGAACAGCGCCAATGCGGGTACCGACATCAGCAGCACGAGAGCCGTCGAGGTCAGCATCCATGCCATGTCCCCCTTGTTGGGTGGGGGCGGGGCAGGGGCATCCGCCGCCCAGGCCAACGCCGGGCCGAGTGCCGCGAGCGCGACCCCCGCCATGAGGCCTACGGTTCGAAGTGACTTTGGAGCAGTGCGCATGTTATCTCCCGGACAATCTTTTTCAGTCTCTGGGCCTGTCAATTGAGTCGTTCGCGTGACAAATGCCGTCTGCACCCGCAGCTGGCTTTGTGTGTAAGCTGGTGAAGCGCGCATTCCAGGTGCAGATTCCGTGCCACTGGAAATATCAGTGCAGTTTCCGGAGGTTGCGCACGTTCGCCCCGTCTCGGTGCACTGTTTTGGAGCCGACCGGAAGGCGCGTGCGTCAATTCAGGGCATCAGCGTGAGGTCATGACCATGGATACGTTTCGCATCGACGAGATCGCGCGGCGATTGCTGGAGAGCGTTCCGCCGGCGCTGCGCACCGTACAGAAGGACCTCGAGACCAATTTCCGCGCGGTTTTGCGCAGTAGCCTCGCGAAGCTCGACGTCGTGACGCGCGACGAGTTCGACACGCAGACGCGCGTCCTGCAGCGCACCCGCGAGAAGCTGGAACAGCTGGAGGCGCGCCTGCGCGAGCTGGAAGGCAACCGCGCCGCTCCCGGTGCGGCCGGCCCCAGCGGGGGTGCGGCCGGGCCAGGCGGTGTCGCGACCGGGCCCGGCGGAGGCGCGTCCGGGCCAGGCGGAGGCGCGACCGGGCCAGGCGGAGGCGCGACCGGGCCAGGCGGAGGCGCGACCGGGCCAGGCGGAGGCGCGACCGGTAGCCAGGGCCACTGAGCTTCCCAGCTCGCTGCTCGCCAAAGCACTGGCCGCACCGCCGGTTCTGCCGCGACCACGCAGTTGTGCAATCGACCCACGGACGGGTGACTTCCCATGCCTTTAGCCAGTGTCCACTGCCGTGCGCAGATTGGCCTCAACGCTCCGCTCGTCAACGTTGAAGTAGACGTCGGCGAAGGCCTGCCTGCCCTCGCGCTCGTGGGGCTTCCCGCAACGGTGGTGAAGGAGAGCCGGGAGCGCGTGCGTGCGGCGATCGTGAACTGCGGATTCGAGTTCCCCGCCGGACGCATCATCGTGAATCTCGCGCCGGCCGATCTGCCGAAGGAGGGCGGCTGGTTCGATCTGCCCATTGCGCTGGGCATCCTGGTGGCTTCCGAGCAGATCAAAGCCTTGCCGGAGGCTCTATCGAAGACCGAGTTCTACGGCGAGCTCGCGTTGAGCGGAGAGTTGAAAACCACGCGCGGTCTGCTGATCGCGGCCGTGCATGCGACGCAAGCCGACCACGATCTCGTCATACCGCAGGTGAACGCGGATGAGGCGAATCGAGCGCCCGGCGCCATCGTTCGCGGCGCGCGATCCTTGCTCGACGTCTGTGCACACATCGAGGGTGCGCGTGCGCTCGACGCGATGCGAGTCGGACCTGGCGCAAAGGCGGTCCGCGCAGACAGCAATGATCCGATCGACCTTACGGACATCCGCGGTCAGACGCAGGCGAAGCGCGCGTTGATGATCGCTGCGGCAGGGGGGCACTCACTGTTGTTCATCGGGGTGCCCGGATCAGGCAAGAGCACCCTTGCACGCAGACTCCCCGGCCTGCTGCCGCAGCTGAGCGAAGCGGAGTCGCTGGCAGTCGCCGCCATCGCCTCGGCCAGCATCGCCGGTTTCGATGCGCGCAGTTTTGGACTGCGGCCGTTCAGGTCGCCTCACCATACTGCCTCCGCGGCATCCATCGTCGGCGGTGGCCCCCAGGCACGACCTGGCGAAATCAGCCTCGCGCACCACGGCGTGTTGTTTCTCGACGAGCTGCCCGAATTCGATCGACGGGTACTGGAAGCGCTGCGTGAGCCCCTCGAGACCGGCGAGATATGCGTCTCTCGCGCCGCTCGCAGCGCGCAATACCCAGCGGCATTTCAGCTCATTGCCGCAATGAACCCATGTCCGTGCGGCTATCTCGGTGACGAGCGTGGGGCCTGTCACTGCACGCCCGAAGTTGTCGCGCGCTACAAGCGGCGCATCTCAGGTCCGCTGCTCGATCGCCTGGACATACAGATCGAAGTGCCGCGCGTTACGACTCGCGACATGTACGAACTGAAGGCGACTGGCGCGAACAGCCGTGAGGCAGCAGCGATGGTGAGAGGAGCGCGCGAGCTGCAGGCCCGACGCCAGGGAATCTGCAACGCGCGCCTGCCGATCTCTGACGTCTCTCGCTACTGCACTCCCGACGAGCAGGGGCTCGTCGTGCTGAAGAAGGCTACGGAGTCGTTGCACCTCTCCGCGCGTGGCTACCATCGCGTGCTCAGGATCGCGCGCACGATCGCCGATCTCGCGAGTGCGGAGCGCCCATCGTGGGAACACGTTGCCGAAGCGATCGGGCTGCGGAAATTCGACAGGCGGGCGCTGAGCGCAGCCGACGACATACCCGAGGCACTTGTCATCGGACAAGAGGGGCGCTGACGTTGCAGGCGTCGGCGGGAATCCCGGAGGGATCGGCGGGAATCCCGGAGGGATCGGCGGGAAGCGAAGCGACGCCCACCGAAGCGACGCCCACCGAAGCGTCGCCAAAGGGACTGTCGGCAACGGGCCGGCGTGGCCCGTCACAGACGACTACTTGGCGAGTCCCACCATGTAATCGACGGCTTCCTTCACGAGCGCATCGGGCGCATCGGTGCGGCCACCCTTCGGGGGCATCACCCCGGCGGTGCCCTGGAAGCCGTTCAGCGCGTGCTGATACAGGGTGTCCTTGCCCTTGGCGATTCGAGGCCCCCACGCCGCCTTGTCTCCCGCCTTCGGCGCACCCGCGATGCCTTGCCCATGGCAGGCGCTGCAGGTCTGCATGAACAGGCCCTCGCCGGTGGTGGGCAGTGCCGGGCCGGCGCCCGCACTGCCGGCGGCGCTCGTATCGGGCTTGATCGCCAGGGCCGCATTGTCCTGGCCCGCCACGGCCACCTGCGCGACCGGCGCCAGGTTTTGCCTGACGGTCTTCAGATACTGGGTCTCTTCATAGACGTCCTTGTCCTGAGTCTGGCTGGCGACCACCCGCGCGAACGCGAAAATGCCGATCGCTATGGCGACCAGCAGGCCGATGACGAGGCTGAAAGTATTGAAAAAATGAGTGTCCTGCTTGCTCACGATATCTTCCGCGTGGGGCTACCAGAAAAAGCGCTATGCAAATCGGCGCGGAAGTATATCCGCTGGCGGTAGTTCGGGGCCACGGATCGGGCCATCCGCCAGGCAGTCGACCCCGGCAGCGGGCGCAGCAGCAGCGGCCGGATGGTGCGGCGTCCCAGCGGCGGGGCCGCGGAGATCGGCGCGGTTGCGGAGATCGGCGGGGCCGCCGGGGCTAGATCCCCCTGACGTGGATGGCTCCGTTGGTGGTCCGGACGGACACCTGGTGGCCGCCCCCGTTCAGCGCGGTGCGGACCTCGGATTCGCTTCGAGACGCATCCCCGGGGAGGTCCACCGTGACGTGACCGTTCGACGTGCTGGCGTCAAGATTGGCTTTGAGGCCCGGGGGGATCGCCAGACTGACCGAGGAGTTCGTCGTGCGAATGCTCCAATCGGAGGCCACCGTCGAGCCTGGCGCCGCCTCCGCAACCACCGAGCCGTTGCCGGAGCTGACCTCGAGAGCATCGAGCCGCCCGGCTACATGGACGCTGCCGTTGGTCGTCGACAGCTCGCATTGACCGTCGAGCCCGCCGGCTCTGATGGCGCCGTTGGTGGTACCCGCCGTCACGGCGCCTTTCAGGGCATTCAGCGTGATGCCACCGTTGGTCGAGCTCACATCGATCTTCCCCGTGAGCTGCTCAGCCCGAATTCCGCCGTTGCTGGTGTGGATTACCACACTGCCATTGATGGAGGAGACATCGACTCCGCCGTTGCTGGTCTCGACATGCAGGTCGCCGGTCTTCGGCATACGGACTTCGATGCTCAGTTGCCTGCCGGCCGTCGGCCACCACGCATGACTCGCAGTCCGTACGGTGAGCTCGGTTGCGTTGCCATCCTGGTGGGAATCGATCTGCGGTGCATCGCTGCCCCAGTTCGCATACTTCACGTCGAAGTCCACCTTGCTCGCATCCGAGGCAGTGATGTGCACACCGGCGTTGTCAGCATTCACACGGACGCTGGCGCGGCCGGTCACGGGATAAGACTTGAGGTACTCCTCGGCGCTGGCCGACGAAGCGAACCCCATGACCAGCAGGAGCGACAACAGGACACCGTTGCAGGAGGCGCGCATGGGGGAGCCCTCATTTGGCCCTTTCGGGAGTGCCAATCTAGCACCGCCCCTCTGCAGTACCTGCACGGCTCGCCGCACAATCCGGGCGCCTCAGCTGAGGGCGGGCCTGCGGTCCTGGCTGCCTCGGCAACGGTGCACATTGAGACCGCTACATAGACCACCCTCCACCCAGAGCGCGGAATGACATGACGGCGGCACGGTCGGTGTCGGCGCGTGTCCGGGCGAGCTCGTCCTGAGCGACCAGCGACTGCCGGTCTGCGTCCAGGACATCGGTGAGGCTGCTCGCTCCGCCAAGGTACGAC
>Ga0070679_100001751_pt1 | contig 19537 bp, 19 predicted proteins | sample KBSC63BmetaG_FD_65652 | JGI IMG/M metagenome (GOLD analysis project Ga0070679, IMG submission 65652) | Corn rhizosphere microbial communities from Kellogg Biological Station, Michigan, USA - KBS C6-3B metaG | ecosystem: Host-associated > Plants > Roots > Rhizosphere | place: USA: Michigan... | reverse complement strand
CAATCACGACAACGAGGATCGCCGCTGCCCAGGCAACCGCTGTGTACACATGGATGTTCTTCAGCAGCGGCCGCCTGCCGATGAGCTCGGCGAGGCTTGGCAGATAAAGCGCGAGCCCCGTCGCGAGCAACACGAGGAATGCGGTCGCGTGGACCCAGTGCAGCGCGCGCTCGGTCCGCGTGAAGCGGAGCAGACGCCGCTTCTCAGCCATAGCCGTTCGATCTGCCGACCCATGCGTTCTGGTCGTAGCCGAGGTTCTCCCAGTAGCCGGTGGGTTGCTGAGCGACGACCTCGATGCGCTCGAGCCACTTCACGCCTTTATAGCCGTACATCTCGGGGATCACGAGCCGAAGCGGTGCGCCGTGCGGCCTGGAGAGCGGCGAGCCGTCGAGATCGAGCGCGAGCATGACGTCTGGCAGAAGCGCCTGATCGATCGTCAGCGAGTCCTCGTACGGGTGCTCACTCGACACGAAGCGAAGGGCGTGCGCCGAAGGCGACGGAGTAACGAGGTCGAGAATTCGCTGCAACCGGATGCCTCGCCAACGAACGTTGTGCACGGTCCAGCCGGTCACGCAGTGGAAGGTCGAGACCTGCTCCGCGGCAGGCAGGTTGCGGAGATCGTCGTAGCTCAGCTGCACCCGTCGCTCGACGAGCCCGTCGACCGTGAGTGACCAAGCGTGTGGGTCGAAGACCGGCATGGACCCGGAGATCGTGTAGATGCGCCAACCGCCGACCGGGAAGACGTTCCCGAGCAGCTGCGATCCCGCTGACGTGAGCGGCGAGAGGATCCTGCTCGCCGCAGGTGCCCAGGCGAAGGACGTCACACCGCCGGCCAACACGCCGAGGAACACACGGCGGCCGTAGCGGCGAGGCTCCAAGCCCTCAGTGGCCACTTCGAACTGACCTTGCCGGATCCGAGACGTTACGCGTCCCGCGCAGCGTAATCGCCCGTCACCGGCTGGAGACGGCGGGCCGCGATGGCGCCTGAGCACTGATAAGGTGCGATCGAGTTCGCCCGCGCCAGAGATGACCGGCGCCGCGAACGTCCTCCCTCAGCAGAGCGGGTTGGAGCGCTGTTCGGCCGACTCGACACCGTAGTCGGCGACCGGTGCCAACGCGCATCGGTGCGCTCACGCTCGAGCGGGCAGTCCGGCCGCTCAACGCGCGAAGCCCCGCCCGGGCTGCGGGCCGCCCCGGCGGGGCTTCGTGACGGACTGACCGTTCAGGTGGAAGGGTCAGGCGTCCGTCGGAGGCGGTTCCGCGGACGGCAGCAGCAACAAGTGGCTCTCGACGACCGCAGCGGCGACATCGGCCAACTTGCGGCCGTGGCGTTGTGAGTGGTCACGCAGCATCGCGAACGCCTTGTCCGCCGTCGTTGCGTGACGAGCCATCAGGATCCCCTTCGCCTGCTCGATGACCGCTCGCCTGCCAAAGGCGCCTTGCAGGTTCTGGTACTCGCTGAACCGCTGCAACGTGATGTCGATCGCGCTCTGCAGCTCCTCGGGCGTGCCGTCGATGATGTACGCGAACACGCCTCGCTTGGCCGCCTCGTGAATGTAGGCCGGGTCATTCGCATGCAGCAGCGCGATCACCGGGCACGACGCCTCCCGCACGATCTCGGCGATCAGGTCGAGGGCGTGCGCCGATGAGATGCCGAGCCCAACGATCGCGACGTCCGGCTGTTCTCGCGCCGTCGCACTGCCGACCTCGCGGACGTAGATCTCGCGCGCGATCACGTCGTGCCCGAGCCCGATCACGACCTGCGCAAGCAGCTCGAGCCGGTCTCGCTTCTCGTTCGCGATCAGCACCCGAAGGTGCTGCTGCACGAGGTCAGGCTCATCCATCGGAGTCGCTCGAGAGCGTAGCCCAAGAACTTCCGCCCTTCAGGTTTGCGCCCGTCGTGTCGATGAGAAGACTATGTCGTCGCTCCTCACGCTCGAGTATCCGAACGGCCGAATCCACGAGTTGGAGTCGGTCGAGGAGAAGCGACTCGGTGAGGAGTTCGATCTCTACGGACACCGCTGGAAGGTCGTCGGAGATGTCCGGCGAACGGGCGGCAAGTACGGCCTGAAGCAGCCCCGCCTCCTCTGCCGTCAGAGCCGCTGACGCACCAAGGGCGATAGCGCACCGGTGCTATCGTGCGATTGCGGCGCCATAACGATCGGCGCCACGGAGATCCTCCCACAGCAACGCGGGTTGGAGCTGCATCGGCCGACCTCAGTCCAGTGGTCGGCGTCGAGGCTTCCGAGCCCGGGAGGAATCATGACTGCGTCGATCGCACTGCTCGTCGAAGCCGACCGTGGCTGATCGCGTCGCGCTGACCTGCGACGGAAGCCCGAGACCGCGGCTCCGAGGCGTGTCGCACCAGATTGCGTTCGTCGCCGCCGTGCCGGCGGCGGCCGCCGTCACCGTGACGACGCACACCGGTGTCGCGCGCGCAGCGGCGGCGGCATTCGCGCTGAGCGTGGCGGCGATGTTCGGCGTCAGCAGCATCTTCCATCGTGGGTCGTGGACGCCGACGGTCGCGCAGCGCCTCGGCCGGCTCGACCACGCCATGATCTACGCGCTGATCGCGGGGACATATGCGCCGATCGGATTGCTCGTCCTGCACCGCGACTGGCGCGTTCCGATCCTCGCCACGGTCTGGGGAGGCGCCTGCCTCGCGGCGGTCGTCAAGCTCGTCTCGGCAAGGCCGCCGGCCTGGCTCACACCCGCGATCAGCGTCGCGCTCGGCTGGTCCGCGCTGCTCGTTCTCCCTCAGATCATCGAACGGATCGGGCTCGTCCCGGCGTTGTTACTGCTCGCAGGAGGGGTCGCCTACACGGTCGGCGCGGTGGTGTACGTGCGCCAGCGCCCGAACCCCGCACCGGCGACGTTCGGATACCACGAGCTGTTCCACGCGCTCGTGATCGTGGCGGTCGCCTGCCAGTACTCGACGATCGTCTTCTACGTGCTGCCGCAGGCATGACGCGCAGCGTCAAGTGGCAACGAGCGCGCGTCGGCGGAGGCGTCGCCTTCTCCGTCCTGATCGTCGCCGCCTGCTTTCTCACCGCGCGTCGCCTCACCACGAGCGGCTGGCCGCTGGAGCAGGCGAACGTCGCGCTCGTCCTGACCGCATCGGCCGCGTACCTCGCGAGCTTCTTCCTGCGAGCTCTCGGCTGGCAGCGACTCTTCCCCGGCGACCGGCCGGATCGCAGCCGTTGCCTCGCCGCGTGCGGCGCCGCGGCGGCCAGCGGAGTCGTGCTGCCGTTCCGGCTCGACTACGTCGTCAAGATCTGGACGCTTCGAAGGCTCGGCGGCGTCCGGCTCGGGCTCGACACGGTCGGCCTCTCGATCCTCGCGCTCGGAATGGTCGACGCAGTCGCAATGTTCCCCCTCGCGATCTGCGCGCTCGCCACGAGCGACGCGATCTTCCGCGCGCCGCTCGTCGTCGTGCTGCTCTTCTGCATCGGCTGCATCACGGCACTCGCGCTCGGGCCCCGGCTCGTCACGCTGCCGTTCGTGGACCGCTCCGACAGGGTCCAACGTGGCTTCAGACGCGTCGGTGATCACGTCGGCGTCTCTCGCGCGACGTTCGTTGCCGCCGGATTCCTGTTCGGCTGCTGGATGACTCGCGCGCTCGGGTGCGCGCTGCTGCTGAGCGCGCTCGGCGCGGGGTTCTCGCCGCTCCTTGCCCTGGTCGTAATCTGCCTCGCGGCGGCGACGTCGATCCTCCCGATCACCGCAGGAGGCGCAATCGTCAATATCGGCACGACGTCAGTCGTGCTGATCGGTCTCGGTGTCACGCAGCAAGCGGCGATCAACTTCTCGCTGGCGTCCGGCATGTTGCTCACGTTGAGTGCCCTTGCAGCCGCCGCGGTCGGCGCAGCCGGGTCGACCATCCTGACGATGCAGCGACGACACGTGGCTCATGCGGCGCCCGTCTAGCAGTCGGCTCCGCGCGCGGACGCAGGCGCTCTCGGTGCTCGGCACGGCGCTGTCACTGCCGGGCGCGTCGGCGCTCTCGCGTGCCGGCGGGCAACCGGCACTCGCGGAGACCAGCGTGGCGGGGATCGCGACCACCGTCGTCCGTCCTCCGGGCGCGCCGCCGTGGCCCTCGCTCGTCTTCATGAACGGCGCGACGCCGGACGGCCGGCGGCACCCCACGGTGCACCGGCTCAGCCTCGCGCTCGCGCGGGCCGGCGTTCGCGTCTTCATCCCCGACCTTGCCGGCGTCGCCGGAGGCGAACTGTCACCGGCGACGCTCGCACAGGCCGTCGCCGTCTCGCGCGCCGCGTCGAGCTCGTCCGAGACCGCCGACGAGCGGGTCGCGCTCGTCGGCGTATCGGTCGGCGGCACCCTCGCGCTCCTCGCGGCTGCCGACTCGCAGCTGCAGCAGCGCGTCTCGGTCGTGGCGTGTGTCGCGCCGTTCGGCGACCTCGCCAACGTGATGCGTCTGGCGACGACCGGCACCTATCGAGACGGCGATGTCGTGCGACACCACGCACCGCCGGCGTACCTTCGCATCGGTCTTGCCCGCTCCCTCGCGGCCATGCTCGCGGTCACCGACGCGACCGCGGAACTCTGCCGTGCGCTACGCGCACTCGACTACGAGTCGAGCGCTCCGGTCGAGCTTCCGGTACGCGCCTTCCACGAAGCCGGGACCGAGGCGGGGCGGCTCTACGACCTGCTCGCGAACAGCGACCCCCACCGGTTCGACAGCCTGTTCTCCGCGCTGCCTCCGCACGTCCGTAAGGCCGTCGTCTCACTCTCGCCGCTCCACGTCGCACGACGACTGGATGCACCGGTAGAGATCGCGACCGCACCGGAGGACAAATACTTCCCCGTCGCCGAATCGCGGGCGCTTGCCGCCGCCTCACCGCACGTACGGCTCACCGTCACGTCATTGCTCGCGCACGCAACACCACGCATCGACGTGCGGACCCTCACGGAGCTCCACAAGCTCTACGCGTTCTTCACGCGCTCGTTCCGAGCGGCCACGATTCAGCCTCGGCTACACTCGACGGTGGAGCAGACGTGAAGCGATTCCGAGTGGCGCTCTCGCCCGGACGCGATGGTAGATCTCACGCCTCCGCCAATGCGGCAATCGCCGCGGATCGAGGGTTTGGCATGGCCAAGCGGATCGGGAGCTAGCGCGTGCGCACCGCGATCGTCTCCACGTTCCCTCCGCGTGCCTGCGGGATCGGCGCATTCGCCGCCGACCTCCGGAGCGCTCTCCTCGGCACGGATGCTCTGGAGACCGCGGATCTCGTCGCGGTCGTGCACGAGCCGTCGAGCCCGCAGCGGCGAGGCCTGCTCGCGACGATCGCGCAAGCCGTGCGCGGGGACTACGTGCGAACGGCCAGGATGCTGGGACGGCTCGATGTCGACGTCGTGCTGCTCCAGCACGAATACGGGATCTTCGGCGGCCGGGACGGGGAGTACGTCCTCTCGTTCGCCCGCGAGCTCGCTCAACCACTCGTCGTGACCCTGCACACGGTTCTCTCCGAGCCGACGGCGCACCAGGCGGAGGTCTTGACGGAGCTCTGCAGCGAAGCGGAGCTCGTGATCGTGATGACCGACACGGCGCTGCGACTGCTGGTCGACTCGGGGACGTGTCCCTCGGAGAAGGTTCGCGTCGTTCCCCACGGCGCACCCGCACGCTTGATCGCACGCTCTGCAAGCGCGCGCGAGCAGAGATCACACCGGCCGGATGTCGACGACGGGATCCGTCTATCGACGTTCGGCCTCATCTCGTCCGGCAAGGGGATCGAGACCGTGATCGAGGCGCTTCCGGCGATCGTCGAGCGGCATCCGGATCTCGTCTACACGATTGCCGGCCGCACGCATCCCGACGTCGAGCGGCGCGAGGGCGAGCGCTACCGACTCAGCCTCGAGCAGCGGGCGTTCGAGCTCGGGCTCGGGACGCACGTCGTGTTCGACGATCGATTCCTCTCGGTCGACGAGCTCTCGATTCTCCTCGGTCAAACGGATGTGTTCCTCACCCCGTACGCGAGTCGCGAGCAGATCGCCTCCGGTGCCCTGACGTTCGCACTCGCCGCAGGCTGTGCCGTCGTCTCGACGCCGTACTGGTACGCGCAGGACATGCTCGCATCGGGCGCGGGACAGATCGTTCCCTTCGACGAGCCGGCGGCCGTCGCGGCTGCAGTCAGCAGGTACATCGACCACCCGGCCGATCTCGCCGCCGCGCAAGCAGAAGCGCGGCGCGTGGGCTCGACGCTCGCGTGGCCGGCCGTGGCGGAAGCCACCGCAACCGTCCTGGAGGAAGCCAGCGCCCTCGCGCCGAGACGGCGGCCTGCAGGGATCGCCGAGCTGCATCTCACGAGCCTCCGCACCGATCACCTGCTGACGCTCGTCGACGACGTCGGGATCGTCCAGCACGCTCACGGGATCATCCCCAACCGCGGCAGCGGGTACTGCGTCGACGACGTGGCACGCCTCGCGGTCGTGTCGCTCGCGCTTGCGGAGCGCGGTGACGAGCACATCTGGACTGCGAGCCTGTATCGCTCGCTCGCGTTCCTCCACGCCGCCGCCGGAGACGACGGAATGCGCAACTTCATGGGCTACGACCGCCGGTGGCTCGACGAGCCCCACGTGGGTGACCACGTCGGCCGGGCGATCTGGGCTCTCGGCGACATCCTCGCCACCGCCTGGATCCCCGCCGTGGTCCGGCCTGCGGGTGATCTTCTCGACCGATTGGTCGGAACGCTCTCCGGCGACATCAGCCTGCGCACCGCGGCGTACGCGGTGCTCGGCCTGTCGCGCGTGGACGCGGATCGCCTCGCACCAGCGGCGCATCGACTGCTCGAGCGCCTGGTCGAGCAACTCGACGACGCGCTCGAGCGTGAGGCCTCCGACGAGTGGTGCTGGTTCGAGGACAGGCTCAGCTACGACAACGCCCGCCTGCCGCAGGCGTTGCTGTCCGGTGCCACGGCACTCGGCCGGCCCGATGTCGCCGAGCGTGGGCTCGAATCGCTCCGCTGGCTCGGCGACGAGTGCGGCCTCGACGGAGATGGGCTCCGTCTCCCCGGCCACCTCGGACGTCGCAGAGGTGAGCCTGCGCCGGGCGGCGGCGACGAGCAGCCACTGGAGGCGGCGGCGCTGGTCGAGGCGGAGCTGACCGCATTCGCGATCACTCGTCGGGTGGAGCATGGGCGGCGCGCGATCAAGGCGTTCGAGTGGTTCCTCGGTCGCAACCGCCTGCGCAGGCCGCTCTACGACTTCGCCACGGGCGGCTGCAGCGACGGCCTCGGCGACGAGGCGCTGAACGACAACGAAGGCGCCGAGTCCACGCTCGCCTTCCATCAGGCCGCGCTCCTGCTCGACGCTGCCGGTGTCCGCGCCGGTGCCGAGGAGCTCGTACCCGCATGAAGGCAGCCGAGCTGTTCGAGCGGCACCCGTCGAACCCGATCCTCACCGCCGCCGACTGGCCGTACGAGGTGAACGGCGTCTTCAACCCCGCCGCTGCGGAGGTTGCAGGACAGACGGTGCTGCTGGCGCGAGTGGAGGACCGCAGAGGGATCTCGCACCTCACGGTCGCGCGCTCGGCGAACGGAATCGACGGCTGGACCGTCGAACGAGAGCCGCTGCTCACACCCGACGACGACGCGGCGGACGAGCAGTGGGGATTCGAAGACGCGCGCGTCGTCTGGGTCGAGGAGCTGGAGCGCTGGGTGATCACGTGCACGGCCTACGGCCCGGCCGGCCCCGGCGTGTTCCTTGCGACGACGGTGGACTTCACGAGCGTCGAGCGGTACGGGATCGTGCGGCCGCCGGAGGACAAGAACGCGGCGCTTCTGCCTCACCGGATCGACGGACGCTGGGCGCTGTTGCACCGTCCGAAGACGCAGTCCGCCCACGGGCAGGGCGAGATCCACCTGTCCCGCTCGGACGATCTCTTCAGCTGGAGCGCGCCGGAACGAGTGCTCCAACCGCGGGCAGGCGCGTGGTGGGACTCGCTCCGCATCGGCATCGGTCCACCCCCGGTCAGGACCGACCACGGGTGGCTGCTCGTGTATCACGGCGTGAAGGAGACGATCGCCGGCGACATCTACCGCGTCGGCCTCGTCCTCCTCGACCTGGAGGACCCGACCCGCGTCCTTCGCCGGCTGCCGAACTGGATCCTGGCCCCGCTCGAGCCGTACGAGCGAACGGGCGACGTGCCGAACGTCGTGTTTCCGTGCGGGCTCGTCCATGACCCGAAGACGGACCAGCTTCGGTTGTACTACGGCGCGGCGGACAGCTCGATCTGCGTGGCGACCTCGCGTCTCGCGGACCTGCTCGCTGCGGTGCTCGCGGCGCCGTCGTAGCTCACACGAGCCGGCGGTACAGCGCCACGTACTCGTCGACCATGCGCTCGACGCCGAAGCGCGTCTCGACGGCCGCCCGCACCGCTCGGCGGTCCAACAGGGCCGACCGGCGCACGGCGTCGACGGCCTCGCCGGTGGTGTCGACGAGGAAGCCGTTCTCGCCGTCACGGATGATCTCGCTCATCGAGCCGCGACGACGTGCGACGACCGGAGTACCGCACGCCATCGCTTCGACGACACTGAACCCGAACGGCTCGTCGAAGTCGATCAGGTGCAGGAGCGCAGCTGCGCCGCCGAGCATCTCCGCCCGGCGTTCGCGACCGACCGGGCCCACGTAGCTCGTCTGCACTCCGTCCAGGCGCGGCTCGACGAACTGCTCGAAGTACGCGCGATCCTGGATGATCCCTGCGATCACCAAGGGCAGTCCGGACCGCTCTGCGACATCGATCGCCTCGGCTGTGCCCTTGTCCGGATGGATCCTTCCGAAGAACACGACGTAGCCGCCGTCGCCGCCGCCGAGCTCGAACTCGGCGACGTCGATCCCGTGGTGGATTGTGGCGGCGTACTCCAGTCGCTCGTGCCGGTCTGCGTCGCTGATCGCGACGTAGTGGCCGATGTCGTTGTACCGCTCGTACACGGGAACGATTGCCTCCGAGGAGAAGCCGTGAATGGTCGTCACCACGGGCGTCCGCACGAGACGGCTGAAACTCAGAGGCAGGAAGTCGAAGCCGTTGTGGATGACGTCGAACTCATCGGCGCGTTCGAACATCGCGGCGATGTGCAGCGCCTCCCAGACCTTCGCATCGAGTGCCGCATCCTCGGCGTACCCGACCGGTGCGCTCCCGACGAGCTGTGCGCGGGTGATCGAATCGGCGGTCGCGAACAACGTCACGTCGTGTCCGCGCGCGACGAGCCCTTCCGTCAGGAGAGACGCAAATTGCTCCCACGGCCCGTAGTGGCGCGGCGGCACCCTCCACGCAATCGGCGCGAGCACCGCGACACGCAGGTGGTCGCGGCCCGACCCCCGCGCTACTTGCCGCGTGAAGTCTTCTTCTTCGGCTTCGGCTTGCCGGTCGGCTCCTTGCCGGCCGCGGCAGCGCGCGCCTTCTGTTTCTTCGTCGCCAAGTTCCTCCGATCGTCGGTAGCCGCCACGGTACTCCCTTCTAGAACGTCTCGAGCGCGGCGGAGCGCCGGCCTTCGTACTCGAGCAGCCGGAGCATGACGATGCCGATGCAGAGATAGATGCCGCCGACGAGCGCCTCGAGTGCGAGCAGGTGCGTCGCTGCGCCGAACGACGCGCCGCCGCCGAGCAAGCGGCCGGCCTGGATGCCGTGGGTGAGCGGCAGGATGTTGCTCACCGCCTGGACGGAGCCCGGCAACCGGTGCAGGGGGACGTTGGCACCGGAGAGCAGGAGCATCGAGCCGCCGATCATGTCGGCGAACAGCGAGACGCTGCGGCCGCGCAACCCGAGCGAGCCGAGGCACATCCCGAACGACGTGCACGCGAACGACGAGACGAGGCCGGCGACGGCAAGGCCGGAGAGCTCGCGCGCGCTGAAGTGCGCGCCGAGGACGAGGCTGCAGATGGTGAAGGCGAAGACGGCGGTCACGAACCCCGTGAGGATGGAAGGCACCGCGCGACCGAGGAAGAGCGCGAGGCGATTCGCCGGCGACGCCAGGAGCGTCGCGAGCGTCTGCGAGCGCCGCTCGCCGCCGATCGCGCTCCCCATGCCGAAGAAGCCGGTGATCGCGATCGCCATGAAGGCGTTGCCGATCAGGAAGAACGTGTCGGACTGGACGCTCGCGAATCGACCAAGGTAGGCGAAGAAGAGGATCTCGAAGACGGGATAGCCGAGCGTGTGCGGGACGTACACCCACGGGCTGATCCAGTTGAAGAGCGCCCGGTAGCTGGTGACGCCGCCGACGAAGAAGATGCGCAGCGCGTTTCTCATGTCAACTTCAGCGACCCGGTCCGGCGGGCGACGTGAACGAATGCGCGCAGGCAGACCGAGCCGACCACGAGGTAGGCGAGGCTGATCCCGACCGACACGCCGATGTCGGGCCACGGTGTGCCCCCGAGTGCCGCCTCTCGGATCCCGCGGAAGCCCCAGTACGGCCCGAGGAACCAGCCGACCTTGCCGACGAAGCTCGGCAGCACCGACAGCGGGACGAGCAGGCCGGACGCGATCCACACCGGGTACTGCAGCGAGATGCCCAGGCTGAACGCAGCGCGGTAGAGCACGAACGTCGAGGCCATCACGAGGCCGAGCATCCCGATCGCGAGAATGCACGCCGGGATCGCCGCTGCGAACGCGAGCGGCTGCTCGATCACGAGCGGGACATGGAACAGGAGCGTCCCCCACGCGAGCGTCGCGAGCAGCGCGTACGCGCCGACGAAGCCGCTGGCGACCGTGATCGGAGCGATCACCGTCGCGAACGGCACCGGTGCCGCGACGAGCAACTCGAGCGTCCCGAGCCAGCGTTGGTTCTCGAGCGCGTTCGACGAGCCGATCACGACCAGCGACCACATCAGCATCACCGCCGCGCCGAGCGAAGCAGCGAGCAGGAGCCTCGGGTTGTCCTTCGAGTCGAGCAGGTAGTACGCGATCGAGGCGTAGAGGACCGGCCAGAGCACGACGCCGCTCAGGTCGAACGGGTTGCGCGAGAACATCACGACGTGCACCTTCATGCCGCTGAGAAACGCCCGGATCACGCCTGGACGAGCTCCACGTAGGCGTCCTCGAGCGTCGGCTCCCGCGTGACCACCTTGCCGACATGGGTGCCGTCCAGCTCGCGCAGCAACGTCGGCACGAGCTCGACGCCCACTCGCGACTGGACGAGCAGCACGAGCGCTTGCTCCCGCGTCTCCGAACCGACCGTCACAACACCGTCGACCGCGCGCAGCCGCGCCATCGTCTGCTCCTCGACCCCGAAGGTCTCGATCTCGATCACCGTCCGGTCGAGCACGCGAGCCTTCAGCTCGGCGGGCGTGCCCGACGCGACGATCTCGCCGCCGTTGATCACGGCGATCCGCTGACAGAGCTCGTCGGCCTCGTACATGTAGTGCGTCGTCAGCAGAACGGTCTTGCCTTGCTCGCGAAGCTGCGCGATCGTCTCCCGCAGCTCGCGGGCGCCGACGGGGTCGAGGCCGATTGTCGGCTCGTCCAGGAACAGGACGTCGGGATCGTGCAGCAGGCCACGCGCGATGTGGAGCCGCTGGCGCATCCCGCGAGAGTAGGTCTCCACGCGTTCGCGCTCGCGCCCGCGCAGGCCGACGAGCTCGAGCAACTCGTCGATCCGCTGCCGCTTCTCGCGCACGGGCACGCGGTAGAGATCTCCGAAGTACCTGAGGTTGTCGAGCGCCGACAACCGGTCGTACAGGCCGCGATCGCCGCCGAAGACATGACCGATCCTCTGCCGCACCGAGCCCGGGTCCCGGGCGGGGTCGAAGCCCAGCACCCGCGCCGACCCGGACGACGGCAGGAGGAGCGTCGTCAGGATCTTGATCGTCGTCGTCTTGCCCGCACCGTTCGGGCCGAGCAGACCGAACAGTTCGCCTTCAGCGACCTCGAAGGTGATGCCGCGGAGCGCGTGCACCTCCGCCCGGCGCCGGCGGACGATTCCGGTCCGTGAGCGATACGTGCGGCACAGCCCCTCGACCTCGATCGCCGCCACGCACCAACCCTAGCCCGGGAAACGCCGGGGGAGGTCAGGCAGGCTGCGGCACGAGTGGCGCTCTCCCGCGGCGGACCAGGAACACCGCTGCGGCAAGGGCCGGGACCGTGAGACCGAGCAGCCCGAACTCGAGCAGCGTGCTGACCGCGCCGGGCCCGTGACGAACGCCGTGCACGAGTCCCGAGATTGCTAGCGCGACAGCAGCGCGCCGCGACTGACCTCGTCGTGCCCGGACGCCTCGCGGAGCGCCGCGCTGAGCCGCGCCAGATGGTCGAGCAGGCTCTCCGTGACGACGGCGTCGTCCAGTTGCTCGAGAACCTTGCAGAGCTTCGCCCGCCGCCGCGCGGTCCAGCGGCGCCCCTTCGGCGTGACCGTGACCGCGATCGCGCGACCGTCGTCGAAGTCCTTGCCACGCTCGACCAATGCGAACTCCTCCAGCACGTCAACCGCTCGGCTCGCCGTCGCGGCGGTCGTGTCCATCCGCTGCGCGAGATCGTTCAGGCGCATCGGGCCGACGATCGATACCTCGATCAACGCAAGACGCTGCGTCGAGGTCAACGGCAGGTGATCGTCGAGCTCCCGGGAAATCCGCAAGACGACCGCCCAGAGCTCGGAGATCTCGTCGAGCAGACCTTGCGTGCGATCCGACGACAGCACGAGCTCCCATCATAGGTTGCTCGTCAACGACGTGCCGCTGCCGCGGTACCCTGACACCGCAACTGTTCCCGACGTCCAGGAGCCTCATGAAGCTCGTAGCACTCGTGGCGGTCCTCGCCGCGCTCATCGTCCCCTCGGCCCTCGCCTCGTCGCCGACCTTGACCGGCACCGTCGGCCCCGGCTTCACGATCACGCTGAAGAAGGGAACCGCCCCGGTCACGAAGCTGAAGGCGGGCACGTACATCTTCAAGATCAGTGACAAGTCGAACCTGCATGACTTCCACCTCAAAGGCCCCGGCGTGAACAAGACCACGAGCACGCCGAAGAAGGGCAACGTGACGTGGACCCTGAAGTTGAAGAAGGGCAAGTACACGTTCGTGTGCGACCCGCATGCGGCCTTCATGAAGGGGTCGTTCACCGTCTCCTGACGGCTGCGCCGACCGGTGGGTCGCGGCGCTGACGCCGCGGCCCGCCCGTCGGGCTACCCGGGCAGCCCGAGTGACGCGAGGCCGCTCGGCACCGCAGTCCCGAGTTGCGTCGGCCACGTGCTCAGGTCGACAGCACCGCCGGGCGTCGCCGGCGACCGCGTGAAGACCTGGCGCGGGTTCTCCCAGAAACGAATCGTCTTCCCGCGTGCGCTCGCAGGCAGGACGATCCTGAAGTTTCCCCTGGCATCCGGCCAGGTGTTGGAGACGGGCTTGATGATCCCGCCCGGCCCGGAGACGCCGACCACGAGCCCCTGGTACACGGCACCCGCGTACGGCGTCGGCTTCCCGACCGTGTAGCTCGCGCCGGAACCGAGCTTGATGTTCAGCGACGACGAGTGCAGCCGGTCGAAGTTCACGATCGTCCCGAGATTGCCGCCGTACGACGTGCCGCCGTACGCGACGCCGACACTGAGCGGGACCGGATCCGCCCCACTCTCGTCAGAGGCGGTGAAGAACGACGTGAAATGTCCGTTTGCATCCGTCGGGGACGAGAACGTCCAGAAGTCGCGGTCCTGGGTACGCGTGATCACGACCGCGTTCTGCACGGGCTTGTCGTTCGCATCCGTGATCGTGCCGGTGAGCTGGTACGTCTGAAGGGCGACCGCCGGCGGCGCGACTCCCGCCGTGTCATGTGCCCGCCCGGTGATCACGATCGTCCCGCCTGCACCCTTCCGCGCCGTGAGGCCGCTGATGGCGTACCCGACGCTGAAGCTGCCGCTGGCCGCGCGCAGCGCGCCCTGGTCGGCGGCGGTGAGCTTCCGCCCTCGGACGGTCGCAGCCCCGAGCCCGGCGACCCGGATCTGATGCTTCCGCGGAATGGTGTCGTCCGCGTCGTAGTGGAAGCCGCCGTTCGCGTCGGTGGGGTTGCGAAGGACGTAGCCGTCGACGCTCATGCGCGCCTTCGCGACGGGCTTGCCCCGCAGAAGGAGACGCCCGCGCATCGTCTGGACGTTCGACGAGTTCGCGTCCCACGGCCGGATGTCGATCGCGAACTGCGTGACGATCCGACCGCCCGCGGACACGCGCCGCTTCGTCCTCGCCTTCACGACCGGCGCCGCCGTGTTCGCCGCCTGCACGATTGCCGCACTCGCAGGCGCGCGCCTCACTGACGCCGGCAGGACCGGTGGCGGCGATTGTTTCTGCGACGCACCGAGGGCGAACACCTGAAGCTCGCTCGCGGTACCGCCGCCGGACGACGTCGGCGTCCCGCCCGAGGTGAGGGCGAGGTACTCCTTGCCGTCGACCGAGTACACCGTCACGCCCGACGCCAGCTGATGGCCGGTCTGGAACGTCCAGAGCACCTTCCCGGTCTTGACGTCGAACGCGCGCAGCACGCCGTCGCCGCCACCGGCGAAGCCGAGACCGGAGGCGGTCGTCGTCACTCCGCCTCGCTCCGGCTCGGGCGTACGGATCTTCCAGACGCGCTTGCCGGTGCGCACGTCGATCGCGCTGATCGAGCCGTGGTCGTGCCAGCCCGGGAGCACCGTGCCGAAGTTGCCGTTCTGCAGCCCGAGGAAGACGTCGCCGAGCAGCCGCTTGCGCTTCGTCTCCGTCGGGCTCAACTTGACCTGGATCGCGACGGACGCCGTCTCCGACGCAGCGTTGAAGATGTAGTTCGTCTTCGGGTCGTAGGACGCCGGCGAGTAGTTGATGCCGCCGAGCGAGCTCGGGTAGATGGCGACCGGCTTGCCGGGCTGCAGCGACGGATGCTCGGTCCGGTCGATCACCTTCACCCGCTGGTAGATGGGCTGGCCGGTCGCGGCGTTGTACGCGAACCACACGCCTTCCATCGTGGCCACCGACACGACGCGCAGCTTCTTGCTCCCGACCTGACCGGTGTACACGAGGGGCGGCTGCGCGGTGTCGTACGCCCACTCGTTGTGCGCCATCTGCTGCTGCCACCACTTCAGCCGCCCGCTCGCCAGGTCGACCGCGACGAGCGAGTCGGCCCTCGGGTTCGATCCGGGCCTGATCGACGGGAAGTAGAGCGGCGTGCCCGACCCGGTCCCGAAGTAGAGCGTGTCGGTCGTCGGGTCGACGGTCTCCGGTGTCCACACGACGCCGCCGCCGACGAGCGTCCCGTACTTGCGCCAGCTCGTCCCCGCGGGCGGGATCGTCCAGAACGGGTTCGGCCACGCGGGCGTCAAATCGGTGTGGTACGCCATCACGAACCCGCGCACCCCGTACTCCGAGCCGGCCGCACCGACGATCACGCGATGGTTCGCGCAGATCGGTGCGCTGGTCTCCGAGTAGCCGTAGCTCGACGTCGCCCCGGGAACGGCCTTCGCGATCGGGACGCGCCGCTCGAGCTTTCCGGTTGCAGCGTCGAGCGACACGATCGTCATGTCGAGGGTGAGCATGAAGACATGCCCGTCGCACAGCGCGACGCCGCGATTCGCCACGATGCCGAAGTTCCGGAACACGGCCACGTTGTTGGGTGTCCAACGCCACTTCACAGCGCCGGTGACGGCGTCGACGGCGAAGACGTTGTCGTCGGCCGTCGTCACGTACAACGTGCGGTTCGATTCGACCGCGAACGACTGCTGGCCGCGCCGGATCGACGGGTCGATCTGGCGGAAGTCGACGGTGAAGAGCCGGCCGAGCTGGTCGACGTTCTGCGGCGTGATCTGCGTCAGCGGCGAGTGGCGGTTCTCGTCCGGCGTGTTGCCGAACCCGGTCCAGCCGACATCGCCGCCAGGGGCGCTTCTTCCCGCTCCAGCCGCGAGCAGCGTGCAGCACGCGAGCACTGCGAGCGCCACCCCTCCCGACCGCCACTTCGTCAGCTTCGCCTCACCGTCATCTGAATCGTACGCTCGAGCGGGTCGTCGAGAAAACGGCGAGCGCCGCAAGGAGCGCCGCGACGAGGAGATACGGCGCCAGTGGAGTGCGGTCGGTCCGCACGCCCGCGACGCGCCGCTCGGCGCCGTGGCCGCTGAACGAGCGGAGCGCGCGCCGCGCAGGCGCGAGCTCGGATTCACGTGCGAGTGTCCCGCCGACGGCGGAGACGAGCGCCTGGAGCGACGCGCGCGCCGACGGGTCGGCCGTGTAGTTCAGCTCGCGCCGGCCGGATTCGTCGAAGACGCCTTCGTCGCGACGCCACGTCTGCACGACGAGGAGCCGGGTGTCTCCGCCGAACGCGCGCGCCAGGTCGGTCACGGGCACCGGCACGCTCTCGCCGTCGGTCACCAGCACGACGATCCGGTGCGTCGTCCCGGGCGCGAAGAAGCCGGCGTGCGGGATCGGCGCGAGCGCACCGAAGTCCGTCGCGCGGACGGCCGCGGCGCGCGGCGGCGGGCTCTCGATCGCCACGGCGCGAGCGACCACGCCGGCGAACGCGCGCTCGTCGGGCACGGGAAAGAGATCGGGCAGAACCCGGTCGGTCAGCGTGGCAACACCCGCCGCGACGTCGGGGATCGCCCGCCGCAGCGAGACCGCGATCGCACGTGCACGATCGAGCCGCGTCGCCTGCCCCGGCCCCGGGGACGCCGCCATGGAGCGAGAGGTGTCGAGCACGAACAACGCTTGGGTGCCCTCACGGACGCGGGCCGGTGAGCGGTGCGTCAGCACGGGTTGCGCCGCGGCGAGCGCGACGAGCACGGCGGCGGACACGATCAGCGCAGGCCGCATCGCAGCCCGCTCTCCTCCCGGCTGCAGGCCGAGCGTGGTACGCACCCGTTCCGCCCGCCGCCGACCGACCACGAAGAGCGCCAGAGCGCCGACGCCTCCGACAGCCACGAGCGCTGCGTCCGGGGTGAGAAACGTCAATACCCGCGTCCCGGCGTGCCGCCGCCCGAGCCTTGCCGCCCACCGCGGCCGAAGCCGCCGCCTTCACCCTGGCCGGTACGCGTCCCTTCGACCGAGGTGAGCCGCAGCAGCAGCTCGAGGTCGTACTTCGCTGCCGCGTTCGACGGATCGGCGCGGATCGCAGCCGTGAACGCGGCGAGTGCTGCGTCGATCCCGAACTCGTCGCCGCCGTTCGCGCTACTCGAGAACGCGAAGATGCCGAGCAGCGTTTGCGCCTGCGACGCGGCCGCGGGGTCGGAGCCGCGCGCAACACGCGCCAGCGCGTCCTGCGCGCGTGCGCGCAGCGTTTCGACCGCGACGCCGTTGTCGAGTCGAAGGTGCGAGCGGTCAGCGGCCGTTGCCAGCTGCAGCGCAGCGCGCACGCGCAGGTCGTCGTCGACGCCGAGCAGCAAGCGAGGGAGTCCGCCGAAGGTCGCGCCGGCCCGCCATGACGCACTCGCAGGCGAGCCCGCATAGGCGATGTCCCCGTTTCGGAGCGCGCCGTTCGTCGTGCGGACGTCGCTCGCGAGCACGACGACGAGTACCGCGGAGGCGAGCAGCGTCGCGCCGATCGCGAAACGCGCAGTCATGCCGTTTCCCGCCACATCGGCCTCGGCGACCAGGCTTCGTGCGTGCCGAGCGCGAGGAGCGCGACGAGGCCCAGGGCAGCGAGCAGCCACGGGAACGGCGTCGTCGCACGCGAGGACGTGTCGCGCGGCGGCGGCACGGCCGTCACGCGCGACGGCGGGAGCGCCGACGTGTAGAGCGCGAGGTCGCTCGGTTCGGGATCGAGGCCGACGATGCGCATCGGCACGCGGTCCCGGCGGTACGCCAGCAACACGGACGCGAGCCGCTGCAGGTCGTTCGGATCGTCGCTGAGATCGCTGATGAGCACCACGCGCGCCGGCGGGCCCGTCCCGGCGCCGACGGCGATCTGATGCGCGAGCGCGAGCCCGGCCGAGATCCGCGTGCCGCCGCTGAAGGTCGACGTCCACGGGTTCACCGGAAGCGTCGGCGCGAAGCCGGGTTGCTTCGGTTGCGACGGCGTGAACAGCCGCACGAGTGGGAGCAGGTCGGCGGCGGGAGTTCCCTGGGGCAGCGCGAGGTACGCCTGGTCGGAGAAGACGACGAGCCCGAGCCGGCCGCCCGTGTGCGCGAGCTCGGAGAGCGTCGCGCCGATCTGCTGATACGTGTCGGTGGACACACTCGCCGAGACGTCGAGCACGACGATCGTGCCTCCGTCGCGCGCGAGCGGCGCCACCGTGCGGACGTGCGGCTGCCGCGCCACGAGCGCCGCGGCGACCAGCACGGCTGCGGCGAGTGCGGCCAGCACGAGCCGCACGACCGCGGTGCGGTTCGCGGCACGGGTGAAGCTCGCGAAGTCCGCCAGTGGGATCCTGTTCACTGGCCGACGCTCCGCTCGACCTCGTCGGCGAAGCCGGCCGCCGACTCGCCCGAGGGCGGCGGCCGCGACCACGCCAGGTCGTCGCCGCTCTCGGCCAGCGGCCGGTTTCGGCCGGCGAGAAGGCGCGCCACGAGCCCGACGGCGCGCCGCCGGTCCTCGGCCGAGCGGGCTTCGGCCGAGCGGACGAGCGCGAGCGCGAGCGCGAGCTCGCTGCCGCGGGACGCAGCCGCTCCGCGGCTCCGGCCGACCACGGCAGCGGCCACCAGCCCTGCACCAGTTGCGGCGAGCAACCCCGCGACGACCGCGAGGATCGACGTCAACGCACGCGGCGAGAGGCGGTACGAGACCGGGGGCACGCCGAGGTCGCTGCGAAACGGCGGACGTGCGGCCGCAACGGCGCCTGCGCCGACCCGACGGTCGACGACCAGCGACGCGCGGCCGGCGGCGACGCGCTCCGTCGCCCCGGTTCGCCGCCGGACGGTGAGGGACGGCGCGGCGGGGCTCACGGTCACGGACTCGCCCCGGGCCACGCACCGGCCGGCGAGGCACGCGACCGGGGCGACGAACGTGATGGTGGTCGTATCGCCGCGGTCGGCGCGGTGACGAACCGTGCGCCCGACGAGGTCGAGCGGTGCGAGTGGGAACGTGACGCGCAGCGTCGAGGGGTCGAACACGCGATTGTCGAGCACGACGGACAGCCGCGCGGAGACGGTGTCGCCGAAGGCGGCAGCGGCAGGCTCGAACACCGCTTGCCCGGACAGCGCTTGCTCGGGCCGCGGGCCGCCCTCGCGCGCCGCAGGCCAGACGACGGCGGCCAGCACGACGGCGGCTGCCGCGCACGACGCCGTAAGCGCGACCTTCAACGCCATGCGCCTCCCATCCGCCCGTCGGCCCAGCGTAGGAACGCGGCCTCGATCGAGCCCGGTTCGGCCGACTCGACCAGGATCGGCTCGGCCCCCGCGGCCCGTTGTGTCTCGAGCGTCCGCCGCAGGCGTTCGGCGTTGTCGCGCGCGCGGCGCGCAACCTCGCGTCTGCCGAGGCGGACGAGCCGGAACCGCTCGTCGCCGGCGGCGGCGAGCGGGAGCGCTGCTCCCGACACGTCTGGGAAGCTCGCCTCCCACACGGGATCCTGGATCACAACGGGAACGACGTCCCAGCCGTGCGCGCTCGCCGTGTGCCACGCGGCCGCGGGCACGGGGACGACGAAGTCGGAGACGACG
>Ga0070679_100001750_pt1 | contig 19556 bp, 24 predicted proteins | sample KBSC63BmetaG_FD_65652 | JGI IMG/M metagenome (GOLD analysis project Ga0070679, IMG submission 65652) | Corn rhizosphere microbial communities from Kellogg Biological Station, Michigan, USA - KBS C6-3B metaG | ecosystem: Host-associated > Plants > Roots > Rhizosphere | place: USA: Michigan... | reverse complement strand
CTGACGAAGATCACCCGCGTCCTGCCGGAGCGGCTCGCACAGCGGATCGAGCGTCTGAGCGACGAGGTCAGCTTCCTGGGCGAGCCGGCGTCGGCGCCGCCGACCTCCAGCGAGACGCTGCTCGCGATCGCGGAGGCCGTCCGTCGCAGGCGCTGCCTGGAGATCGACTACGTCCGCAGCGACGGCACGCCGAGCACCCGCGTGGTCGAGCCGCTCGGCCTCGTCGCCCGGCGCGGGCGCTGGTACGTCCCCGCGCACGACCGGGCGAGCACCGAGCTGCGGACGTTCCGGGCCGACCGCATCGGCCGCGCCGAGATCGGCGAGCCGGCCCGTCCACGCGACCACGACTTCGATCCGGCCTCCCACGTCGTCCGGATGCTCGCGCGGCTGCCGTACGAGTGGCGGATCGAGGTCCGGTTCGACGCTCCGCTCGAAGACGTCTCGCGGCGCGTGTCGCCGGCGGTCGCCGAGCTGACCCCCGACGGCAACGGAACGCGGCTGGAGATGGGCGCCGACTCGCTCGAGTGGGCGGCGGGCTTCCTGGCCGGGCTCGGCGCCGACTTCCGCGTTGTTCGTCCGGACGAGCTCCGCGCCCAGCTCGGTGAGCTGAGCGCGAGACTCGCGCGCGCCTCGTCGTCCTGAGGACTGTCCCGGAGGGGACTGTCCCCGCAGAGCCGAAGCCGCGACCAGCCGACAGGGTCAGACCCCCGCGGGGTCGGACCCTGACCCTAGACAGCGACTGCGGCCCGCTCGGCGGCTTCCACGAACGAGCTGCACAGCTGCCGCCCCAGCTCGTTCCATTCGCCGATCCGCTCCTGCGTCTCGACCCAGAGTGCATCGCGGTCGAGGTCGAGCGGGAAGTCCTCCTTGTCGTCCAGCCACGAGCGCACGGTCTCGAGCGTGACCTCGGCGTGGAACTGGATGCCCCAGGCGGTCTCGCCGAGCCGGTACGCCTGGTTGCAGCGCGCGCTGCGGGCTAGCTCCTCGCCGCCGGCCGGCAGGTCGTACGTGTAGTAGTGCCAGCCGAACGCGTCGAAGCGCTCGGGCAGCCGCCCGAAGACGGGATCGTCGTCGGCGCCGCCGCAGAGCTCGACCGGCAGCCAGCCGATCTCGGGGCCGCCAGGCACCGGGTAGACGGCGGCGCCCGCAGCCTTGGCGATCAGCTGGACGCCGAGGCAGACGCCGAGCAACGGCACGCCCCGCTCGAGCAAGCCCTGGATCAGCTCGTTCTCGTCGCGCAGCCAGGGGTGACGGTCGTCCTGGTCGGCGTGCATCGATCCGCCGAAGACGATCACGGCCTCGTAGTCCGCGAGCGGCCGCGGCGCCGGAGCGCCGGTTGCGAGGCTCCACTCGTCGTAGCGGTGGCCGGCCTCCTCGACGACGTCCTGGAAGACCCCGCCGCGGACGTTTGCCCCGTGGATGACCGCCAGGACTCTCATAGGGACAACTCTAGCTGGCCGGTTTTCGGCGGCTCGAGGCCGCCCGTCGCCGGGATCCCGTGCTCGTCCAGCAGCCCGCGCAGGATGGTCGCGCTCCGCGGCGCGTAGTCCGCCCGGTTGTTGTTCATCAGCGCGTAGACCTCCTCCGACTGCTCGGCCAGGCGGGCCAGCGGCTCGACCCACTCCGCCAGCTCCTCCGCCGAGTACATCCAGTCGAACCGATCGGCCGACGAGCGCGCGTTCCTGATGTTCCAGGTCTTCCAGTTCCGCCCGTGGAAGCGGACGTAGACGACCGGGTGGGTGGCGACGGCGATCCGCGGCATCACGTTGCTGGCCCGCGTCCGCGGCGAGTCGACCGAGACGTACGACAGCCCGTGGCGCTCGAGGAAGGAAAAGGTGCTTGTGCGCTCGTCCTCCTCGAGCCACGACCGGTGCCGGAACTCGATGAACGGGACGAGCGGGTCGAGCAGCGGGCGGACGGCGGCGAGCTCGTCGAGCGCCTCGCGCGACTTCTTCACGCGCGGGTGGTACTGGAGCAGGACGCCGCGGAGCTTGCCCGACGACTCCAGCGGCGCCAGCGCCTCGCGGAACTCTCGGAACGCGGCCTCGCGGTCGGCCTCCTCGTGCCCTGTCATCCCCTTGCTCGCCTTCGCGTGCCAGACGAAGCCGTCCGGCGTCCGCTCGGCCCACTTCTGGACCGTCTCCGGGGACGGCAGGCGGTAGAAGGGCGAGTCGACCTCGACCGTGTCGAAGCGCTCCGCGTAGTAGGCGATGCGCGCCGCCGGCGAGGAGACGCCGCGCGGGTACCAGTGCTTGACGAGGCCCTCGTCGGCCCAGCTGCAGGTGCCGAGCCGGATCGTCGCCGCCATGCCCGCAACTTAGCCTCAACGCGGCCGGGCCGGGCCCGTCCGCGTTGCACGAAACCGGGCAGCTTACAATCGCCCCGTGGACTCACGGCCCGTCGGCGTCTTCGACTCGGGCATGGGCGGCCTCACCGTCCTGCACGAGTGCCTCGTGACGATGCCGCACGAGGACTTCGTCTATCTCGGCGACGGTGCCCGGCTGCCGTACGGGCCCCGGCCGCTGCCCGAGGTGGCGCGGTTTGCCCACGAGATCGGCGGCTATCTCGAGCACCAGGGTGTGAAGCTGATCCTCGTCGCCTGCAACTCGGCGACGGCGGCCGCCCTGCCGGAGCTGCAGGAGTCGCTGTCGCTGCCGGTGGTCGGCGTGATCACGCCCGAGGCGCACGCCGCCGTGCAGGCGACCCGCAACCGGCGGATCGGCCTCCTGGCGACGAAGGCGACGGTCGAGTCGGGCCGCTACGAGGCGCTCGTCGGGACGCTCGACGCCGGCGTGCGCGTGCGATCGATCGCATGCCCGCGGCTGGTCCCCCTGATCGAGGGCGACGACCCGTTCGGACAGCCGACGGTCGACGCGGTCCGCGAGTACGCGCAGCCGCTCAAGGAGGCCGAGGTGGACACGGTGATCCTCGGCTGCACCCACTACCCCCTGATCCGTCCGATCTTCCAGCGGGTGCTGGGTCGCGGCGTCACCCTCGTCTTCTCGGCCGAGGAGACCGCGCGTGAGGTGGCCGAGACGCTTGCCCGCAAGGGGATCGAGAACGACGGGGGCCGCGAAGGCACGTACCGGTTCATGACCACGGGTGACACCGAGGTCTTCCGCGTCACCGGCGCGCGGTTCCTGCAGCTGCCGATCGGCGAGGTCGAGCAGGTGCGGCTCGCCGACCTGGAGAGGGCTGCGGCGTGAGCCGCGCCGACGGCCGGCGCCACGACCAGCTGAGGCCGGTCGAGATCATCCCCGACTTCCTGGAGCAGCCGCACGGCGCCGTCCTGTATACGCAGGGCAAGACGCGCGTGCTCTGCACCGCCTCGGTCGAGGAGAGCGTCCCCCGTTGGATGTCCGGCCGTGGCGTCGGATGGATCACCGCGGAGTACTCGCTGCTGCCGGGCTCGACCGGCCAGCGCTCGCAGCGCGAAGCCTCGGCGGGCAAGCAGAAGGGCCGCACGATCGAGATCCAGCGCCTCATCGGCCGGGCGGTCCGCGCCGTCACCGACTTCAAGGCGCTGGGGGAGCGGACGCTCTGGCTCGACTGCGACGTCCTCCAGGCCGACGGCGGGACACGCTGCGCGTCGATCTCCGGCGCGTACGTCGCGGCACGTCGCGCGCTCGATCGTTTCGGGTTGGCGAAGGCGATGCCGGGGTCGGTCGCGGCGGTCTCGCTCGGGATCGTCGACGGCGAGCTCCTGCTGGACCTCGACTATCCGGAGGACTCCGCCGCGGACGTCGACCTGAACGTGGTGATGACGGGCGACGGCCGCCTGGTCGAGGTGCAGGCGACGGCGGAGCGCGTGCCGTTCGGTCGCGACCAGCTGGACGAGCTGCTCGAGCTGGCCGCCCGCGGGATCGAGATGATCGGAGGCGCACAGCAGGATGCAGTCGCTGCTCCTCGCCCTTGACCCGCACCTGACCTGGTTCGAGGCGTTCGTGCGGATCGGGGCGGCCGCCGGTCTGGGCGGGATCATCGGGCTCGAGCGCGAGCTGGACGAGAAAGCCGCCGGCCTGCGCACGCACATGCTGGTCGCCGTCGGCTCGGCGCTCTTCACCTTGGTCGGCGCCTACGGGTTCGAGGACTTCCCGGCAACGAGCGTCGACCCGACGCGCATCGCGGCCCAGGTCGTGACGGGCATCGGCTTTCTCGGCGCGGGCATCATCTTCCGGCAGGGCTTCACCATCCGTGGCCTCACCACCGCTGCCAGCCTGTGGCTGGTCGCCGCGATCGGCATGTCCGCCGGCGCGGGTTTCTGGATGGGGGCAGTGATCGCGACCGTGGTCGCGCTGATCAGCCTGCGGCCGCTCGAGTGGATGAAAGGGTTTGCGCTGCCGCAGCGCGTGGCCTCCCACATGGTCGTCGAGCTGGAGGAGGACGGCTCCTCGGGCGACGTGCTCGACTCGCTGGAGCGGGCCGGGGACCTGCTGGCGCTACGCCGTGACGGCCGGCGGCTCGAGATCGAGGTGCGGATCGACCGGGCACAGCGCTCTCGCGCGCTCGACGCCGTCGCCGACCTCCCGCAGGTCGAGGAGGCACGCTGGCAGAACTGACGCTCATCCTCTGCTCCCGCAATCAGCACAAGCTCGAGGAGCTCCGCGCCGCGCTTCCGGGCTGGGAGATCGAGCGCCTGGATGCGGACGCCTACCCGCCCGAGGACGGAGACACCTACTACGCCAACGCACGGGGGAAGGCGCTGTACGGTCGCGAGGTCGCGCCACCCGACGCCTGGGTCCTCGGCGAGGACTCGGGGACCGAGGTCGATGCCCTCGCCGGGGCGCCCGGGGTGCAGTCGGCCCGCTGGGCGGACGAGGGCCGGCAGGACATCGCACTACTGAGCCGGCTGGTCGGTGAGACGGAACGGCACGCGCGGATGATCACGCACCTCGTCGCGATCGCGCCCGACGGCCAGGAGCTCGAAGCCGCCGGGGTGCTCGACGGGGAGGTCGCGACCGAACCGCGCGGCACCGGCGGCTTCGGCTACGACCCCGTGTTCGTGCCGGAGGGCGAGACGCGGACGGTGGCGGAGCTCGGCGACGACTGGAAGCGCGCCAACTCGCACCGTGCACGGGCGGCGGCGGCGCTCAGGGCTGCCTTGGAGAACGCGACCGCCGCCAGTTGACCTCGGCGCCGAAGACGATCACGTTCGCCATCACGTAGAGCCAGAGCAGGAGCAGCAGCGGCCCGCCGATCACCTGGGCCGACGGGTTGTGCTTCGAGAAGCCGAGGAAGATCGGCAGCACCTGGAACGTCGCCTCGAGCACGATGGTGGCGACGATCGCGCCGGGCAGCACCTGCGCGAGCGTCAGCTCGACATTGGTCAGAAACCGGTAGGCGCAGATCAGGAAGATGAAGATCGCGATCGACGAGACGAGCACCGAGACCGTGTGGGCGACCACCGTGTTCGCGAGAAAGCCGGGCGCGAAGCGGTCGAGCGTATGCGCTCCGAGGCCGCCGACGAGCAGGCCGAGGAAGAGGGTGATCAGCCCGACCAGCATGAACAGCGTCGCCCGCGCCTTCCCGTGCAGGAAGGAACGGTTCGGGCGGCCGTAGACGATGTTGAACGCCGACTCGAGCACGCTGAACAGCGAGAGCGACGACCAGAGCAGGAACGCGGCGCCGATCAAGCCGAGCGACGTGGCGTTCCGCCGGATCTTGTCGACCCCGCTGACGATGCTCGACACGGACGCGCTCGGGAAGACCTTCTGGAGCTCCTCGACGAAGTAGCTCGACTCGGTCGTCCGGCCGCCGAGGCCGAGCAGCGCGAGGGCCAGGAAGACCAGCGGGACGAACGAGAGCAGCGCGAAGTACGCGATCATCGCCGCCAGGTGCGTCCCCCGGTCGGCGAAGAACTTCGAGAAGGTTTCGCGAATATGCACTGTGTTAGCGTTCGTCGCCCGTGGACGGCGCGCAAGCTCTCTCCGACCTGACCGAGATCTCGTCCCAGATCCAGGCCGCGATCGTCCTCGACGCGGACGGCTCCACGTTGGCCACGACCGTGGACGAGCAGCGCGGGCCGGAGTTCGCCCAGGCCGTGCAGGAGCTGCTGGCAGCGGTCACGCGCGCATCCGGCGACGAGGGGGGAACCCTCGCGCAGGCCGAGATCGCGACCGGCGACGGGAGCGTCTTCCTGGTCCGGGACGAGCAGCGGACGATCGCCGCGACCACGGGGCGGGAGCCTACCGTGGGCCTCGTCTTCTACGACCTCAAGAGCTGCCTGCGTGGTTTCTCGGAGCCCAAGCCGAAGCCCAGGCCGCGGGCGCGCAAGCCGAAAGTGGACGAGCAGGGCGATGCCGCGGCATAAGGCGGTCGCCGGAGCTGCACTCGTCGCCGGCTCGCTCGCGGGCCTGGTCGCGCTGCGCCGCCGCTCCGCCAGGCGCCGCGACCGGGTCGACGTGTACTTCGAGGACGGCTCGATGGTCTCCCTCGCCGACGGCGCACCAGAGGCGTCGACTGTTCTGCCGCTCGCCAGGCGCATCCTGGAGACGACCCGGAACTGATGGACGACGCGGCGCTGCTCGCGGCGATACGCGAGCACGCCTATCTGGAGGGCGACTTCCTCCTGCGCTCCGGCAAGCGCTCCTCCTACTACCTCGACAAGTTCCGTTTCGAGACCCGCCCCGAGCTGCTCGAGGCTCTCGGCGCCCGCCTGGCGGCCACGATCGCCGAGATCGAGCCCGACGCGCAACGCATCGCCTGCCCGGTGGTGGGCGCGGTCACTCTCGCCGCCGCCGCCTCGCTTGCCTCGCGGCTCCCGTTCCTGATCGTCCGGGACGAGGCCAAGGAGTACGGCACCGCGAACCGGATCGAGGGCGCCTTCGAGCCCGGCGAGCGGGTCGTCCTGGTCGAGGACGTTGTCACATCGGGCGGAGCAGCGGCCGATGCCGTCCGGGCTGTACGGCAAGCTGCACTCGAATGCCGGACGGCTATCTGCGTCATCGACCGGGAGGAGGGCGGTGTGGACTCCCTCGCGCGCCTCGGAGTGCGCCTGCATCCCCTGTTTCGGGCGGCCGACGTTGCCCCGCCCCGGTTGGATGCCGCAAAGCCGCATGGCTGAGCGGAATGTCCCGGAGTGGTAGGTTCCGCCCCGTGTTCCATCATGTCCAGAGGAGGAGGACCTAGGTGACCAAGCAAGAGTTCGTCAACGCGGTCGCTGACCGCAGCGGTCTCAGTCGCGGCGAGGCCGGCAAAGCGGTCGAGGCCGTGCTCGACACGATCACGGACACGCTCAAGCGGCGTGACCAGATCAACTTCACCGGTTTCGGCAAGTTCGCCACCTCCGAGCGGAAGGCCCGGATGGGCGTCAACCCCCGGAACCCAGGCGAGAAGGTGCACATCCCGGCGGCGACGGTTCCGAAGTTCACCGCGGGCAGCTCGCTCAAGCAGTCGGTTCGGGGCGGCTAGGACGCACGCACCTCCTCCGAGTCAAGCCAAGGGCCGCGCAATATCGCTGTTGCGCGGCCCCTGGCGCTCTTGATGGCTGATTCCTCGGGTAGCCCGCCGGGACGGGCGGGCGGCCCGTGGTTAGTCTGGAGGTGATGGACTCGGGGACTGCGGTCGCGACCACGACCTTCGCCGACCGTCTGGCCGAGTCGGTCGGCGAGCGGCGGAGCCAGCTCGTCGTCGGCCTCGACCCGCGGCTCGACCTGCTCCCGCTCGAGCTCCGCGGGGACGCGCACGTCGGCCGCCCGGCCGCGGCCGAGGCGACCGCCCGCTTCTGCTGCGGGATCATCGACGCGGTCGCGCCGCACTGCGTCGCCGTGAAGCCGCAGCTGGCGTTCTTCGAGGTCCTCGGGTCCGACGGCATCGCGGCGTTCGAGCGGGTCGTGGGCTATGCGCGCTCGGCCGGACTGCTGGTGATCGTCGACGGCAAGCGCGGCGACATCGGCTCGACGGCCCGCGCGTATGCCGACGCGTACCTCGAGCCGGGCGTCCACGGCGACCCGATCGCCGACGCTCTGACGGTGAACACCTACCTCGGTCGCGACTCGCTGGAACCGTTCGTCGCCGCCTGCCGGCGCGGAGGCGGGGGGCTCTTCTGCCTGGTCAAGACGTCGAACGCGGGCGGGGTCGACGTGCAGGACCTCGCACTCTCCGACGGCCGCCCGCTGTGGAAGCAGGTCGCGCTGCTCGTCAACGAGCTGGGCGAGGAAGTGGTCGGCGACTGCGGCCTGTCCAGCATCGGCGCGATCGTCGGCGCCACCTACCCGCGGGCGATCGCCGAGGCCCGCAAGCTGCTGCCGCAGGCGATCCTGCTCCTGCCGGGCGTCGGGGCGCAGGGAGCCACGCCCGCCGACATCGCACGGGCGTTCACGAGCGGACCCGCGAGCGCGCTCGTCGCCGCGTCGCGTTCGGTCATGTACGCGTTCAGAGACGGCGAGGACGACTGGCGTGCGGCGGCAGGGGCCGAGGCCGCTCGGTTGAATCACGAGGTGTGGAAAGTCTCAGGCTGGTAGGTCAGGCAGGCTCGTGGGCGCGCCGCCCGGGCTGGCCCGGGGGTGAGCACGGGCGACGCGTGCTCCTGCGCTACGCGGCACCCGCCGCGTTCCTGCTCGTGGTCACCGTCGTCGCGCTCGCCGCCCGCAGCGGCCTGCGCCCCGACGGTCAGCCGGCGAAGGCGCAGCCGACCGTCAAGCGGGCCGAGGCGTCCTCGACCGCGACGCGGGCGAAGCCGGCGCCGCCGAAGCGCTGGTACGTGATCCAGAGCGGCGACACGCTCGGTGCGATCGCGGCGCGCTACGGGACGACGGTCGATGGTCTGCTCCGCCTGAACCCGGGGGTGGTGCCGACCACGCTCGCGCCCGGCACGCAGCTGCGCATCCGGTAGGGCTGCTCCTCGCGCTACCCTTCGCGGCCGTGAGACTCCGGCTGGCGCTGCTCGCGGCCGTGCTCCTGCTCCTCGCGCCGGCCGCGTTCGCGGGCGCACCGCAGGTCTCCGCCCGTGCCTATCTCGTGCAGAACGGGGTCACCGGCGAGGTTCTCGCGGAACAGAACGACCGCGACCGGCTGCCGATCGCAAGCATCACGAAGCTGATGACCGTGCTGGTCACCCTCCAGCACGCGCAGCTCGACGACGTCGTCACGGTCAGCCGCCAGGCGGCCTCGGTGGGCGAGTCGTCGATCTACCTGCAGAAGGGCGACCGGCTCACCGTCGGCGAGCTCGTCGAGGCCGCGCTGATCCAGAGCGCGAACGACGCGGCGGTCGCGCTCGCCGAGCACGTCGGCGGAAGCCAGCCGGCCTTCGTGGCGATGATGAACGCCGAGGCGGCGAAGCTGGGGCTTCGGGACACGCACTTCGCCAACCCGGACGGCCTGGACGCGCCCGACCACTACTCGAGCGCCCACGACGTCACCCGCCTCGCGCGGATCGCGATGAAGAACCCGGTGATCCGCCGGGTGGTCGGCAAGGAGACGGCGCAGATCTCGGGGGGCCGGACGCTGACCACCTGGAACGATCTGCTCGCGACCTACCCCGGGATCTTCGGCGTCAAGACCGGACACACCGGCGCGGCGGGCTGGTCGGAGGTGGCGGCAGCGCGGTCGCACGGCGTGACCGTGTACGCGACGCTGCTCGGCAGCCCCGCGCGCGACATCCGGAACGACGACCTGGCCGCCCTGCTCACCTGGGGGTTGACCCGCTACCGCACCGTGCACGCCATCTCGGAAGGGCGGGTCTACGCGACCGCCAAGGCGCCGTACGGACGACGCGCGCTGGCGCTCGTCGCCGCGGCACCCGCGAAGCGGATCGTCCGCGTCGACCGGATGCTGACCGAGCGCGTGGTCGCGCCGACCGTTATCTCGCTGCCGGTCACGAGAGGCGAGCAGCTCGGCCGCGTGCAGGTCTACGCCGGGCGCAAGCTGATCGCCCGCAGCCCGCTGGTCGCGGCCCGGTCGATCCCGAAGCCGGGGCTTCTCGGCCGCACGGGTTGGTACACCAAGCGCACGTTGCACCACATCGGAGGCTGGTTCTCGTGATCGTCACGGTCACCCTCAACGCGGCCGTCGACCGCACGCTGACCGTGCCGAACTTCCAGCTGGGCCAGCGTCATCGGGCCAGCGCGGGGCTCACCGTCGCCGGCGGCAAGGGGATCAACGTCGCCCGCGCGCTGAAGCGGCTCGGCGTCCCGGTCGTCGCGACGGGCCTCGCAGGCGGGCGGACGGGGACTCGGATCATCGAGGAGCTGACCGGCGAGGCAATCCTGAACGACTTCGTCCGCATCGCGGGCGAGTCGCGGACGTCGACGGCGGTCGTCGACCCGACCGGGGGCACGTACACCGAGATCAACGAGTGGGGGCCGCACGTCGAGGCGGAGGAGCTGCAGATGCTGCTGGACAAGCTGCACTATCTCGCCGGCGGCGCCGAGCTCGTCGTGGTCGCCGGTTCGCTTCCCCGCGGCGTCGACGACGGCTTCTACGCCGAGCTGATCCGCGACCTCACCCGCCGTCAGGTGCCGACCGTGCTCGACTCCGAGGGCGAGCCGCTGCGGCTCGGCCTGGAGGCGGAGCCGTTCCTCGTCTCGCCGAACCAGCGCGAGGCGGAGGCGCTCGTCGGGCAGGAGTTCTACGAGCGCCAGGACTTCGCTCTCGCGCTCGAGCACATCGCCGAGCTCGGGGCGCGGAACGTGCTGATCACCAACGAGAGCGGCTGCTTCGCCCGCCTGCGCGAGGGCCGCAAGACGCGGCGCTACCGCGCCGTCGCCCCGCAGGTCGAGGCGGTCTCGAGCGTCGGCAGCGGCGACGTCCTGCTCGCCGCCTACATCGCCGCCCACGCCGCCGGACGGTCGACCGAGGACGCGCTGCGAGAGGCGGTCGCGGCCGGCGCTGCGTCGACTTTCGAGGTCGGCGCGGGTCGCTTCGAGCCCAAGCAGGCGGCGAGCCTCCAGCCGGACGTGGAGGTCGGCGAGCTCGAGCAGGTCGGGGTCTGAAGCCGGGCCGCCGACGCCCGGAGCGCCGACCGCCTGGCCAGAACGGACGCTGTCTCACTTCGTGACGTTTCCAACCCAGTCTCTGAGACTGGGGCTGGAACAAGAGTGGGAAACTTCGTCCACAAGGGGTGCGCACTCCCGCCCCGCAGGTACGGCCGGAGGCGGCGCTAAGCTGTCCTCCTTGGAAGGCCTGGAGCTGGGTCCCCTCGCAGTCGAGCGCCTCCTGGCGATGGAGGACAAGTTCGCGCGGGAGGGCCTTGCGTTCGACGACGTCCTGCTGGTTCCGGCGTCCTCCGAGGTGCTCCCGAACGACGTCTCGACGCGGACGCGCCTGACGCGCGAGCTCGAGCTCGCGATCCCGGTCGTCTCCGCGGCGATGGACACCGTCACCGAGGCCCGCCTGGCGATCGCGCTCGCCCGCGTCGGCGGCATTGGCATCGTCCACCGCAACCTCTCCATCGAGGATCAGGTCGCCGAGGTCGACAAGGTCAAGCGCTCCGAGGCGGGGATGATCGTCGAGCCGGTGACGCTGCCGCCTCACGCGCGCGTGGCCGACGCGCTCGAGCTGATGTCCCGGTACCGCATCTCGGGCGTCCCGATCACGGACGACCACGGGATCCTCGTCGGCATCCTCACCAACCGCGACCTCCGCCTCGAGACCGACACGGCCCAGCCGGTCAGCGCGCTGATGACGGCCCGAGACCTGGTGACCGCGCCCGTGGGCACGACGCTCGACGAGGCCGAGCGGATCCTCCACCGGAACAAGGTCGAGAAGCTGCCGGTGGTCGACGCCGACGGCCGGCTCCGCGGGCTGATCACCGTCAAGGACATCTCGAAGCGGATCGAGTACCCGGACGCGACGAAGGACGAGAAGGGCCGCCTGCGGGTCGGCGCCGCGATCGGCGTCGGCACCGACGCGCTCGAGCGGGCCGAGGCGCTTGCAGCAGCCGGCGCCGACGTGCTCGTGCTCGACACCGCGCACGGCCATTCGCGCGGCGTCCTCGAGATGGCCGGCCGCATCCGCGAGCAGCTCGACACCCAGCTGGTCGCCGGCAACGTGGCGACGGCGGAGGCGGCCGAGGCTCTGATCGCCGTGGGCGTCGACGGCCTCAAGGTCGGCGTCGGGCCGGGGGCGGCCTGCACGACACGCGTGGTTGCCGGCGTCGGCGTCCCGCAGGTGACGGCGGTCTTCGACTGTGCCCGTGTGTGCGCGGCGGAGGGCGTTCCCCTGATCGCGGACGGTGGGATCCGCAACTCGGGCGACATCGCCAAGGCGATGGCGGCGGGCGCGGACTCGGTGATGCTCGGCTCGGTCCTCGCCGGCACCGACGAGGCGCCCGGAGATGTGATCCTCGTGCAGGGCGAGCGCTACAAGGAGTACCGCGGCATGGGGTCGCTCGGCGCGATGAAGGCCCGCTCGTTCTCGAAGGACCGCTATTTCCAGGGCGACGTCGAGGACGTCGACAAGCTCGTTCCCGAGGGGATCGAGGGCCGCGTCCCGTACAAGGGGCCCGTGCAGGCGGTCCTCCACCAGCTCGTCGGCGGGCTGCGCCAGTCGATGGGCTACTGCGGTGCCGCGACGATCGAGGAGATGAAGGAGCGCACCCGGTTCGTCCGCATCTCCGCCGCCGGCCTCCAGGAGAGCCATCCCCACGACATGACGATCACCAAGGAGGCGCCGAACTATCGGCGCTGAGGTTCTGCCGCTCCCCGCTCCGGACGCTGCACCAGAGGAGCGGCCCGTGCTGGTCGTCGACCTCGGCGGCCAGTACTCGCAGCTGATCGCCCGGCGGGTCCGAGAGGCGCGCGTCTACTCGGAGCTCGTCGGGCACCGCTCGACCGCCGCGTCGCTCCGCGCCCGCAGGCCCGCCGCGCTGATCCTCAGCGGCGGCCCCGCCTCCGTCTACGCCGACGACGCACCGCAGGTCGACCCCGCCATCTACGAGCTCGGCGTCCCGGTGCTCGGCATCTGCTACGGCATGCAGCTGATGGCGCAGGACCTCGGCGGCCGTGTCGAGCGCACCGGCGCCTCGGAGTTCGGCAAGACCGCCCTCAGCTTGCGCGGAGCGCTGGGCGAGAGCCTTCCCGAGCAGCAAACGGCATGGATGAGCCATCGGGATGCAGTCACGGCACCACCGACAGGGGCAACCGTGACGGCAGAGTCGCCGTCGACCCCGATCGCGGCCTTCGAAGCTCCGGAGCGCGGCCTCTACGGCGTCCAGTTCCACCCGGAGGTCGTCCACACGCCGCACGGGCAGGAGGTGCTGAAGAACTTCCTGTACGGCGTGACCGGAGCGCGCCCGACGTGGACGCCCGCGGCGGTGATCGAGGAGCAGGTCGAGCGCATTCGCACCCAGGTGGGCAGCGAGCAGGTCCTCTGCGGCCTGTCCGGCGGAGTCGACTCGGCCGTCGCCGCGCTGCTCGTGCACAAGGCCGTCGGCGACCAGCTCACCTGCGTGTTCGTCGACCACGGCCTGCTGCGCAAAGACGAGGCCGCGCAGGTGGTCGAGACCTTCGAGGGTCACTTCCACGTCCCGCTCGTCCACGTCGACGCCGCTGCGCGCTTCCTCGCTCGGCTCGAGGGCGTGACCGAGCCCGAGGAGAAGCGGCGCATCGTCGGCGAGGAGTTCATCCGCGTCTTCGAGGCGGAGGCCGAGAAGCTCGGTCGCGTGCCGTTCCTCGTCCAGGGAACGCTCTACTCCGACGTGATCGAGTCCGGGGGCACCGAGGGCGTCGCCGCCAAGATCAAGTCGCACCACAACGTCGGCGGCCTGCCCGACGACATGGCGATGGAGCTGGTCGAGCCGCTCCGCTCGCTGTTCAAGGACGAGGTGCGGCGGGTGGGGGAGGAGCTCGGCTTGCCGGAGGCGATGGTCTGGCGGCACCCGTTCCCCGGCCCGGGCCTGGCGATCCGGATCATCGGCGACGTCACGCGTGAGCGTCTGGAGATCCTCCGAGAGGCCGACGCGATCCTGCTGGAGGAAATACGGAAGGCGGGCCTCTACCGCGAGCTCTGGCAGTGCTTCGCCGTGCTGCCGGCGATTCGCTCCGTCGGCGTCCAGGGAGACGAGCGGACGTACGGCTACCCGATCGTCGTCCGTGCCGTCACCTCGGAGGACGCGATGACCGCCGACTGGGCCCGGCTGCCCTACGACCTGCTGGAGACGATCTCGAGCCGGATGACGAACGAGATCCCGGCCGTGAACCGCGTTGCGCTCGACCTGTCGTCCAAGCCGCCGGCGACGATCGAATGGGAATGATCGCGGGGATCCTGTAGCGTCCCGCGCGCATGGCCGACGCCCCCCAGAAGGTCAACACGCCTGATGGCCGCGAGTGGCTCGTCTCGAGCGAGCGCCGCAAGCGATCGATGAAGGAGTCGCGCGAGACGCCGCTCTTCTGGGCGCATGTCGTCGTCACAGCGATCATCGCGGGGGTGTTCATCTGGATCTTCCGCCACAACACCGGAATCCTGTGGATTCTGGTCGTCGGGATGTTCGTCATCTGGGCGGTCGGGTTCGTCGGCGCAACCTTCGGGGTGATGATTCGGGCCGACACGCAGGGCCCACCGCCCGAGCACCGTCTCTGGAAGGTCACGAAGCGGTCTGCACGCAAGCAGGCCCAACAGGACGTCGCCGCGGCGATCGGCAGCGGCGAACTGACCGCCGAGCCGCCCAACACGCGCCTCGAAGAGATCTGAAAGCTCAGGCCGGCGGAGAGGTCGCCGGCTGCGCTAGACCGTCGAGGTGCGCTACCGGATACCGGCCGCGCACGTCGTCCACGAAGGCAGCCAGGCGCTCCGCCAAGGGCGCGTCGTGGATCTCGAGCACGTTCTCGGCGTTCTGCTCGCCCGAGTGCGAGAGGTTGAACGACCCGAGGAAGACGACGTCGTCGGCGACGGTCATCTTCGCGTGCATGTAGTCGTGCACGGTCCCCGGGCCCCACGGCGTCGACCGCTTGCCGGCGAAGAGGCCCGAGGCCACGATCCGGAGGAGCAGCGGCAGCTTCCATGACGCCACACCCGTGGGGCCCCACTGCGTCTGCACCTCCTCGATCTGCGTCTGGTCGACGGCTCCGGCCACGTCGATCTTGCCGTCGGCGATCACCTGCGCCAGCGTCGCCAGCACCGGCGCGGCGGTGAGGACGGGCGAGCAGATGCGGACCCGCCGCTTGGCGCGCCCGATCGCCTTCGCGATCCGGTGCGAGAGCGCGTCGCCGAACCCCGGACAGAACCAGGGTCGAACCTCGACGCCGTCCACGCGAACCGGCCTCGGCTCGACCGTTCCGGTGCCTTCGACGTTCCCCGACTCCCAGAGCTGCTCGAAGTCGAGCGTGAACGCGTGCGCCAGCTCCGGCGAGTCGACCACGGCGATCACGTTCTCCTCCCGCGACCACGAGTCGTCGGTCCAGTTCGTCGATCCCGTCCAGACGGAAGCGCCGTCGCGGACGACGTACTTGTGGTGCATCAGGTCGGGGATCCCGGCGATCGGCTTCGTCGGCACCGAGAGCCGGGCGATGTCCTCGGGCGCGGTCTGCGGGGGCGGCGGCACCGGGATCGGCGCGCGGAAGTCGGCGTTGTACATCAGCCGGACCGCGACGCCGCGCCTGCCCGCCTCGTCGATCTGGTCGACGACCAGATCCTCCAGGCCCGGGCCGAGCTTGAAGTCGTAGAGCGCCAGGTCGAGCGATGTCTTCGCGGCGGCGAGGAAGTCGTGGAGCGCCTGCGCGACCGTGACCGGCTGTTGCCCCCCGTCCGTCAGCGTCGTGACCGTCATCATGGCGCCATGGAGTTTGCCGACGTTCTCCGTCGCAGGAGGATGATCCGGAGCTACACGGCCGAACCGGTCGACCGCGAGGCGGTGGAACGGATCGTCGCCCGCGGCCGGAAGGCGCCCAGCGGCGGCTTCTCACAGGGCGTCCGAATGGTGGTGGTCACGGAGGAGGAGACGAGGCGCGCCATCGCCGAGCTCGCACAGGAGTCCGAGTACGTGAAGCTCGGATTCGAGCCGTGGATCTCGTCGGCTCCCGTCCACGTCGTGGTGGCGATGCGCGAGGAGAGCTACCACGAGCGGTACCGGCAGCCGGACAAGCTCGACGAGAGCGGCGAGGAGGTCGAGTGGCGCGTGCCCTGGTGGTGGGTCGACGCCGGCAAGTCGATCATGCTCCTGTTGCTGGCCGCCGTCGACGAGGAGCTCGGTGCGGGCCTGTTCGGACTGGTCGGCGACGCGAACGACGGCCTGCGCGAGCTGCTCGGGATGCCCGAGGACCTCGAGGTCGTCGGGGTCGTGACGATCGGCCACCAGGGGCCGCGGCCGTCCGCCGGCTCGCGGCGGAAGTTCCCGTGGAAGCCGCTCGAGGAGGTCGTCCGCTGGGAGCGCTGGTAGACGCGCTCGCCGCCGCCCGGATCGGCGAGACGTTCAACCAGTACCGCCGTTCTCGCCTGCTGCGGGACCGGTTGGAGAGCTATCTGGAGCGGAAGCGGCACGCCTCGGTCGTTCTCGTCGGAGAGGCCGCCGGCTACCGCGGAGCCCGCGTCAGCGGCGTCCCGTTCACGTCGGAGCGGCAGCTGACCGGCCGCGGCCCGGCCGAGGCGACCGCGACGATCGTCCACCGAGTTCTCGCGGAGTTGGGCGTCGAGGACGACGCGCTGCTCTGGAACGTGGTCCCGACACATCCACACGAGCCCGGACGTCCGTATACGAATCGGCGGCCGTCGCGCGTCGAGGTCGATGTCTCCTTCCGGTTCCTCGAAGGTGCAGCGGGCGGCCGCCGCCTGATCGCAGTCGGCCGGTTGGCAGAGCAGGTGACCGGGGCGCCGTACGTGCGTCATCCGTCGCACGGCGGAGCAGCGGCCTTCCGTGCAGGTCTTGCTGCGCTGCTCGGCTAGGTCGGGCGCGCGGCGGCTGCTCGCGAGAGCCCGGCGGCCGCCACCGCGGCGTGTGGCACCGGTGTCAGCGCATACCCGTCGTCGACCTCGACGAACGAGTGGCGGATCGTGACCGCGTCGTAGCGGCCCACGAACTCGAGCCAGCGCTCGTACCAGCCGCGGACGAACCCGTCGTCCTCGTACAGGGCCCGGAGCGTCCGATGGAAGGCCTGACGTCTCGGCGGCCGATCGGGGGCGGCGGCTCGCTGCTCGAGCTGGGCCCGAAGCCGATCGGGGCTCGTGCGGACCGTGAGGAACGTGATCCGTGCAGCGGACCCGAGCAGCGACAGGCCCGGATCGCACTCGTATGCTGGGATCGCCTGGTGGAGCAGGCGGAGCAGGTCGTAGTGGAGGATCAGCGCCTCGTGGGCGGTCGGGCGACGGCGGGGCACAGCGCGCGCGGCCAGGGCCGGAGCATCTTTCGGCACGCCGAGGCGCTCGCGGAGCAGGTCGTCGCGGGCGAGCCGGCGGATCAGTCGCGATTTCCCGACTGCCGGCGGGCCGGCCACGACCACGAGGTGGTCGATCGCCCAGCGCTCCTCTGCCGTTTGCCGTCCTGGCACCGGCTGATTCTGGACATTCGGGTCGGACGGCGCAACCGGGTCCGGGGCTGCGCTGCAAACCACCTGCTGCTACCATTTCGCCCCGGCGCACATCGGTGCGCCGCTTTTCCGTGAGCGCAGCCTTCCCGTGACGACAGCTCTTCTATGACGATTACGAAAATGCAAAGGACGTGGAACGCGAAGCCCGGCGAGGTCGCTCGCCGCTGGTACGTGGTCGACGCCGAGGGGCAGACGCTCGGCCGTCTCGCCACGCGCGTGGCGGACACGCTGCGCGGCAAGGGCAAGCCCGAGTACACGCCGCACGTGGACACCGGCGACTTCGTCGTGGTCGTCAACGCGGAGAAGATCCGGGTGACGGGGAACAAGCTCGACCAGAAGCTCTACTACCGCCATTCCGGGTATCCGGGCGGCCTGCGCAGCCGGACACTCCGCGCCCAGCTCGAGCGCCGCCCGACCGAGGTGCTCCGCAAGGCGGTCAAGGGCATGCTCCCGCGCAACAAGCTGGCGAGCGCCCAGATCGGCAAGCTGAAGATCTACGCAGGGCCGGAGCATCCGCATTCGGCGCAGAGCCCTGAGCCCCTGACACTGGAGAATCGGTGAGCGAGCTCGCCACCTATCGCGGCACCGGCAAGCGCAAGACCTCCGTCGCGCGCGTGATCCTCCGTCCGGGCGACGGCGCGACGTGGTTCAACGGCCGCTCGCTCGAGGAGTACTTCCCGCGCGCCAGCCACCGTACCCAGGTGATGGCTCCGCTGCAGGTCGCAGGGCTCGAGGGTACGTATGACCTCCGTGTCCGGGTGCACGGCGGCGGTCCTTCCGGCCAGGCAGGCGCCGTCCGCCACGGTGTCGCCCGCGCCCTCGTCGAGGCCGATCCGGAGCTCCGGACGGTCCTGAAGCGCGAGGGCTTCCTTGCGCGCGACTCGCGGATCGTCGAGCGCAAGAAGGCGGGCCTGCACAAGGCCCGCAAGGCTCCCCAGTTCAGTAAGCGCTGACACTGCGCTTCAGCGCTTGGAGGTGCGCATGAGCTCACCGACGCTTATGGCACACAAATACTTCGGAACCGACGGCGTACGGGGCGTGGTCGGCGAGGACCTGACGCGGCAGCTCGTCGAGCGGCTCGGCCGGGCGGCGACGCTCTGGGTGGGCGGCGGCGCGGTGTTGGTCGGGCGCGACACGCGCGGCACCGGCCCGGAGCTGGAGCGCGCCTTCGCGAGTGGCGTCGCCTCTGCCGGCGGCCACGCGGTCCTCGCCGGGATCCTGCCCACGCCGGCCGTCGCACTGCTCGCGCTCGACCTGGGCATCGTCATCTCCGCGTCGCACAACCCGCCCGAGTACAACGGCGTCAAGTTCTTCCGCAAGGACGGCGGCAAGCTCACCGACGAGGACGAGGAGGCGATCGAGGCGCTGCTCGAGGCGCCGCCGAGCGACCCGGAGCGCGGGCAGGTCGACAACCTCGAAGTCGCCGTCGACAGCTATCTCGACCTCGTTCTCGAGCGATTCGGCTCCGACCTCTCCGGGCTGCGCGTCGGTGTCGACTGCGCGAACGGCGCTTACACCGCGATCGCGCCGCGCGCCTTCGAGGAGCTCGGGGCGGAGGTGGTCGCGATCGGCGTAGATCCCGACGGAACGAACATCAACGTCGGCTGCGGCGCTACCGACCTTGGTGCGCTGCGCGAGCTCGTCCGTGAGCAGGAGCTGGATCTCGGCGTCGCCTTCGACGGCGACGGCGACCGGATGCTCGCGGTCGACGAGAAGGGCGACCCACTCGACGGCGACCAGATCGTCGCCGTGCTCGCGCTCGACCTCGAGGTCGACCTCGTCGCGGTGACGACGATGACCAACCTGGGCTTCCACCGGCTGATGGAGGAGCAGGGCGTCCGCGTGCTCGTCACGGACGTCGGCGACCGCTATGTGCTCGAGGCCCTGAAGCGCGAGGGCGGAGTTCTCGGCGGAGAGCAGTCGGGCCACATCATCTACCTGGACGGTCACGTGACGGGCGACGGGCTCGCCGCCGCGCTCCTTCTCTGCGGCGCCGTCCGCGGGAGACCGGTCTCCGAGGCGTCTGCGGTCATGGAGCGGTATCCGCAGGTCAAGGAGAACGTCCGTGTCGTCCGCCGGCAACTCAGCGACCGCATCCGG
>Ga0070679_100001747_pt1 | contig 19573 bp, 16 predicted proteins | sample KBSC63BmetaG_FD_65652 | JGI IMG/M metagenome (GOLD analysis project Ga0070679, IMG submission 65652) | Corn rhizosphere microbial communities from Kellogg Biological Station, Michigan, USA - KBS C6-3B metaG | ecosystem: Host-associated > Plants > Roots > Rhizosphere | place: USA: Michigan... | reverse complement strand
GAGGCGCCTCTTCCTCCTCGCGATCGTCGCCGTTGGTGCGCCGCTCGGCCTCGGCTGCGCCAAATCGCCCGACGCCGGCAAGCCGCGCGTCGGCTTCCTGCTCTCGACGCTGCAGGAAGAGCGCTACCAGAAGGACAAGCAGTACTTCGAGACGGCCGCGCGCAAGCTCGGCCTGGCGCCGTTCACGCTCTCCGCCGACAACGACAACGCGCGACAGCTCAACGAGGTCGAGGACGCGCTCGCGCGCGGCGCCAAGGTGCTCGTGATCCAGCCGACCGACTCCGCCGCCGCCGGCGCCTACGTCTCCAAGGCGCACGAGCACGGCGTCCCCGTCATCGCCTACGACCGCGACATCAAGTCCGGCGCCGTCGACTATTACGTCGCGCACGACAGCTTCCGCGTCGGCGTCCTGCAGGCCGAGGCGGCGGTGAAGGCCACCGGCGGGCAGGGCAACTACGTGCTCCTCGACGGGCAGTCGGGCCACTCCGTCGCCATGGAGATCGCGCGCGGCTACTACAGCGTGCTCCAGCCCTACATCGACGCCGGCAAGATCCACGTCGTCGTCGAGAAGAGCCACGACGCCTGGTCGCCCGAGCAGGCGCTCAAGACCGTCGAGGACGCCATCACCAAGACGCAGCGTCACATCGACGCGATCCTGGCCAACAACAGCGGCATGGCGCGCGGCGCGGTGCAGGCGGTGCAGGCGGCCAAGCTCGCGCACGTGTTCATCGCCGGCGCCGACGCCGACGCCGCCAACGTCGAGTACGTCTGCGAAGGCAAGCAGTCGGTCGAGGTCTTGAAGGCCATCAAGCCGCTCGCCGAGCGCGCCGCCGAGGTCGCCTCGCAGCTGGTGCGCACCGGGATGGCCGAGGGCGCCGCCGCCGGCAAGACGCCGGTCGCTGCCGTCGCGGTCAGCCTCGTCGATCCGACGAACGCGCGCGCCCTGGTCATCGACAGCGGCTTTCAGAGCGCCACTGCCCTGCCCGCCTGCAAATGAAGCGCGCCCTCGCCGTCACCCTCTTGCTCCTGGCGTCGTCGACGGCGCGCGCGCAGTTTCCCGAGCGCCGCGCCGAGCTGGAGGCGACGAGCGCGCCCGATCCCGACGCCACGACCACACCGGCCACACCCGCCGACGTGGCGCCCAAGGCCGCCGAGTCGGTCGAAGAGATCATCCGCCGCCTGATGCACATGCTGATGCCGTCGGACTTCCGCATCGGCCTGCACGGCTACTTCCGCGCGCCGCTGCGCCTCTCGGTCGATCGCCGCACGCCCTCGATGCCGGGCGAGTCGGCGTTCAACATCCGCACCCCCTGGCTCGTCGACGACGACTACTTCCACTCCGGCTTCGCCTACACGCGCTTGCAAGAGCAGGACTGGTCCGAGCTCTACCTCTCCGTCGGCAACCGCTACCTCACCGGCGTGGTCGCGCTCATGGGCTCGCTCTACTCCGACTGGGCGCAGCCGCTCATCGATCATCAATGGGGCATCGCGCAGGGCTTCCTCGCCTTCCACTGGGACGCCAGCGGCCCGCGCGCGCGCTTCGCCATCGACGCCAAGGCCGGCGCCTTCTGGGATCGCCTCGGCTGGCTGCAGCGCTACGACACCTATCTCTTCGGCCGCACGCACCAGATGGGCGCCCAGATCCGCCTCGAAGGCGGCTACCGCAACTGGAATTTCTGGCTCATGCAGGGCTTCGGCGCGCACCTCGAGGCGCTCGACCAGAACGAAGGGCTCACGCTCCTCAACTACGTGCACGCCGGCGCGCGCTGGCGGCAGAACATCGAGGCCGGCTTCTACTTCCTCGACTCCTTGTCGCAGGATCAGCGCCAGCTCAAAGAGATCAACGACGCCGACATGCGCGTCTGGGGCCTCGACACGCGCCTGACCTCGATGCGCCTCGGCTCGCAGCTCTACATCGGCGGCAGCAAGATCGAGGCGAAGCAGGCGACCTACCTCGCGCCCGCGATCGAGCTCGTGCACGCCTACGGTGGCCGCGGCCTGACCGAGAACTACCTCGGCACGCAGAAGTCGAACAACGGCACCGGCACCCTGTGGAACGCCGCGCTCGACTACACGTTCTCGACGAGAAGCCTGTTGCGCGCCTGGTCGCCGCGCGGCGCCGCCTTCCTCGGGCGCAGCGACATCACGCTCGGCCTCTTCGGCATGCTGACGTACGTGCGCTCGGATCAGGCCGATCCCGACCCGCAGATCAACCGCGACAAGCGCGAGATGCTCAAGTGGGGCGTCGAAGGCGCCTATACGCCGCTGTCGTGGCTGGCCATCTCGCTGCGCTACGACCGCGTCATCCTCGACGTCAAGGACGACGCCAACAGCTTCCGCATCATCTCGCCGCGCATCTCCTTGCGCACGCACTGGATCGTCGACGGCGAGATCTTCCTGCAGTGGTCGTTCTACTCCTACGGCGCGCGCGTCCAGCTGCGCCCGGGGCAGGTGGCGCTCGAAACCGAGCCCGACTCCAACGCATTCAAGATCCAGGCGCAGCTCGTGTTTTGATCTACAGTTTCTGATCTACACTTCTGGCCTCGGATGTCGACCGCCGTCCCACGCCGCGATCTCATCGGCAAGCTGATCGCCAACCGCTACCTCGTAGGCGAGGTACTGGGCGCCGGTGGTCTATGCACCGTCTATCGCGGCGAGGATCTGCGCAAGCAGATCGACATCGCCATCAAGGTGCTTCCCGCCGACAAGGCCGCGGTCAAGGAGTTCGCCGCCCGCTTCCAGCGCGAGGTGACGACCGCCAAGCGCATCGATCACCCGAACGTCGCCGCCGTCAGCGACTCGGGCGAGCTGCCCGGCGGCGGGCTCTTCCTCATCATGGAGCTGCTCAAGGGCACGCTCTTGTCGAACGTGTTGCACGAGGGGCGCCTGCCGATGCCGCGGGCGCTGGTAATCGCGCGCCAGATGCTCGTCGGCCTCGGCCGCGCACACGAGCTCGGCGTCGTGCACCGCGACGTCAAGCCGCACAACGTCATGCTCGTCAACGTCGGCGGCCTCGAGATCGTCAAGCTGTTCGACTTCGGCATCGCGTCGAACGAGCGCGCCGCCATCAAGCTCACCGTGCCGGGCACGGCGTTCGGCACGCCCGAGTACATCGCGCCCGAGCAGGCGATGGGCCAGGACGTCGACGCGCGCGCCGACCTCTACGGCGTCGGCGTCGTGCTCTTCGAGATGCTCGCCGGGCGGCTGCCGTTCGTGTGCAAGGACGACGTCGCCTTCTTGCGCGCGCACATCAAGGAAGCGCCGCCCAAGCCGTCGAGCGTGGCGCCCGACGCCAAGATCCCGGGCAACGTCGACGCGCTGGTGATGCGCGCGCTCGACAAGGATCCCGACAAGCGCTGGAAGGACGCCAACGCCATGATCGCGGCCATCGACACCGCCGCCGGCCACAAGCCGCTCGAGGCGGGCGGGCGCCGGCTGTGGCTGGTGGCGGTGATCCTCGTCGTCGTCGCGGTCGGGCTGGTGCTGGCGGCGCGCTTCGGCGGCGGTGCCGACTGGTTCAAGCGCTAGCATAGGGGCAATCCCGGCTCTTGACGTCCCGACGAGAACCGATAGGTTGAGCTTCGACGTGCGTACCCCGTCCATGACCACGATGTCGACGAGCGCCGCCAGCGCCACTGCGGCGGTCGACGCGTTGCCGCGCGGCTACGGCGCGCTCGGGCGCTACGCGCTGCTCGAGACCATCGGCCACGGCGGCATGGGCGTGGTGTGGAAGGCGTACGACCCGCTGCTCGACCGCAAGATCGCGCTCAAGCTCCTGGCCTCACCGACGGTGGCGCAGGGCAGCATCGTCGCCGAGGCGCAGGCGATGGCGCGCGTCCAGCATCCCAACGTCATCACCGTCTACGACGCGGGCGTGCAGCAGGCGGGGCCGCAGACGCTCGCCTACGTCGCCATGGAGCTGGTCGAGGGGCGCACGCTCAAGCAGTGGCTCGACGCCGAACCGCGCCCGGTCGCCGCGAGCCTCGACCTCTTCATCCTCGCCGGGCGCGGCCTGGCCGCCGCGCACGACGCCGGCCTGGTGCATCGCGACTTCAAGCCGTCCAACGTGCTCCTCGGCGACGACGGCCGCGTGCGCGTCTCCGACTTCGGGCTGGCGCTCCTCGGCACCGCCGACGGCGCCGCGCCGCCCGGCACGCCCGACGGGTCGTCGACGACGATGCTGAGCCCGTTCGCCGGCACGCCGCGCTACATGTCGCCCGAGCAGCTGCACAGCCTGCCCGCCGACGCGCGCGCCGATCAGTTCGCCTTCTGCGTCGCGCTCTACGAGGCCGTCTACGGCGCGCACCCCTTCGCCGGCAGCGCCGACGCGTCGGTCGCCGAGCTGCGCGACCGCGTGCTCACGCCGCCGACGCCGCCGGCGCGCTCGCGGCTGGCGGCGCGGATCGCCCCGGCGCTCGTGCGCGGCCTCGCCGCCGATCCGGCGCGCCGCTGGGGCTCGATGCGCGAGCTCCTCGCCGCGCTCGAGTCGGCGCGCGGACAGCGCAGCCGCCGCATCGTCCTCGGCGCCGCCGTCAGCGTGCTCGTGCTCATCGCCGCGGTGCTCGGCATGCGCGAGGCGACCTCGCCGTCGCGCGCCTGCGCCCACGCCGCCGACGCGCTCGACGGCGCCTTCGGCCCGCAGAAGCGCCGCTCCCTCGCCGATGCCTTCGCCGCGCTCACCGACGTGCACGGCGCCGAAGCCTGGGCGCGCGTGGCCGCCGCCCTCGACGACTGGGGCGGCCGCTGGCGCACGCTGCGCATCGATTCCTGCCAGGCCGACCACAACGGCCGCGCGCCGTCGCCGACGCACACCGCGCGCAAGGAGTGCCTCGACCGCCGCCTCGGCGAGCTCGACGGGCTGGTCCAGGCGCTCGACAAGCCCAACCGCGCCGTCGTCCTCTACGCCATCCGCGCCGCGCACAGCCTGACGCCGCCCGAGAGCTGCCTGGCCGCCACGCCGCCGGCCGACGCGCACGAGGCGCAGACGTCGCTGCGCGAAGGGCGCGATCGCATCGCCGCGGTGCGCGCGCGCATCGATCACGCCGCCGCCCTGCGCGCGCTCGATCAGCAGCGCCCCGCGCTCGCCGAGGCCAAGGAGGCCGCCACCGCCGCCGGCAAGATCGGCTGGGCCCCGCTCGTCGCCGAGGCGCAGCTCGAGCTCGGGCGCGCCGAGCTGGCGGTCAACGCGACCGATCCCGCCACCGACGGCTTCTACGAAGCCTTGTGGCACGCCGAAGCGGCGCGCGACGACGCCCTCCGCCTCGAGGCCTCGATGGGCTTGTTCAAGGCCAGCCTCGACGCCTCGAATTACCCGCTCGCGGCGCGCTGGAACGAGACCGACAAGGCCATCGCCGGCCACCTGCCCGCCGACGGCACCCGCCAGGCGCGCCTCGCCTTCGACGACATGCGCCTCGCCCTCTATCGCGACGAGTGGAAGCGCTGCCTCGCCTCGGGCCAGGAGGCGCTCGCCGTCGCCGAGAAGGCGGCGCCGACCTCGCCGCTCGTGGTCAGCATCATGATCAACCTCGCGCGCTGCTACAGCTCGGCCGAGCAGGATCCCGAGTCGGTGACCATCCTCGAGCGCGCGCTGCCGATGGCCGAGAAGATCAACGGCCACGAGAGCCAGCAGGTGGCGAGCATCCTCACCGAGCTCGGCATCCGCGAGCGTCACGCCAAGCACTACGACGCCGCCGTCGCCGACTACCGCCAGGCCCTCGCCATCCGCGAGCGCATGGTCGGCCCCGACAACCCCGACTGCGCCGCCGTGCACAACAACATCGGCAACGTCCTGCGCGACGAGAAGCACTACGACGAATCCAAGGTCGAGCTCGAGCGCGCCATCGCCATCTGGACCAAGGCGTGGAGCCCGGAGAGCCCCGCCGTCGCCCTCGGCCTCAGCGGCCTCGGCAAGATCGCGATGGCCGAAGGGCACCTCGGCGAGGCCGAGTCCTACTTCCGGCGCGCGCTCGCCATCACGCGCGCGAAGCGTCCGCCCGGCCACCCCGACATCTCGATGTTCCTGGCCGAGCTCGGCGGTGTGCTCCTCGCCGAGAAGAAGCCCGAAGCGGTCGCCCTCTTCGAGGAGGTGCTCGCCGCCGCCGAGAAGAACGGCGACGCCAGCGCCGGCGATCGCGCCGATGCCCGCTTCGACGCCGCCCGCGCGCGCTACGAGCTCGGCGTGCGCAAGGCGGGCGCGCTCGAGGTCGCGCAGGCCGCCTGCAAAGAGCTCGACAAACCCCAATGGCATGAATCGCAGCAAGAGTGCCGCGCGTGGCTCGCGGCGCACGGAGGAGGAGCGGCTCGATGACCGCGACACGCTCGGCCAGCACCCGCTCGGTTACCGCCGGCGGCGACGACGTCGAAGGCGGCGGCATCCTGCTCGTCGCCGGCGAGGGTATGCTGACCACCTTCCCGCTCCTGTCGAGCGAGGTCGTGATCGGCCGCGATCCCGGCTGCGACGTGGTCGTCCCGCACGCCTCATTGTCGCGCCGTCACGCGCGCCTCAAGCTCGGCACGCCGCTCACCGTCGAGGATCTCGGCTCCAAGAACGGCACCCTCGTGGCGCGCACCCGGCTCTCGGAGGGCGTGGCCGCGCCGCTGGCGGTCGGCGAGAGCTTCCACATCGGCCGCTTCTCGTTCGTCGTCGTGCGCGCCCCGCGCTCGCGCGCGCTCTCGACGCAGCACGGCGCCGAGGCGCTGCGCATCGTCGACCCGACCGGCGCGCGCCCCGGCTCGCTCCTGAGCGACATCGCGCTCAGCGGCATCAACGCGCTCATCCTCGGCGAGACCGGCGTCGGCAAGGAGATGCTCGCCGAGACGCTGCACCGCCTGTCGCGGCGCGAGGGCCGCTTCGTCTGCATCAACTGCGCGGCGATCGCCCCGGCGCTCATCGAGAGCGAGCTCTTCGGCCACGAGAAGGGCGCCTTCACCGGCGCCGCGCAGGGGCGCGAGGGCCTGCTCGAGGCCGCCGCCGGCGGCACCGTGTTCCTCGACGAGGTCGGCGAGCTGCCGCTCGAAGCGCAGGCCAAGCTGCTGCGCGCCATCGAGCGGCGCGAGATCATCCGCGTCGGCGCCACGCGCCCGCTCGCGCTCGACGTGCGCTTCGTGGCCGCCACCAACCGCGATCTATCGAGCGAGATGGCCGCTGGACAGTTCCGCAGCGACCTCTACTTCCGCCTCGACGGCGTGACCCTGGTGATTCCGCCGCTGCGCGAGCGGCGCGATCAGATCGCGCCCCTGGCCATGCAGTTCCTCAAGGCCGCGCACGAGAAGCGCCCGTCGGCCCGCACGCCGCAGCTCGCGGCCGACGTGCTCGATCACCTGCGCGGCTACGACTGGCCGGGCAACGTGCGCGAGCTCAAGGCGGTGCTCGAGCGCGCCATCCTCCTGGCGCGCGGCGGCGAGATCAGCATCAGGCACCTGGCGCTCTCCCCCGCCGCCGCTCCGCCGCGCGCGGCGACCACCGAAGCGCGCTCCCCCGTCGCCGACGAACCACCGATCCCCCTCTCGGCCGACGAGAACGAAGAGCGCCGACGGATCGTCGCGGCGCTCGAGCACTGCCACGGTAACCAGACGCGCGCGGCGAAGCATCTCGGAATCTCGCGGGCGACGCTCGTCAACCGGCTGTCGCTCTATCGGATCCCGCGTCCCCGCAAGTAGCTCAGAACGGCGTGCCGCCGGTGGCGACCTCCAGGCGCCCGTCGTTGATCGCCGGCACCAGCTCGCCGAGCAGCTCGGCGCGCCCATCGCCGTCGACCTGCGCCATCAGCGCGCGGAAGCTGGCGCGATCGTCGCTGCTCCAGCGCCGGCGCGCGAGCGCGTCGTCGAGCAGCCGATGGCCGTCGCCGAGCGCGCGCGTCGCTTCGGGCCGCGGCGGCGGCGCCGCCGTCGGTGCGGGGACCGGCCCGGACGCCGCCGTCGCCGTCGCGGCTGCGAGCACGCCCCGCGGCAGGTTGGCCAACTCCGCCCGCACCGCCGCGCGCAGCGCCACCTCGTCGAGCGCCGACGGCCGCGGCGCACAGGTCGCCGGCGGCCGCTCGACGGAGCGCTCGCCGCGCGGAACGGCGTACCCGAGCGCGCCCGCCAGCGCGAGCCCCGACGCGTAGGCGATCCATCCCGGCCGCGTCACGGCTGCTTCGGTGCGAAGGTCGATCCGTTGGTCGCCTGGATCATCGTGCAGTGACCGCTCGCGTCCCAATTGAACTGGATCTCCGAATCGCCGTTGATGGCCGCCGCGGCCTGTCGCAGCTCCGGCTCGAAGGTGAAGCACGAAACCGCCGTCCGCTTGGCGTCCTGCGCCCAGCACACCGCCACCGACGAGGCCCCCGTCGCGGCGCCGTATCCCTGAACCGCGCAACTGATGTACTGCAACGTGTCGGGCGTGTTGCGCGTATCGGCCGAGCTTCCACTCGCCGAGCGGACCGACGTGTTGATCCAAACCGGCTCGACGTACTTGGTGCCCGCGAGCGCGCTGCTGCCGAAACCAACGAGCGCCGCGACCCCCCACAACAATGAACGCATCTTCATGAGATCCTCCCCTCGCGCGGCGACCTCAGCACGCAGCATGCCGATCGCCCACACCCGCGCCGGACACGCACTTGCCGCGCGCCCTGCGCCAATCGCCTAGGCAATCGGCGCGCCCCGCCCGACAGATTGCCTAGGCAATTTGTCTCGCCGACGGTGCCGCCCCCGGCGTTGCACGCAGTTGCGGCGCGGTACGCCGCTTGCTCACGCGACCCCGCCATGTGGAGGAGGGATCACATGAGGAAGCTCTTTGGTACTGCGCTCGCGCTCGCGCTGCTCGGCAGCGCCGTCGGCCTGTCGGCCTGCGGGGGTGACAACAACGGCGGCGGCGGCGGCACCGGCGGCACCGGCGGCGGCGGCACCGGCGGAACGGGCGGCGGCGGCGGCTCGGGCGGTACCGGCGGAACGGGCGGCGGCGGGGGCGGCGGCGGCATGGCCAACCTCAAGTGCTCGTCCGGCACGCTCTTCGCCGGCAACCCGACCTATGACGGTCAGCCGAGCGATCGGCCCACCAGCGGCACCGGCATCCACGCCGACCCGCCGTTCCAGTGGACCAACATGATCTTCAACGGCAACACGCTCTACTCGCGCGACGAGGGCGAAGTGTGGATGGTCGATCTCTCGGCCGCCACCCCCGTCGAGACGCGCATCGCCGGCCAGAACGACGCGGCCGCGTTCGCCTTCACCGACGGCCCCTGCGCGACGGCGCGCTTCGCCCAGATCCGCGGCATGGACGTCCTGCCCGACGGCAGCCTCGTCGTCGCCGATCAGTCGGCCAACGCCATCCTGCACATCACCAACCCGACCACGGCAGGCACGTGCGCCGTCGAGTACTGGGCCGGCAACAACACGCCCAACACCGACATCGATCCGGAGAATCCGCCCGACAACGGTGACATGGACGGCGACGGCGCCGCCGCCAAGCTCTCCAACCCGCGCGCGCTCATCGTCGACGCCAACGGCGACGTCGTCTTCTTCGACGCCGGCAACCACAAGATCAAGAAGGTCGGCGCCGCCGCGCCGCACACCGTGACGACGCTGGCCACGCTCGGCGCCAACGACCCCGACAAGATCCTCAACTGGACGCGCATCGGCAACACCATCTACGGCGCCGGCATGACGCCGACGTCGGCGGGCGTCATCAGCGTCTCGTCGACGGGGACCATCGCCCACGTCCTGTTCGGCGACGGCAGCCTGTTCCCGCCGCTCGACTCGCACTCGTCGTTCGACCTCGGCGGCATCACCACCGACGGAACCGGTCTCTACGTCGCGGGCAGCGGCTATCTCTGGTACCTGACCACCTCGGGCCAGCTCTCGCTCGCCGCCGGAATCGGCTTCATGATCGACTTCCCGCCGGACGCGAGCTACGACCCGGCGGCGCCGCATTCGGCCGACACGCTCGACCTCTACGACTCGCTCGGCAGCGACGAGGCGACCACGGGCTCGTTCTACTACCTCACCTACAAGGACGGCTCGGTCTACTTCCGCGGCCACGGCGACGGCACCGCCGCCTTCATCGAGAAGATCGCCTGCCCGTAGTCAGCGCGTAGTCACACCGTCGCCGGCGGCCGATCGCCGTCGCGCTTCTGGGCGGCCAGCTTCGCCTCGGTCGCCGGCGTACGGTAGTTCCGCTCGTAGATGCGGAGCAGCGCCACGAACATCGCCACGAACATCGGCCCGACGAGGATGCCGATGGCGCCGAACGCCTCGATCCCACCGAACACCGCGATGAGCACGAGGAGCTCGTGCAGCCGCATGTGCCCCTTCATCAGGCGCGGCCGCAGCCAGTAGTCCGGGATCGACGTGATGATGACGGCCCAATAGACGAGCAGGCCCACACCGCCGAAGACGTGCCCGGTCAGCGCGAAGATGATGCCCGCCGGCACGCACACGATGCCGGTCCCGATCGCCGGCACCAGCGACGCCACCGCGCACAGCGCGCCCCACACCAGGGGCTTGCCGAGCCCGAACATCCAGAAGCCCAACCCGGCGAGCGTGCCTTGCACCAGCGCGATCACGCCGATGCCGAGCAGCGTCCCGATCGCCACCTCGTGAAACTCGCGCATGAGCGCGCGCGTCTCCTCGCGCGGCAGCGGCACCATGCGCACGAGGAAGCGCGCCAGCGCCGGTCCTTCGAGCAGCAGGTAGTACGACGTAATGGTCGTGAAGATGACGATGAGCGCGAAGTGCGACGTCGCCGCGAGCAGCCCGCCGACGATGTCGGTCAAGTGCGTCACCACCGCGTGGCCGTAACCGCCGATCTGCTTGAGCACCGAGTCGGGCGACTGGCCGAAGCGATGCAGCATCCGCGCGACGCGCGGCGCGTGCAGCCACTGCTCCGCCGCCTTCTGGTGCGCCGGCGCCTGCACCGTCAGGTAGTGCAGGAGCTCCCTGACCACGAAGTAGCCCATGAACACCACGAGCCCGAGGCCGAGCGCGACGGTGACGAAGCTGATCGCCGCGGCGAGCACGCGCGGATGCTTGTGATGGCGCCGCTCGAGCCGTCGCTGCAGCGGGGAGGCGACCACGGCGAGCAGGACGCCGAGGAACACGGGCACCCAGATCGGTGACACCGTCCACAAAAAGAAGATGCCGGCGACCGCGAGCAGCACGCCGAAGGTGCGCCGCTCGAAACGCGTCGGCTCGTGGGAGTGTCCGACGTCGATCGTATCGCTCGCCGCCATCAGGCGACGCTAGTGCAAGGCGTGCGCCCGTGCCGCCGCCGTCACTCGGAGCGGTCGGTCTCGACGAGCGGAGAGAAAAAATTGTCCTTTTTCGTGTACTCGTCGACGTTGAAACGGAATTTGAGGCTCGGCGCCGCCCGCTGATTGCAGTCGGTGCGCTCGCAGAAGCGGCAGCTCACGCCAACGGGGATGGCCATCTTGGCGTCGGTGTAGGGCATGTCCTGCGCGTAGGCGAGGTGGCGCGCGGCATCGGCGTGGGTGCCGAGGCCGATCGAGTAGGTCGTGCCGCGCACGAGCGAGCCCTGCTGCGGCTGCGTGGTGACGCGCGCGAAGCAGAAGTAGGTCGCGCCGTCGGGCATCATCGAGTACTGCCGCGTGAGGATCGACGGGTTCAGAAACGCGTTGTGCACGGCCCACTTCGCGCACGAGCCGGACGCCTCGGGGAAGCGCAGGCCCGTCGCCGAGTAGCGCTTGGAGATGTTGCCGGCCACGTCGCAGCGCACGAAGTGCATCGGAATGCCCGGCCGCTTCGGATCGCCGAGGTTGCACACGCGGTGCGCGACGGCCTCGTACGACATCTCGAACTGGTTGGAGAGCAGCTCGATGTCGTAGCGCGTGCGCTCGACCTCGCCGATGAAGTCTTCGTAGGGCAGCAGCAGCGCGCCCGCGAAATAGTTCGCGAGATGGATCTTCATGAGGCGCTGCGTCTCGGCGTGCTTGGGACCGAACGTCTTGGCCAGCCGCTCGTCGAGCGACGACTCGTCGAGCACGCGCAGCCCGATGGTCGCCGCGAGCTGGAACTTGGTCGGCTGCTCGAGCAGCGCCGTCGACATCACCAGGTGGCGCTTCTTCGGATCGTAGCGGCGCACCACCGAGCCCTTGCCCGGCGGCACGAAGTCGACGCGCACCTTGCGCATCTTCAGGATCTTCACCAGCTCGTCGGAGAGGATGCGCCGCCCGAGCTTCTGATCGAAGCGGACGCGGCGCGCCTCGTCCTCGAGCTCGGCGAAGTAGTTGCGCTGGCTCTGCAGGAAGTCGGTGATCTCGTCCATCGGCGAGTACGACAGGCGCGCTTTTTCGAAGGGGCTGCTGCCCGAGTCCTGCTGCTCCTCGGCCAGACGCGTCGCCACCTGCTCGAGCTGCGTGCGCGTGTTCTTGTAGAGGTTGAAGAGCGCGACCAGCATCGCCGTGCGCTTGGGCTCGCCGGAAAAATCGAGGATGTCCTCGTTGGTGATGCCGAGCGATCGCAGGAGCGGCTCGTCGAGCAGCTTGGCGAGCGCGTCGGGCGCGCGCCGCTCGCCGAGCGACGCCATGAACGCCTCCATCTCGATCCCGAAGAACGAGAGCGCCTTCCACAGAAGCGGCAGCTGAACGGTGCGCTTGCCCTTCTCGAGGAGATTGAGATACGCGCCCGAGACGCCGAGCGTGCGCGCGACGTCGGCCTGTTGCTGCCCGCGCTCGAGCCGGAGCTCGCGCAATCGACGTCCGATGTTCGCGTTGTCGCGCAAGCTGGCCATGCCTAAAACCTCCTCAACAACCGACAACAGATTTACAAAAGTCTTAACAACTGTAAATCACCAATCGTTTCAACGCAGCGCGTAATCCCTCGAAAATCAGGTGCTTTCGACGTTGACAGCTTAACGGCCGCTGCCTAAGAATGCAAGGAGGCTGTTAATCAGAAAACGAGCAGCAAGCCCCGGGCGCCATCGCCCGCGTGAGGTGCGAGCGTGTTGAAGGAAGAGCACCTGCAGATTCGCGAGTCGGTCCGCGAGTTCGTCGAGCGCGAGGTGGCGCCGGTCGCCGACGAGCTCGACAACGCCGAAAAAGAGATCCCGATGCCGATCATCGGCAAGATGGCCGAGCTCGGGTACTTCGGTCTCATCTTCCCCGCCGAGTACGGCGGCATGGGCCTCGACTCCTTGTCGATGGCGATCGTGACCGAAGAGCTGTCGCGCGGCTGGCTGTCGGTGGGCTCGGTGATGACGCGCATGATCATCACCGGCACGCTCATCATGGCCAACGGCACTCCCGAGCAGAAGAAGAAGTTCCTGCCCAAGATCGCGTCGGGCGAGATGCTGACGGCCGCCGCGTTCACCGAGCCCGACGTCGGCTCCGACACCGCGTCGATGAAGCTGCGCGCCGTCAAGGACGGCGACCATTACAAGCTCTACGGCGAGAAGACGTGGTGCACGTTCGCCAACCGCGCGCACGTGCTGACGGTGCTGGCGCGGACCAATCCCGACGTGCAGCCGCCGCACAAGGGCCTCTCGCTGCTGCTCGTCGAGAAACAGCCGGGCGACGGCTTTCACCCGCCGGAGCTGGCGGGCGGGCCGATCCCGACGATCGGCTACAAGGGCATGAAGTCGTACTCGCTCGGCTTCGACGGCTTCTCGTGCCCGCGCGAGAACCTCCTCGGCGGCGAAGAGGGGCGCGGCTTCTATCAGCTGATGGCCACGTACGAGTACGCGCGCATCCAGACGGCGGCGCGCGCCGTCGGCACCGCGCAGGCGGCGTACGAGGCGGCGCTCAAGTACGCGCAGGAGCGCGTGCAGTTCGGCCACCCGATCGCCGACTTCCAGGTCATCCGGCACAAGCTCGCGCACGCCGCCGTCGAGATCGAGGCGGCGCGCCAGCTGACGTACTACGCGTGCGAGAAGAAGGACTCGGGCGCGCGCTCGGATCTCGAGGCCGGCATGGCCAAGGTGTTCGCGGCCGAGATGGCCGAGCGCGTGACGTCGGAGATGATGCAGATCTTCGGCGGCTACGGCTATTCGCGTGAGTATCCGGCGCAGCGCTTCTGGCGCGACGCGCGCGTCTTCCGCATCTTCGAAGGCACGAGCGAGATCCAGTACGAAGTCATCGCGAAGCGGTTGCTCGGCGGAAAATAGGCCATGACTCCGAGCGAGTATCGATACGGGCGGCTCCTGTCGGACTTCGAGGTCGGCGCGACCTACCAGCATCCGTGGGAGGTCACCATCGACGGCGGCACGGTCGCGCTGTTCCAGGCGTCGTTCCTCGATGCCACGCCGATCTACGCCTCCGCCGTCGCGGCCAAGGCGTGCGGGCTGAAGGATCGGCCGCTCCATCCCCTGCTCTGCCTGAACCTCGGGCTCTCCTTTTCGGTCCACGACGTCAGCGAGCAGGCGATCGCGCACCTCGCCTACCTGGACGTGCGCTTCCCCGAGGCCGGCTACGTCGGCGACACCGTGCGCGCGCGCTCCACCGTCCTCGGCGCCAAGCCGGCGTCGTCGGGCGACAAGGGCGTCGTGCACGTGCGCACGATCCTCGAGAACGAGCGCGGCGCGGTGCTGTGCGCGTTCGAGCGCAAGGCGCTCATCCGCGCCGGCGCGCTCGGCGATCGCCCGACGCAGGCGAACCTCCTCGGCGAGGAGACGCCGGCCGTCACCACATTCCCGTCGGTGCCGAAGGCGCTCAGCGCCGGCACCGCCTTCGGCTTCGGCCCGTGGGCGGGCGACTTTTCCGTCGGGCAGGTGTTCACGCACGCCATCGGCAAGACCGTCGGCGAGTCGGAGCACATGCAGCTCACCGCGCTGGTACGCAACTCGCACCCCCTGCACTTCGACGAGGTCTACTGCAAGGACAACTCGTTCACCAAGCAGCGCGTCGTCTACGGTGGTCTCGTGCTGACGTGGGTGGCGACGCTCGCCTCACGCGATCTCGCCGGCCGCGCGCTCTGGGAGGCGGGCCTCGACGCCGGCGCGCATCCGAGCGGCGTCGTCGGCGGTGACACGCTGTACGCGGCGTCGAAGGTCCTCGCCGTCGAGAACGTCGACGCCGACTTCGCGCGCGTGACGTTCCGCCTCGTCGGCGTGAAGAACCGGACGTCGGCGTCGGCCTTCGCCGAGCACGGCGACGCGCTGTTCGCCGACGAGCTGTCGAAGAAGGAACGCAAAATCAAAGAGAAGGTCGTCGAGATCACCCGCACGCTTCAGGTCAGGAGATAGGCATGTCGAACTACGATCAGTTGGTCATCGCTCGCGACTTCCGCATCCGCCGCACCGAGCTCACCTGCCCGGCGCACTCGCTCAAGATGATGACCAAGGCCGCCGGCTCCGAGGCCGACGAGGTGATCCTCGATCTCGAGGACTCGTGCGCCGTCTCGCAGAAGGTCGAGGCGCGCAAGACGCTCGTCGAGGCGCTCAACACGCTCGACTTCAAGGGCAAGATCCGCGCGTTCCGCCCCAACAACATCCGCACCAAGTTCTTCTACAAGGATGTCATCGAGGTCGTCGAAGCGGCGGGCAAGAACATCGACATCATGGTGCTCCCGAAGAGCTATGGGCCCGACGACGTGCGCTTCGCCGATCGCCTGCTGACGCAGATCGAGCAGAACATGGGCTTCGAGATCGGGCGCATCAAGCTCGAGGTGCTCATCGAGTCGGCCGAAGCGTGCCTGAAGGCCTACGAGATCGCCACGTCGACGCCGCGCATGGCCGGGCTCATCTTCGGCATCGCCGACTTCGCCGGCGACATCGGCGCCAAGGAGCTGACCAAAGAGCAGTTCCAGGTCTACCACTACCCGAAGATGCAAACGATCGTCGCGGCGCGCGCCGCCGGCATCGACTGCATCGACAACGTGACCTTGCAGTTCCGCGATCTCGATCAGTGCCGCAAGGACGCCGAGTACGCCTCGAAGATGGGCTTCGACGGCAAGTGGGCGATCCACCCCGACCAGGTGAAGATCATCAACGAGGTGTTCACGCCGTCGAAGGACGAGCTGACGCGCGCCACCGAGATCCTCGAGCTCTACAAGAAGGCCGACATGGATCAGGGGCTCGGCGCCATCGTCTACAAGGACGAGATGGTCGACGCGGCCACGTTGCGCGTCGAGTGGAAGAAGGTCGCCGTCGCCAAGAAGGCGGGGCTGCTCTAGGCAACGAATTGGTTGACTGAGTCAAACATTGGCCGCAGCACACGAGGAGGAAGCATGACGCTACGCTCGATCGGCATCGTGGGTACCGGCGCCATGGGTCGCGGCATCGCCGAAGTGGCGGCGCAGAGCGGCATCGCCACCGTCCTCGTCAAGGCGACGCCCGGGCCGCTCGACGGCGCGCGGCGCTACATCGCCGAGTCGCTCGGCCGCGCGGTCAAGAAGGGCAAGCTCACCGCCGAGGCGCTCGACGACACGCTCTCGCGCCTGACGCTCACGTCCGATCTCGATGCGCTGTCGTCATGCGACGTGGTGGTCGAGTCGGTCGTCGAGGATCTCGGGAGCAAGCGCGCGCTCTTCGCCGAGATCGAGCCGCGGCTCTCGACGGCGGCGGTGCTGGCGTCGAACACCTCGTCGCTGCCGCTCGGCGCGCTCGCCGGGAGCCTGCGCGCGCCGCAGCGCTTCGTCGGGCTGCACTTCTTCTCGCCGGTGCCGGCCATGAAGCTCGTCGAGGTGGCCTCGACGCCGCGCACCTACCCCGCCGCCGTCGAGCGCGTGCAGGAGCTGGCGCGCGCGATGGGCAAGACGCCGGTGATGGTGTCGGACACCTCGGGCTACATCGTCAATCGCCTGCTCGTGCCCTATCTCCTCGACGGCATCAGCGCGCTCGAGGCGCGCGTGGCGCCGGCCGAGGCGATCGACACGGCCATGAAGCTCGGCTGCGGCCATCCGATGGGCCCGCTCGCGCTCGCCGACGCCATCGGGCTCGACATCGTGTACGCCATGGCGAAGACGATGCACCGCGAGCTGCGCGACGGCCGCTACTCGCCGCCGCCGCTGCTCCGCCGCCTCGTCCTCAACAATCATCTTGGCAAGAAGACGAAGCTGGGCATTTATGATTACACGACCGATCCTCCGCGCGAGAACGCGGAGCTGTGGCCGGCCGAGACACGCCTAGGAGCCTGACTTGCGGATCACGCGGATCGATCACGTCGCCGTTTGTGTCGCCAACCTCGACGAGCAGCTGCCCAAGTGGCTCGAGCTCCTCGGCCTTTCGCCCGGCGCGCGCGAGTACGTCGACGCGCAGAAGACCGAGGCGGCGTTCATCCTCACGCCCGAGACGGCCGGCTGCACCGTCGAGCTCATCGCACCGAAGGGCGGCAACCCGGGGCTCGACAAGTTCCTCGAGAGCCACAAAGGGCGCTCGGGCCTGCACCACATCGCCTTCGGCGTCGACGATCTCGCCGGCGCGTTGCGCGAGCTCGACGCGCGCGGCGTGCCGCTCATCGACAAGGTGCCGCGGCCGGGCGCGCGCGGGCACCAGGTCGGCTTCCTGCACCCCAAGGCGGCCGACGGAATCTTGATCGAGCTCGTGAGCGATCACGGGCACGCGCACACGCAAGGGCGTCACTAGGAGACACGAGAAATGAGCACGCTGCCGTTGCACACGGTTCCAAAGACGCTCGGCGAGACGCCGGAGACGATGCAGGCGATCGTCATTCGCAAAGAGCGCGAAGGCGATCCGATGCAGTCGATGAAGGTCGAAGAGGTGCCGGTGCCCGAGCTCGGGCCCAACGACGTGCTCGTGCTCGTCATGGCCGCCGGCGTCAACTTCAACGGCGTGTGGGCCGCCGCCGGCAAGCCGGTCTCGGTCTTCAAGATGCACAAAGATCCGTTCCACATCGCCGGCTCCGACGCGTCGGGCATCGTGTGGAAGGTGGGCAAGGAGGTCCGTCGCTGGAAGGTGGGCGACGAGGTCGTCATCCACTGCAACCAGTCGTGCGGCCAGTGCCCCGAGTGCAACGGCCTCGATCCGATGGCCTGCTCCGAGCAGAAGATCTGGGGCTACGAGACGTCGTGGGGCTCGTTCGCGCAGTTCACCAAGGTCCAGGCGCAGCAGCTCGTGCACAAGCCGAAGCAGCTGTCGTGGGAGGACGCGGCGTCGTACGGCCTCACCTACTTCACCGCGTACCGCATGCTCGTCGGGCGCGCGCAGGTCAAGCCGGGCGACAACGTGCTGGTGTGGGGCGCGGCCGGCGGTCTCGGCATCTTCGCGCTGCAGATCTGCAAGATCCTCGGCGCCAACCCGATCGCGGTCGTGTCGTCGCCGGACAAGTACGACATGGTGCGATCGCTCGGCGCGACCGGCGTCATCAACCGCAAGGACTTCGGCTTCGCGTGGCACCCGAACGAGACGCCCGAGCAGACCAAGAAGCGCATGGACGAGACCAAGCGCCTCGGCGCCGAGCTGCGCAAGCTGACGGGCGGCAAGGATCCCGACGTCATCTTCGAGCACGTCGGTCAGGAGACGTTTCCCACGTCGGTGTTCTTGTGCAAGCGCTTCGGCAAGATCGTCATCTGCGGCGCGACCAGCGGGTTCAACCTCGAGTTCGACGTGCGCTATCTGTGGATGCGGCAGAAGGAGATCCTCGGCTCGCACTTCGCCAACGCCTATCAGGCCGAGCGCGCCAACGAGCTGGTGATGACCGGCAAGATCAAGCCGGTGCTCGATCAGGTGTTCGACTTCGTCGACACGCCGCTGGCGCACCAGCTCATGAAAGAGAACAAGCACAAGGGCAAGCTCGGCATCCGCATCCAGGCGCCGAACCCGTAGTCACGAGCGCGCCGCCATTTCCTAGACGAAATCTTCGTGGTCCGGCTTCATCCGCCGTTCGGCCCATTCGGCGAGCGAAGCGAAGCGCTCCGTCCGCGGCCAGCGCGCGTCGGTCTCGCGTGACCAGGTGAGGTGAACGACGGCCACGCCGTCGCCCACGAGCTCGAACAGGACGTCGTCGCAATCCTGACGCCGGGCGATCCCGCGAAACGCGGCTCCGGCGAGCACGTGACCCGGCGTCAGCTCACGTCGCAGCTCTTCTTCGAAGCGCGAACGCTGCGCGTCGGTAAGAGCGACCCACGGCTCGAGGAAATCGATCATCCTGGCGGTCACGCTATCGGAAAGCGCGCGCCGGCGCGAGCGCCGTCAACGCGCATTTACCGTCGACGAGAACGCGCCAGCGGGCATCGCATTCGCGCCAGATCTGTTGCTCGTCGACAACACGTGTGGCGCGCGCGAACCAGTGCGCGCTCGTCCCACACGAATCATCCTGGAGCGTTAGTCGGCGCCGTCGCTGGCACCGCCATCGCAATGGGCGGGGCGCATGACACGTGCCCTGTTCGCTACCCTCCTCGTCTCGTCGCTGTTCGGTTGCAACGGATCGGATCTCACCGTCGAAGAAGATCGTCATCACCCTCACGACATGGCGCACGGCAGTGATCTCGCGTCGAGCGGCGGCACCGGCGGCAACGGCGCCGGCGACATGGCCATGACCGGCGGCGGCGGCACCGGCGGCGGCGGCGGCGGCGGCACCGGCGGCGCGGGCGGCGGCGGCGGCGGCACGCCCGGCAGCGGCCTCTTCCCGTCGACGGCGCCCTGGTACACCGACATCACCAACGCGCCCAAAGATGCGCAATCGGA
>Ga0070679_100001746_pt1 | contig 19574 bp, 19 predicted proteins | sample KBSC63BmetaG_FD_65652 | JGI IMG/M metagenome (GOLD analysis project Ga0070679, IMG submission 65652) | Corn rhizosphere microbial communities from Kellogg Biological Station, Michigan, USA - KBS C6-3B metaG | ecosystem: Host-associated > Plants > Roots > Rhizosphere | place: USA: Michigan... | reverse complement strand
AACCCAAAGAATACGGCTATGTAGCGAGGGCTTTGAAGAGCTCAGAGCTTTGAGATCTTGAGCGTAGAGAACGACTGACGGGCTTGTCGAAAGATTTAGGGATATTACAAAGGGCGCAGCCGAAGCTGCGCCCTTCATCCATCAATCTGCGGTCAGTTACAGCGAGCTCATGTTGTGCAGGAACTCCTGGTTATTTCGGGTCTTGCCCAGCTTGTCGGAAAGCAGTTCCATCGCTTCCACCGGCGAAAGCGGGTTCAGCACCTTGCGCAGAATCCACGTCCGTTGCAGGTCGTCCTTGGGGATAAGAAGCTCTTCCTTACGCGTACCCGAGCGCTGAATGTCGATGGCCGGGAAGACGCGCTTGTCGACCAGCTTGCGGTCGAGGATGACTTCCATGTTGCCGGTACCCTTGAACTCTTCAAAGATGACTTCGTCCATGCGCGAGCCGGTATCGACCAGTGCGGAAGCGATGATCGTCAGGCTGCCGCCTTCTTCGATGTTGCGGGCCGCACCGAAGAAGCGCTTGGGGCGCTGCAGGGCGTTCGAATCCACACCGCCCGAGAGCACTTTGCCCGAAGGAGGAACGATGGTGTTGTACGCACGTGCCAGACGCGTGATCGAATCGAGCAGGATCACGACATCGCGCTTGTGTTCGACCAGGCGCTTGGCCTTTTCGATGACCATTTCGGCGACCTGTACGTGGCGTGCTGCGGGTTCGTCGAAGGTAGAGCTGATGACTTCGCCCTTCACCGACCGCTGCATGTCCGTCACTTCTTCCGGGCGCTCGTCGATCAGCAGAACGATCAGCACGATCTCCGGATGATTGGTCGTAATGCTGTTCGCAATCGACTGCATCAGCACCGTTTTACCGGTGCGCGGAGGAGCCACGATCAAACCGCGCTGGCCCTTGCCTACAGGGGTTAGAAGGTCCATCACGCGGCCGGAAATCGCCTCGCGCACGGTTTCCATCTTGATGCGTTCCTGCGGATAGAGCGGCGTCAGGTTGTCGAACAGAATCTTGTTGCGCGTCTCTTCTGGCGACTCGAAGTTGATCGCCTCGATCTTCACCAGCGCGAAATACTTTTCACCTTCGTGCGGCGAGCGCACATTGCCCGAGATCGTGTCGCCGGTCTTGAGGTCGAACTTGCGGATCTGGCTGGGCGAGACGTAAATGTCGTCGGGGCCGGGGAGGTAGTTGTAGTCCGGCGAACGCAGGAAGCCATATCCGTCGGGTAGGATTTCCAACACGCCTTCGGCGAAGATGTGGCCCTCTTTTTCGCTCTGGGCCTGGAGGATTTTGAAGATCAGGTCCTGCTTGCGCAGGCCGCTGGTACCGGGGATTTCGAGCCCGCGCGCGAGCTTACCCAGCTCCGCAATGCTCTTTTCTTTTAACTCTGAAATTGTCATGTGTTCCTGAAATGTGGGGGGATTTGGTTGGTGCGGGGCGGGTCAGTACTTCTGCTCAGCGGAGAAGGCCGTGCGGAAACGTAACTCGAGGTGCGGAGGGTATTCGGTGCTGCGGATGCTCTGAAGTGATGGCGGAAGAATAACAGAAAACGGCAGCGCCGCGCGAGCGATTTACGCTGCGCGGGCCACGTCTGCTTCGGCTTCAGCGGCCGTGTTCATCGGAATTGTGTCCTTGAAGCGGTCGAGAACTTCGTTGGTTGTATCCTGCAGCCGCGTGTTCGGCTTATGGAGCTTACGCGTCGCCTTCGAGGCGAGCTGGCACAACTTGTAGCGATTGCTGACGTGCGTAAGTGCTCCAAAAATTAGATCTGAGCGCATATATTGTGTTCTCCCTTTCAATTAGACGCGTTGCGGAAGCTCCACGACGCATCGCTTGCACCGCTAACTAGCGGCTTTTACAAAACTTAGACATCCAGCCGATCAACGGCCAGCATACAAAGCGCCTGACTCCCGCAATTCAGGAGAGCATTCGGCAGACTGTGTTTGTTATGGGTTGGCGAACACTCCGCCAAAGGATGACAACAGGGCCCGAGCCCACGATCCTGGAACCGAGGCACTACAAACACTGTACGCCTGCACCACAGACAGGTCAATACCTTTTTCTGGAGACGTTTTCCTCAGCCTTCCAAAAACGGGATTGTCTCGACAGGGCTCAGGGTAAGGGCCCAGAATGCCGGTACATTTCGCTTTCTGGACCCTAGGCCCTGAACCCTCGCTCACGCCCAGTAACTGCGGTCCAGTGTCCGATACTGGATCGCCTCCGCGATGTGCTTTACCTCGATTGTCTGCGCCGCGTCCAGGTCGGCGATAGTCCTCGCAACTTTCAGAATGCGGTCGTGCGCGCGAGCACTCAGCCCCTGCTGCTGCATTGCACGCTCCAGCATCCGCTCCGCATCGCTGTTCAACTCGCAGTGGATACGGATTTGCTGCGTGGTCATCTGCGCGTTGGAAAATACAGCGCGGCTGGCCCCGCGCGACGTCCCCTTCGTCCGTGCTCCGGCTTCCAGAAACCGCGTATGCTGCCGTTCGCGGGCCGCCAGCACGCGAGCGCGAATTTCCTTCGAGCCCTCCGCAGCCGTCCCGCTGCGCAGCTCTTTGTACTGCACCGCCGGGACTTCAATGTGGATGTCGATCCGATCCAGCAAAGGCCCGCTCACCTTCGCGACGTAGCGCTGAATCATCGGAGGTGTACACACACAGTCGCGACTCTTGTCATTGCGATAGCCGCATGGGCAAGGGTTCATCGCGGCCGCCAGCATGAAGCGCGCAGGAAATGTCAGGCTCATCGCCGCCCGCGCGATCGTTACCGTGCCATCTTCCAGGGGCTGCCGCATTACCTCCAAAACGTTGCGGGGAAACTCCGGCAACTCGTCCAGAAACAGCAGGCCGTTGTGCGCGAGAGAAACCTCGCCGGGCCTCGGAATCATCCCTCCGCCGATCAGCCCCGCATCCGAAATCGTATGGTGCGGCGAGCGAAATGGCCGCTGCGTCACGAGACCCTGTTCCGCGTCGAGCACACCAGCAACGGAGTGGATCTTTGTCGTCTCCAGCGCTTCCTCAAACCGCAGCGGTGTAAGGATCGAAGGCAGGCGCTTGGCCAGCATCGTCTTGCCCGAACCCGGCGGGCCGATCATCAGGATATTGTGCCCTCCTGCCGCCGCAACTTCGAGCGCGCGTTTGGCGACATGCTGCCCGCGCACGTCGCGAAAGTCGGCGTGATACTCCTGCGCCTCGGCGAGCAATTGGCTGGTATCGACCACCAGAGGCGTTGCCGTCATCGTGCCAAACTCGGCCGCGTTGAGCAGCTCGCGCACCTCCAGCAGGCTCTTCACGGGATACACATTCACGCCCTGCACGACTGCGGCCTCGCGCGCATTCGCCGCCGGGATCACAAGGTTTTTGATTCCTGCCGCCCGCGCCGCCACCGCGATTGGCAGCATCCCCTGCACCGCTCGCAGACCACCATCAAGGCCCAGTTCTCCGACCAGCACAAAGTTGCTCGTATCTTTAAGGTTCAGCCCGCCGTACGCGCCGAGGATTCCGATCGCAATGGGCAGGTCAAAGCCGGAGCCTTCTTTTTTCAAATCAGCCGGAGCAAGATTGATGGTGATGCGAGTCGGAGGAAGCTCAAAGCCGGAGTTCTTAATCGCTGCGCGCACACGGTCGCGACTCTCGCGTACCGCGGCATCCGGCAACCCCACAGTATTGAACGTTTCTTCGGTCTGCTTGACGCCCGAGAAGTCCACTTCCACATCGATAATATGCGCGTCGATGCCATATACGGCCGCGCTACGTGTCTTATAAAGCATGTACCCACCTGGCGTTGCGACTGAGGCAGAAAGTGCTCCGAGTTTAGCATTCCCGGTCTACAATCAACGCGGAAGGGAGCCGGCCAACTGTGACGAAAAAGACCGCTGCCGTCCCCAAAGCTCTGCCCGTTGCCAGTCCCGATGTCTTCCGCCGGCTGGCGCTTGCGTTCCCCGGCGCAGTCGAGTCTTCTCACATGGGCGCTCCGGATTTCCGCATCAACGACAAGATTTTCGCCACGCTGGCCTATGGAGCGAGAGGGCTTGGAACGCTCAAGATCACACCCGAGCAGCAGGCTGAGTTTCTCGCCGATGCTCCCGAACATTTCACGCCCGCTCCCGGGGGGTGGGGACGCATGGGTATGACCCTCGTCCGCCTCGACGCGCCGGAAAGTGTGCTCGCCGGTGCGCTGTCGACTGCGTTTCACAACGTCCTTTCGAAACAGACGGCGAGGAAGAAGCCGGTGGCCAAACCCACTGCGGCAGGGACTCGCAACCAAAGTTTGTAATCTCAATGTCATTCAGCAGCGGTCGCTCTCGGCATCTCAAAGCAGATAAGGAGAGCCCATGATCGTCTGGCTGCGTCCCGCCACAATTGGCGCCATCGTTTATTCCATCGTCCTTCCCGCCGCACACGCCCAGCAAACGGCCCTGCCACCGCCTTCCATCGATCGCGCATGGTCGATGCTGGCGAGCAGCGCGGCGCCGGACAAATCGCAGAACGATCGCATTCAGGCGCTTGCCGCGCTGGGGACTATGGGCGCCGATCCGCGCGCCGAACACATCATCGGCGATGCGATCGTCGGCAAGGACATGGACGTTCGCACCGCAGCCATCCTCGCCGCCGACAAATCGAAGAACCCGCAGCTCATCACGCGTCTTCGCGCGGCGCTGGACGACCCAGACCCGCAGGTTGCCTACGCCGCCGCTACTACGCTCTGGAAAATGCACGATAGCTCCGGCGAAGATCTTCTGCTCGCCGTCGCCGCTGGCGAGGCGCACGACAAGCTCGGCATGATCAAAGCCGAAAAGCACAAGGCCGCGAAAGAAATGCATAGTCCCGGAGCGCTGGTCAGGATTGGCATCGTCCAGGGCTCTGGCTTCTTTCTTGGGCCCTTCGGATTTGGCGTGAAAGCCATCGACTACATCCACAAAAACGGCGGCGATCCGGGACGTGCCGCTGCTGTCGACATGCTCGCCGAAGAACATACCGAAACGGTCCACGAAGCGCTCGTCGACGCTCTTACTGACAAGGACTTTGCCGTGCGCGCCGCTGCCGCCAAGGGTCTTGGCGACTGGCACGGCAACGATACGGCAGAGAAACTTCGTCCCTTGTTCGACGATGACAAACTGGCCGTCCGGCTGACTGCTGCCGCCGCGTACATCCGCGTGTTCGAACCGCACCCTTCGCCCGAGGCCGAGCAGAAAGCGCCGCACACGATTCGCGAAGTGCCTCCCAAGCCTGAGCCGGGACTTGAACCGGCGGCGAGTCAAACCCCTGCTCCTGTAGTTCCCGCTCCAGTAGAGCGCGAGGCTCCCGCGCCTGCGCCCGGCACTCCGGCGAAACCGTTGCCCGCCAATCCGCTTCCGCAGGAGCCGCAACCGGCGACACCGCCGGGTCCGCAACTCCAATAGCGCCAGCCGACGCCTACAATGGTCTTTAAGCCTGCGGGCGTTGACGCAACGTATGAATACCAGCCTCTTCGAACTCTTCAAAATCGGCATCGGACCATCCAGCTCGCACACCGTCGGCCCGATGCGCGCGGCCCTGCGCTTCGTCCGGTCGCTCAACGAAAGCGGCAACCTGACGCAGGTTGCGAGCATTACCGTAGACCTCTACGGCTCGCTGGCGCTCACCGGCATCGGACATGGCACCGACCGCGCAATCCTTCTCGGCCTGCTGGGCGAATCGCCGGACACCGTGAACCTCGCGCAAATCGAGACGATGCTCGCCGGCATTCGGGACGCGCACCGCCTCAGTCTTATGGGCTCGCATGAGATCGCTTTCCACGAGCCCGAGCAGCTTCTGTTCCACCGCAGCCAGATGTACCCCGACCCCGACGCTCACACCCACCCCAACGGTATGCGCTTCACGGTCACGGACGCCACCGGCAACGTGCTGGCCTCAGACATTTTCTATTCCATCGGCGGCGGCTTCATTCTCTCTGCGGCGGAGTTCGCCAATCCCGGCGGCGCGACCAAACGCGAAGTCCCTTATCCCTTCTCCAGTTCCGCTGAACTACTTCGGGTCGCAGCAGAGAATAACCTCTCCATCGCCGATCTCGTGCTGGCCAACGAAGTGGCCCTGCTCAACGATCCGTCGATCACGCGGCGCATCGACCGCATTGTTTCGCCGCTGCGTCCTGGCAACGAAACACACGTTGCCCCCGCAGACCTGACTCCCGAGCAGCAGATCACCGACGCCATCCTCACGCTGTGGCAGACGATGGAGCAGTGCATCGAACGTGGCATCGCCACTGAAGGCACGTTGCCTGGAGGCCTCAACGTCCGCCGCCGCGCCGCCGGCCTCGCGCGGCGGCTTGAACGCATCGACGCCGAAGGAAAGTACCGCGACCCGCTGGCGCCGATGGACTCCGTCACGCTGGTCGCCATGGCGGTGAATGAAGAGAACGCCGCCGGAGGTCGCGTCGTGACTGCGCCCACCAACGGTGCGGCGGGAGTCATCCCGGCCATCGCCCACTTTTATCTGCATCACGCCTCGCACGATAAATCGCCGGAAGAAAAAGAAGCTGGGCTGCTGCGCTACTTCCTCACCGCCGCCGCGATCGGCATTCTCTATAAGGAAAACGCCAGCATCTCCGGAGCTGAAGTCGGCTGCCAGGGCGAAGTCGGTGTTGCTTGCAGCATGGCCGCCGGCGGCCTGGTCGCGGCGCTTGGAGGCGATAATGATGCGGTGGAACACGCTGCTGAAATCGGCATGGAACACAACCTCGGCATGACCTGCGACCCCATCGGAGGCCTCGTGCAAATTCCCTGCATCGAGCGCAATGGCATGGGTGCGGTAAAGGCTGTCAATGCCTGTCGACTGGCCATGAACGACCAGGGAACACATAAGATTTCGCTCGACCAGATCATCGAGACAATGTACCGCACCGGTATGGATATGCAGTCGCGCTATAAGGAGACCAGCCTCGCCGGGCTGGCCCTTAACATCATTGAATGCTGAGCAGTACAGCCAACATGACAGTGCTATTTACGATCCTTATCGCCGGCGGCTTCATTGTAGGCCCCATTGCCTTGATTTGGAGCTGGGTGCGCCTGTTGCAAAATCGCACTGCCATTTCTAAATTCCCAGTGATATCGTTTCTCAGCCTTCTGTGTGCCACGGCATCGGCGCTTTTGGCGATTGGATCGGCAGTCTATGCTCACCACATAGGAGGGTTTGGCTTCTACGATCCGAAGCTTATGCATATCTACCGGGACGGATTCTATCTATCACTTGGAGCAATCCTGTTCAGTCTCATTGGTGTTTATCAACGGAACCCAATCAGATGGCTTTCGATCGGAGCTGGAATCGGATCGCTTTTTTTCTGGATTTGCATGGCATCTGGCGAGTAGTCTCGCATCACCACATGACTTTCGATCACATCGCCATCTACGTCACCGACATGGACCGCAGCGCCGCGTTCTACGAGCAACTCCTCGGCCTCGAACGCATCGACGAACCGTTTCACGACGGTCTGCATATCTGGCTGCGCATCGGCCCCGCAGTTTCGTTGCACATCGTCGGCGGCGCTGCCAACACCACGCCGCACGACATCACGCACCACATGGCCTTCCGCACAGGATCGCTCGATGGCGTCATGGCGCGTCTCGACAGTGCAGGCGTGGCCTTCCGCAACTTCCTCGGTAACGGACGCATCAACATTCGGCCGGATGGCATCCGCCAGATCTACTTGCAGGACCCAGACGGGTATTGGATCGAAGTCAACGAAAACCCCGCCTGATCCACGGCGCTGCTGCCGCCCGGATTTTTCGTGTCCAGACGAAATGCCGTGTTGACCTCGCTTCGGAAACAGCCTAAAGTTTGCTCATGACGCTGCATCTCACCCCCGCACTCGAACAGAAGTTGCAGCACTTTGCATTGCAGACTGAACGTACACCCGACGAGCTGGCGCAAGAGGCTGTAGATGGTTATCTCAGTTATCTTGAAACTCTTGCAGCCGAAGTCCGTGATGGGGAAGAATCTGCTGAAAGCGAAGGCTGGCTGACTCACGAAGAAGTTTTTGAACGACTAAACAAAAGGCTTCTAAAGACTGCATGAAAGTTCTTTGGAGCCCTCGAGCAGCGCAAGACCTCGACGGGGATTGTTGACTTTATCGCATTGGAAAGTCCAGACTCCGCTGCACGAGTGGCCGAGAAAATCTACAGAGAAGTAATGGGCCTTGCGAAGATGCCGCACATCGGCAGTCATGGCAAAGTGCCCGGTACTCGTGAACTTGTCTTCCACCCCTGGCGCTACATAGTGGTATACAGAGTCAGCGCGGATGCGGTACACATCATCCGCATCCGTCACGCCTCGCAACGCTGGCCGTAAACTGCATTCTCTCTGCATCCTTTTAAGCGATTATCTTTCTACGGCCAGCGCCACCGAATTTCCGCCTCCGAGGCACAACGCCGCTATACCCTTCTTCGCATCCCGCCGCACCATCTCATGCAGCAGCGTCACGAGCACTCTCGCCCCGCTTGCTCCAATCGGATGCCCGATCGCGACGGCGCCACCATTCACATTCACACGCGCCAGATCGAGTCCGAGTTCCTTCGTCACGCCCATAGCCTGCACCGCGAACGCCTCGTTCAGCTCGAACAGATCGACCTCATCCATCGACCATCCCGCCTTCGCCAGCACCTTCTGCACGCCAGTCACGGGCGCCAGCATGATCCACTTGGGCGCGACGCCGCTCGTTGCCTGAGCCTTGATCGTGGCCAGGACATGCAAACCCAGCGCAGCCGCCTTCTCGGCGCTCATCACGACCAGCGCCGCCGCCGCATCGTTCACTCCCGGAGCATTCCCCGCAGTCACCGTTCCACCATCTTTTTTGAACGCCGGCTTCAATGCGGCGAGCGACTCCATCGATGTGTCTTCGCGAATGCTTTCATCCCGCGTCACCATTACGCTTCCCTTGCGACCCTTCACCTCGACCGGCACCACCTCCGCATCGAAGCGGCCCGCCGCCCACGCTGCTGCCGCTTTGCGATGCGACTCGACGGCGTAGGCATCCTGCTGCTCGCGCGTGAAGCTGTGCTTCTCCGCGACCGCCTCCGCCGACATGCCCATGTGCCAGTCTTCGCAGGGACACCACAGGCCATCCTTCACCATCGAATCCACCAGCTTCGCATCGCCCATGCGCAGGCCCTTGCGCGCGCCCTGCATCAGGTACGGCGCATTCGACATCGATTCCATGCCGCCAGCCACCACGATCTCCGCATCGCCCTGCGCAATGGACTGCGCCGCCATGCCCACAGCACGCAGCCCCGATCCGCAAACCATGTTGATGGTCAACGCGCTGACTGTATCGGCGAGCCCTCCTTGCAGAGCAGCCTGCCGCGCCGGCGCCTGGCCGAGGCCTGCGGGAAGGACGCAACCCATGATGCACTCATCTATATCGGCGCCGGTGAGACCAGCGCGTTCAACCGCGGCGCGCACAGCGATAGCGCCCAGTTCCACAGCGCTCAGCTCCGACAACGCGCCCATAAACTTTCCCACCGGTGTCCGCACCGCACTCACGATCACAACATCACGCATCTCTTGACTCTCCTTGTTCATTCGCTCGCAGCAAGTGAACGACGTAGTATACGTCCCATGGAAGACACTTCGCTTTTTGTTGAACCCATCACTCCGGAGGTTCGCCCCGTAAGACGCCTCATCGCGCCGTGGTGGCATACCGCAGCCGTCCTGGTAATTCTTGTCGCATGGGCCATTCTTAGCGGCACGCAGAAGCGTTCCTATGGCAGGTCGCCCCATGCCGCAACCTACATCTCTATGATGCTCATGTCCTGGATGCTCTTCGGCACCGTCATCGCCGGAATCACCGATCGCAGCGCGTTCTTCTTCGCTACGCTGCGCAATCGGGCACAGTCGTTTCTCGCGGACGCGCGGCGTGGCCTCTCACTCTATTTCGGCATCTACTTGTCAGCTCTCGTCATCGCCACTATCGTCTCTATGGGGATGCTGGCGACCACGCATCACGCACCGGTCCAACCGGCGCCTTCGTCCTCTGAGGCTGATGCGGCACCAGCAGCGCCGTTGCCACCGCCTCCACCGACTCCGCCGGGACCAATCAGTTCTTTCGCGAAATCGCACCTTCAATTCGACTCGAAGACGACGCTTGCCATCGCCCCTAAAACACCGCTCGATCTGCTTCTCTGGATCGCCATCAGCTTCACCGCCGGGTTCTGCGAAGAGCACATCTTCCGCGGCTACCTGCTGACACAAGCCCTAGCCCTTACCAATCGCGCTGGCATGTCGCGCGTTCTTTCGATCGTGGTGTCGATTGTCTTGACGTCACTCATCTTCGGCAGTCTTCATCTGTACGAAGGCGCGGGCGGTGCGCTGATCATCACGGCTCTTGGTGCTGTCTATTCCGTCTTCGCGCTCACGTTTGGCAATCTGCGAGCAGTGATCGCGGCGCATTTTTTGCAGGATTTCTGTGCCGGTGTCTTCCTCTTCTTCTTCCACGCGCGTCTCACTCACTGATTTCTTTCGAACCAATGATCGACCGCACGACAAAATCTTCTTCACTTGCAAATTTTTCTCTTGACTCTGCATCGCGAGAAAACTATACCTTCGTTAGTTGCTTCGTACGAAGTAGGCAGCGTCGATGTTCCACATCGATTGGGAGCGCAGGCAAACGCAACCAGGCAAAGCAGTACATACCAAAGGCAACACACTCGGGGAGCGCACATAGAGCGCTCCCCGAGGTGTTTCTACCCAGTATTCATGCACCTTTCGCGCACCATCGCCTGCGCGCGTTATGCTTAACCTCATGACCCGCCGCCGTTGGATCGCCGACACATCGCATGGAAACACTGCATCGCTTACCGGCGATCAGGCCGCACACCTCGCTCGCGTTCTGCGCGCCGAGCCCGGACAAATCTTCGACGTAGTAGCAAACGGGTTTCTCCATCGTGCCGAAATTTCCACAGTCTCTGACCGTGAAGTTGTATTCGTTCTCCATGAAGAGCTTGAGGCCGAAGCCGCTCTCCCCGTCCATCTGCTGCTCGCTGTTTTCAAGTTCGATCATCTGGAGTGGGGCATCGAGAAGGCAACGGAGCTCGGCGCCGCTCGCATTACGCCGGTGCTCGCACGCCGCACAGAGAAGCATCTTGCACAAGCAGCCGCGAAACGCGTCGAGCGCTGGCGCCGCATTGCGCTCGAAGCGTCGAAGCAATCCCGCCGCACCGACCTTCCCGACATTGACGATCCCCAGCCGTTGAAGTCCGCGCTCGCTCTCGTTGACTCGCCACACAAGCTGCTGCTATCTGAAATCGAGCAGCAGAACACGATAGCCGCAGCATTACAAGGCCACGCAGGCAAGGGTGGCCCCGACGCCGAACACAACCGCGCCCTCGCCTTCGCCATCGGCCCTGAAGGCGGATGGACGCCCGAAGAGATGCAACTCTTCACCGAACACAACTGGCAGCACGTCACCCTGGGCCCGCGCATTCTCCGCGCTGAAACTGCCGCAATCGCCGCGCTGGCGATCTGCTCTGCGTTGCTCTGAGCCACTCTCATTCTTCAGACGGCTTCGGCTCATCATCGCCAGGCATTACCAATTCAACTCCGCGGATCCACTCCAACTGGTCGACAATGGGACGGTTCCCAGCTTGCAGCGCAGCCGCCCTCTCTGCAGCAACAAACAAAATAGCGGTCAAGCTCAACGCCCGACCGCCATTCCTAATCCCTGTTCCCTAATCCCTGCCTTAGTTGAACATGTCCTTCACCTTGTCGAACAACCCGCGCGATGTCGGCGCATTCTCCATTGTCATCGTCTCCGCAAGCTGCTTCATCAACTCCTTCTGCTGCTTGCTCATCTTGGACGGGGTCTGCACACGCACCTCGACGACCAGGTCTCCCTTGCCGTGTGAGTTCAAATGCGGCACACCTTTGCCGCGCAGCTTGAACTCTTTGCCGCTTTGCGTGCCTTCGGGAATCTTCAGCGTCTCCGGGCCTTCGAGGGTCGCAATCTCGATCTCCGTACCCAGCGCGGCCTGTGGGAAGCTGACCGGGATCACGCAGTGCAGGTCGTCGCCATCGCGCTCAAAGAACTTGTGCGCCTTGACGCTGAGCACCACATAAAAATCGCCTGCCGGTCCGCCAAATTTCCCGGCATCGCCTTCGCCGCTGTAGCGAATGCGCGTGTTGTCCTCAACACCGGCGGGCACCTTGACCTTGATCTTGTGGTCTCGGGTAATGCGCGCTTCACCGTGACAGGTCTTGCACGGCGTGCGGATGATGCTGCCCGTGCCACTGCATACGGGACACGTACGCGCGACCGAGAAGAAGCCCTGCTGTGAGCGGATCTGTCCGCGGCCACCGCACTGCTGGCACGTCTCAGGCTGCTTGCCCTTTTCCGAGCCAGACCCGCTGCAGTCGTCGCAAACTTCGGCGCGGCGGATGTTGATCTCTTCTTCCTTGCCGAAAACAGCCTCTTCGAAATCGAGCTGCATATCGTACTTCAGGTCGCGGCCGCGCTGCGCGCGAGAGGCACGCCGCTGCCCACCCATGTTGAACATCTCGCCGAACAGGTCGCCGAAAATGTCCCCAAGATCGCCCTGGCCCTGGAACGGACTTCCGCCGCCGAAGCCGCCGGCACCGCTGACGCCGGCATGACCGTAGCGGTCGTAGGCCGCGCGCTTGTCGGCGTCGCTCAGCACCTGGTAGGCCTCGCTGCAAGCCTTGAAGCGTTCCTCCGCTTCCGGATTATTGGGGTTGCGGTCCGGATGATACTGCATCGCGAGTTTGCGATACGCCGTCTTCAACTGGCCGTCATCGGCAGTCCGTTCCACACCCAGGACTTCGTAATAGTCCATCTTCATCGTTGCTGTCGCCATCCAACTTTCCCTTCAAAATAGCGTAACGCGAGCCCACCACACACTGTTCTTGTTGTTGCTTTTCTTTGTTGTCGTCCCCGCAGAACTTTGTTCCGAGCTACTCGCTCACCTGCGCCGGGTTTACCGCGATCCTTACCAGGGCCGGACGCAGCAACTTATCGCGCAGCTTATAGCCCCGCCGGATCTCTTCCAGCACCTGGTGGTCGGGGTGCTCCCTGGTTTCGATGCTCCCCAGGGCTTCGTGGATTCGCGGGTCGAACTGCGACCCGACCGCCTCCACCGCCTGCACGTTCAGGCCGCGCAGAGCATCTTCCATCTGCTTGAGGATCAACTCGACGCCGCTGCGCAACTGCTCCGCCGAGCCGTCAGCCTTCAGCGCCAACTGGAAGTTGTCCATCACCCCCAGGAACGGCTCGACCGCACCCTGCACAGCGTAGTCGCGAGCGTCCTGCCGCTCCTTTGCCTCGCGCTTGCGAGCGTTGTCGAACTCGGCCTGGGCGCGAGCCAGTCTGTCTTTCAACTGGCTGTTCTCACCGCGAAGCTGTTCGATCTCGACCTGTGCCGCGTCCTGCGTTGACGGCTGTTCCTGCTCACTGCCAGCCTCTACATCCACCTGCGCCGTTTGCGCCGCAGAATCGTTCTGTATTGTTTCCGTATCCATCTTTTTCTCTCCATCCTGGCCCATGCGCGACCAGCGGCTAAAGGCATCGCGTACGCGTGTCATCGCATCTCCACTGTTTTACATGTCTTAACAATTTTACTTGGGCGCGGCTCATCGTGGCTCATTCATGCGATCGAACATCTGGGCAACATAACTTACGGCGTTCATTGTGTTCTCGTAATGCATCCGCTTGGAGCCGATCACGCCGACCGTTCCCAGCGTCTCACCGGCGACGCGCGCCGGGGCGGCGATCAGCACCAGACCGGCCATCTCCGGCGCATGTTCTTCCAACTCAAACACCACGCGCACCGAGTCCTGCTTGGAATCGATGTACGCATTCAACAACTCCACCATCCGCTGCTTTGCTTCGAGCGCGGATAGCATTTCCTTCAGCCGCTCGCGGTCTTCGGGTAGACCAACGAGGTTCGCCACGCCTTCTACATACACCGTCTGCTCGGTGCGGGCAGCATCGGGTACGGTGCGCGTCCAAAGCTGCTGCACACCTTCGATCAGCCGCTGATATTCGCTCCGCTCGCGCTCGATGCGCTGGGCCAACTCGGCTCGAACACGCTCGACGTTCCATCCACGGAAGTTCTCGTTGAGGAAATTCGCGGCGGTCTCCAACTCCAGCAGCGATAGATCGCGGTCGAGCGCCAGCACCCGGTCGCGCACCATGCCGCTTTTCGTGACAAGAACCGCCAGCACGCGGCGCTCCGCCAGGCGGCTGAAGTGGACATGCTCCAGCAGGTCTGCGCCTGCGACCGCCCCAATCGCCACGCCAACGCCGCTCGAAAGCATGGCCAGCACATGCGACGTCCGCTCCAGCAACGCCTGCGTCCCGGCGACTCCCGCAAATCCTGAATCGATCTGCGAATGCACCTGCGCGCGTGAGAGGCCCGGCAGCCGAGCCGGCGCGCCTCCGCTCAACTGTTCGACGTACATGCGAAACGCCTGCGCCGAAGGCACGCGTCCCGCGGAGGTATGCGGCTGTTCGAGCAATCCCGCATCGGCAAGCTCTGCCATCTCATTGCGGATCGTCGCTGCGCTCATCGAGCTGCCATCGATCTGCGCGCGCGCCAACGTGCCGGAGCCGACAGGTTCGCCGGTGGCGATATAGCTCTCCACAATCGCCGTCAAAATCGACCGTTGCCGTGGTGTGACTCGAACGTCCATCGCCCCTCCTTTCCTTCGCTACCCGCACACGGTTTTACGTAATTTCCAACACGTCCTCGTTCTTCGCCCCGAGCTCGACCGCACGCTCTTCGATCCGTTTCGCAATCGCCGCAAACTCCTGCGCGCGCTTCGAGTCGCTGCCCAACGCGGCCGGCAGACCACGGTCTCCGCCTTCACGCACCTGCGGATCGAGGTCGACAGAGCCCAAAAACTCCAAGCCGAACTGCTTTGCCGTCTGCTGTGTGCCGCCCGCGCCGAATATGTCAAGCACTGAACCATCGGGCAGCGTCATCTGCGACATATTCTCGACCAGGCCGATGACCTCAACGTTGACCTGGTGAAACATCTCCAGCGCCTTGCGCGCATCCTGCAGCGCGACGCTTGAGCCGGTAGAAACAACCACCGCGCCCGTCAGCGGCACCGTCTGTACCAGCGAGATGACCACATCGCCCGTACCCGGCGGCAAATCCACGACCAGGAAATCCAGTTCGCCCCACTCCACCTGCTGCAGGAACTGCCGGATGATCTGGTGCAGCATCGGTCCGCGCATCACCATCGGCTTATCGCCGGGAGAGATCAGGCCCACCGAAATGAACTTCACGCCGTGGGCCGTCAGCGGCTCAATGCGGTTCTCGCCAATGATGTTCGGCTGGCGCGACATACCCATCATGGTCGGCACGTTCGGCCCGTAAATGTCGGCGTCGATCAGGCCGACACGATGGCCCAGCTTGGCAAGGCTCACCGCCAGATTGACCGCGACGGTCGTCTTGCCGACGCCACCCTTGCCGCTACCCACCGCGACCACATACTGCACTCCTGGCAGCGCTTGCGGTCCCTGCGGCATTCCTTGCCCACTATGTCCCATGTCTCTCGTTCCCGCTTTCTCTACGCTCTCAATCTCTAGGCTCTACTCACTGTTTTAGACGTGCCACTCGGGGCTCGACATCGCCCGCAGTTCCTTCTTGCGCAGGGTCTCTCCGGCGCGCATCTCGCGCCGTCGCAGCGCGTCGTCAAACCGCCGCTTCTGGTGGCCGGTTTCCGGGATAACCTGCGGCACATCCATGCGCTGCCCCATCTTGTCGACGGCAACGAAGGTCAGGTATGCCGACGATACGTGGCGCACCTTCTGCTCGCGTACGTCCTCCACCATCGCCCTGACGCCGACTTCCATCGACGTTTTGAACGCGCGGTTCACGCTGGCCCTTAGAATGAGCAACTCGCCCACTCGTACCGGCGTGACGAAGTCCAGATGGTCCATTGACGCGGTCACGACGTAGGTCCGGGCGTGACGGCTCGCGGCCATCGCGCCTACCAGATCGATAAACTGCATCAATCGTCCGCCGAAAAGCGTGCCCAGAGCGTTCGAGTCGCCGGGAAAGATGGCCTCTGCGCGTTCCGACTGCGAGTCTGCAACCGGCCGCGGCTGTAGTTCTTCATTCATCTTTCCATTCTAATTGGCCCGTCAAATCGGTACGCAGTCAGCAGCCTTTACACAGGCGTCAATTCTCCGACGGCATCTCCGCGTGGTCCATCACGATCACCCAGACCGGCCCTTTGCCGGGTTGCAGTTTCAGCCCCATCTGCTCCTGCACCGCGGTAAACAGCGAGGGCGCGGAGTCGTCCGTACCGTTACCCTGCGTCCCCGTCATCTGCGACCAGTGCAGCTCGAAGTCGAAGTTCCCCGATATCGAGGTCTTATCCTCTACCGGCCGCTCCAGCACAAGCGCAAACATCACCGGGATAAACGACATCGGCACATTGTCCCCCTTGAGTTTTCCGGGGTCCATGTCCATGGAGCCATGCTCAGGGTCTTTGGGGTGCGCCGGCGCCATCCGCACGCCGCCCTTGGCCACGGTCATCTCATACAGCGGCATGACTTTCTGCTCATAGTGCACCTTCAGCTTGAACCGGTCTTCCAGCAGACGTTGCAGCATCACCATGCGAAAGGTGGGCGTTCGGCTCGCCATCGCCCGCGCCTCGTACATCATGGTCGCGGCCTTATCTAACCCCTTCAGTTTCTCCACGTTCGCCGGGTCCACCTTGGCCCGAACGTCGAACGGCTGGGTCTTCGCCCATTCCGGCGCGCCCACTAGTTGGTCATCGTTCAATTGCCCCAGCGAGAAACCGTACGCTTCGGCAATCAGCGAGCGCAGCCTTGAAGACGTTGCCGTCAAGCCGTCCGGATCGTTGTGAATGGCCCACGGAGTGTCCCTGTCCGGCGCTTTGTGAATGGAAACCAGTTCATAGGATGGAATCTGGTCAACGTTCGAACGCGGCGTGAAACCAGCGTTCTGGGCCTGTAAACCAGGCGACGCCATCGCACCGCACAACATCCCCGCAACGAACCATGACATTCGCATGGCTTTTGAGTATCACGCGACGCCGACAAGGGGCAACTCGATTTGCAGTTTCCGGCCCAGCAACGAACAATGTTTCTATGAACCGCATCTCGATGCTCGCCGAAATCCTCAGTCAGAACCCCGCCGACGCCTTTGCCCGCTACGGTCTCGCCATGGCCTACGCCGCCGAGGGACGCGAGAGCGAAGCCCTCGCCGAGTTCGACACCATCATCGAGCGGACGCCCGACTACGTGCCCGCCTACCAGATGTCCGCGCAGCAACTGCTCAAAGCTGGCCGCAGCGACGACGCCCGCGCTCGGCTGGAAGCCGGACTCGCTGCCGCCGCGCGCACAGGCAATGCCCACGCCGCCAGCGAGATGCAGGGGATGCTCGACGATATGGCTTAAATGAAAGGGATGGCTGAGGAAAAGCCCCTCACCACCGAAGCTCCGCTCTAAGCCCGCACAATCGCTATCGCGAACCCATCATAGCCCTTGCTCCCAACCGTCTGAAGCGCGGACGCCTCCAGCCTTGGATTGCTGCCCATCATTTCCAACACTCGCCGTGATCCGACGACTCGCGGATCGGTGCTCGACGCGTCGGCAACGGCGCCGTCGCGGATGACGTTATCCACAATGATCACCGTCCCGACGTGCGAAAGCCGCAGCGCAACCTCCAGATAAGCGGGCCCGCTCTCCTTGTCGGCGTCGATGAAGATCAGGTCGAACGGCTTGCCTCCTTCTTTCTCAAGTTGCGCCAGGGAATCGATCGCCGGTCCGACCCGCACCTGCACCATACCGGAAAAGCCCGCGTGTTCCAGGTTTTTCCGCGCGACCGCCGCATGCTTCTCTTCCAACTCCAGCGTTATCACCGAGCCGCCGACCGGTAACGATTTGGCGAACCAGATCGTGCTGTATCCGCCCAGCGTGCCGATTTCCAACACTCGGCGAGCTCCACACATCTTCGCCAAAAGGTAGAGCAGCTTTCCCTGTGTAGGCGAGACGTCGATCGCGGGCAAATTCGCCTCGGTATTCGCTTTAAGCGTTTCATCCAGAGCCGGTTCAGGTCCTATCAGTGTGTCGACCAGATAACCATCGACTGCTTTCCATAGCGTTTCGCTCATATTCGCATCCTAGAGCATTTCCCCGTTACCGGGGTTCCCGGAACAGCCAGGCAGCGGCGTTTTCTTCACGGAAAACGCCCATAAAAATTGCGGCGCTGGACTACACCTACGGGGAAACGCTTTATCCGGTCTCTGCCGGGTCTTGCATCCTCCTTCGTCCCGCGACATCTATACTTCTACCTATGTCGCCGACATCGCTTCCGACCACGCTGGGCCAACTCCGCAACTCCGAATTCACACCCGAGCGCGTCTCTCGCTCCGTCAAGGACGAGCTACGCGACAATCTCATCACGCGCCTCCGAAAAATCGCGGGCACGGGCGAGCCGTTGTTCCCCGGTATCGTCGGTTACGACGATACCGTCGTCCCGCAAGTGGTCAATGCTCTACTCTCGCGCCACAATTTCATCCTGCTCGGGCTGCGCGGACAGGCCAAGTCACGTTTGCTTCGCGCGCTGACCACCCTGCTCGACCCCCAGGTGCCTTACGTCGCCGGCTCCGAACTCCGCGACGATCCTTATGCTCCGCTCTCGAAGTTCTCCCGCGACCTGATCGCCGAAAAGGGCGACGAAACACCCATCGCGTGGATGACTCCGATTGAGCGCTACGTCGAAAAACTGGCGACGCCGGACGTCACCGTGGCCGACCTGATCGGCGATGTCGACCCTATCAAAGCCGCACGCAGTGGCCACCAGCTCGGCTCCGAGCTGACCATCCACTACGGCCTTTTGCCCCGCGCCAACCGCGGCATCTTCGCCATCAACGAAATCCCCGACCTCGCCGGCAAAATCCAGGTCGCCCTCTTCAACATCATGCAGGAAGGCGACGTGCAGATTAAGGGCTACCCCGTTCGCCTCGAGCTCGACGTGGCCATCGTCTTCAGCGCCAATCCCGAGGACTACACGGCCCGCGGCAAAATCGTCACGCCCCTCAAAGACCGCATCGGCTCCGAAATCCGCACACACTACCCGGAGTCGGTTGACGAAGCCATCAGCATTACCGAGCAGGAAGCCTGGACGGCCCGCACCTACGCTCCCAGCGAGAATGCGATCACCAGCATCGAGATCCCGCACTACATCCGCCAGATCGTCGAGCAGATCGCCTTCGTCGCTCGCGAAGAAAAGAAGGTGGACAAGCGGAGCGGCGTCTCGCAGCGCCTTCCGATCAGCACGATGGAGCTGGTCGTCTCGAACGCCGAGCGCCGGGCGTTGATTCACGGAGAAAGCCTCGTCGTTCCGCGCGTTGGCGACATCTTCGCTGCGCTACCCGGCATCACCGGCAAGATCGAGCTGGAGTACGAAGGCGAAATGCGCGGCTCCGATAACGTCATCCGCGAACTCATCCGGCAGTCCGTCGCCACTGTTTTCGACGGCTACTTCGCCTCGACCAACACGCAGCAGATCGAGCAGTGGTTCAACCTCGGCGGCGCCGTC